>Ga0209488_10002138_pt1 | contig 16521 bp, 18 predicted proteins | sample Rivendell_Oct201_8_FD_188349 | JGI IMG/M metagenome (GOLD analysis project Ga0209488, IMG submission 188349) | Vadose zone soil microbial communities from the Eel River Critical Zone Observatory, Northern California, USA -... | ecosystem: Environmental > Terrestrial > Soil > Vadose zone >... | reverse complement strand
GGCGTCACGCACGATCTCGAGGCGAAGGACCCCATGTGACTGGCCATCGCTGTCATGCTGTGAGGAAATGCAGGCCACCACCGCTTACCACCGTCTAATGACTGTACTTTTGTATTCGCACACGTGCGTCTGACGTTGCGTTACGCGCTGGCCTCTCGTCCATTTAGGTCCCAGGACGATCCTACAAGCAATCATGACAAAAGGCAGGGGGACGGGTCAGTAGCGCCGTCCTTCTCCGAGTCGCCGGTCCGTCCCTTCCGTCCCTCCTTCCGTCTTTCATCGGCGTAGACCAAGCTGGCCTCCCACTCGATGTGATCCACATGTCCGAAAATTGATCCTTTTACCTTTTTATTGAATCCATTACCGTACAACCTCGGGGTAGAGAAATCTTTTTACCCCCTTTCGGTCATGTCACTGCCCCTACAGTCGACTCTGTCATAACCCATACCCATTCGGAGGGGTCCAGGGAAATCGATTCCAGGGAAATATGATGAAACCAACCATGAACAAAGGAAGGCTTGTGCACATGTGAATCTTTCCGCCTTTTCAAACCTATGTGAATTTTCGAGCAAAATACACTTTATGTGGTATGGGTTATGACAGAGTCGACTGTATCCATCAAAAACTTCAGCCCTCTCTCACACGCTTCTTTCGGCGCCCCCAAGCTCACCCGTAGGGCGTCACAACTGGTTCATCCACACCCACACCAGTACCGGCATCGGCATCGTCACCAGCGCCCTCACCCCTCGAAGAGCTCATGGGCCGAAGGTATGTTCGGTCCCGAGGGACATGCTGGGCGCCGCTCCGCGCCCGGCCCGGCCCAAGCCTCAGTCGGAGAGGATGCGCGTGCGCGTCGAGCGCCAGACGTTAAGGCGGTTGCCGCGTACCAGCGCGATCGTGTTCACTATTCGCGTGTACTTGACGCCGCTCACGGAGCTCGGGCCTGACGAGGCGGGGCGACTGGTTGCGGCGATACGTGGCGTGCGCGAGCAGGAGGTCGTTTATAGGTGAGGAAACACGTTTTCGTTGGCGGCATCGCTGAAAGCGTCCAAACCTTTTTTTGTTGTGATTGACCGTGTTGTCGCTACCATTAACCAGACATCGAAGGCAATCGGACTTTGAAGATGTCGCACTTGGATGCGCAGCATCGAAATGAAGCGCAGCAAGATTTAGCCTAGATGTAACCTCAATTCAACTCAAATCAGTTGACAACTACAGGACATATGTATTTCGCCCATGAAACATGCAAACCGTTAAACAAAGGACATGAAATGGACGCAAGTGCCAAGAAAAAGACTACGCGCCCATGACAATGAGAGAAACGGAGCTTTCTTAACTAACGTCGATTTCGAGAGCATGAGACCCGTGTCCTTCTTTGTTGGCAGCCGGTTTACGGAATTTCAGGGTAAGATCCCCATCGACTTTCCGCGCTCTGAATTGGACCACGTGCCCCACACTTGCAGCTTTCGGCCCCGGAGAGTTTCAGACGATGTTTCGTTACGTCCCAGGTGATAGCCGCCCAGAGAACTTTTTTTAAAACGTTCTGTTGACACCCGCCCATCTGAACCGGGGCAGATTTGCCAGAAAGGTGTTCCGCCCTTGCCAGTATGCGTTTGTACAAGTCTTAAAATTGTTTATGCAGGAATGTTGATGCAGGAAGTTGTTTTTCAGGTGCAGGGACTCTTCATTGGAGGGCCGAAAGCAACCAACCTCTTTTTTGTCAGTTGTGGTTGGGCGCCCCGGCTGTGAGCAAAGTACCAAGGTACTAGATCATTGAAGGCAGACGAACTTCGAACTCAGTTTGAAGACCGCTTGAGTAGTTAGATAGGCAACATGGGATAAGCTGCAGCGAGGTATCGTCCATACGTAACCTACCTCAGACTAGTCGGTAACAGCAGTAGATATATACAACACGACGTCGGTCACACCCACAGCATCAAGGAAAGGAGATGAAACTGGACGCAAAGTCAATCAAAGAGAGAGCACAGACAGAAAGAGAGAGAAAGAAGGACGCATAGGTCTTGTAACACTTATTCCTGTACAGGATCGTCATGTGAAATTCCAGCCAAAGTTGAGGATGGTATAACACGGATTTCGAGGGCATTTGATCTAACCGTATTCTCCTTCATAGCCTTGAATCTTTGGAAGCCCATTTCGCGATTGGTGAAGGTAGTGGAGACAATCCCTTCAGAGTTGGTTTTTTCCCCCCTGACCCATGCGCCTTGAACGGGGGCCCCGTTCTCATTTGTTACCATGACCTGGACGGGGGTTTTGGCCACCGCATTCCGGGGCCCAGTGAGCCTCAGACGAGCTGTCGTTGTGTCCGAAACAACCGCAAAGAGAACCTGATCGCCCTCTTTTACCTTTTGTTGGCACCCGCCTACCTGAGTGGGCCGGAAGTTGAGGTTTATTTGCCAAAAAGGTGTACGGTTTTCGCCAGTACGCGTTTCATTATTGATGGTCGTGATTATGAAATCATCAAGAGACTCGAAGTATTTCCTGTGCGGTTTAGTTCCGTTAATGCTTTCGTCCAATTTGGTTTCTCAATCCCTTACCCATCGAAGCCGAAGTTACGGACTTTGCTGGCATCGTCTAGTGCCGTGGTGCATGTCGGCCCCACACAGTCGTTATTGTTGTTGTTGGTTCCGTTACAATGACGGGTTCCGCCTGATGGCGTAGTTACCAAATGACCACAAGTACTGACGTTGCCTTCAAAGTGCGTTGCTTCCAACCCCTCGATGCGCAGGTTGACAGAGGTACCTGGTTAGCGGCTAGGTTAGCCAAGTTCTGCCACAATGAAGGAGATGAGTACACACGTTCGTGGCACATCGCAGAACGTTCAAGCGCGCACACAGTTGAATCGCTCCTAAATGTAGGTTTCTTCAAGCATACCATACAGGCCAGTAAATGTCAAAGACTCACAGTAACCCGTGCAGGACGAGTATCGTCGTCGTAGGAACTACTAAGGCACTCTGAGGCCTTTACATAAACGATATCTGTCACGGTGTAAGGTAGCCACGTGCGTTAGCCTCTGGGTTTTCTCAATTAGGCCTTAAGACCGATTTGGACCGATTTGACCGATTTACACCGAAACGACCGATTTGAGGGCACGTGATGCACGTAACCCCGGCTCGTCAGTTACTGTTGGCCCGTCGTGCAACTCAAGCCGAACACAACGGGACAACAATCGAGATCATCGCATTTCTCATCGCACATTCTCTATATACACTTCTATCAAAAACTACACAGACAAGGGGAACACTTGCAGCCCAAAACCTGAACGACTCGGAACTGCGTGAACCATCCGAGTCAGTGAGTCATGGTAGTCGATGGTTCATGGAAGGATACTTCTACCTCTCTCCTCTCTCTCTCTCCCCGGATTTGGATGTGGGCTCGGTGGTGCATCTGATAGGGGCTCTGGCTGTGTCTTAATCCCAATTCTAACATTCTGAACCTCGTTCGAAACTCCATCAATGTACGCGCCTGGTCACTCCGAGTCTATGTGTGTTCGACCTCCCTCTCTTACTCGGGCTGCCTCGGTCGTCTGTCTCAGTTGCTGAGCTGAACGAGCTCCAGCTCCCTTACCACCCTGGCCCCTGACAACCGGCCGTTCCGCGACAAGGCAGAGGGCGCCATCATCCTGTCCAACATGTTGATCTAAGATGTTCAACCGCACCCTGGGCAGTTCCACTTCTCTGAGACGCGCCTGTCCACATTCGTCATACACCGCTGCGCCCTCTTCCAAGCACATCCCTGCTGCGCATCGTGCATGTGCACCCTTCTGTTTCACCCCAGAGCCCAAATCCTAAGCCCATGCGTTTCCTTGGGTTGCGTGGGGATGACAGACATATCCCTGCTCAGTATCACAGCGAAACCCTGCAACACGACGGACCCATCCAACCCCTCCCTGGTCACCCCGTACAACACAACCTGAGCACTGAGTTGGACCCCTCTTAGGACCCCCTCCCCGACCGACTCGTTTGTTTCAGGCAGCGCATTTCGCCGCCACACCGTGCACGCCAACGAGACAGCAGGGAAGGAGCAGAAGCTCGATGAGCCCAAATCCAAGCACGGGAAGGACCAATCCAAGCACGAGAAGGCCAAGAACGGGAACGTGATGGCCAAGCATGAGAAGGCGGCCGGGCCCGAACCCACCAAGGCGAGCGTGTGTGCTCAACGTTGGCGCAGGATCGGGGTACCTCACCAGCGTCTTTTACCACCTCGTCCGTGATGGCCACGGCCATGAGGGCAGAAGCAACAGTGATAATGCCCAACAGAGACAGAGCCCGGGCACAGTCACAGGCCCATCAGTGGTCGGCATTAAACACATTCCCGTGCTCACTGTGCTCGCGCAGCGGAACATCCGCACTGACGGGCTCGGCGACGCACTCGACCCGCAACGGATCGTGCTCGTCACTGGTGACGGCCGACTTGGTGCATATTTCCTCCTCTTTAAAAAAGGGGAATCTGATCTGATCTAATTCCAAAATGTGTGTAGGGTATCCTCCGAAGGGTCCATACGACGCCATCCACGTCCGCATGACGGCGGCGACGATACCGCCTGTGCTTGTGGAGCGTCGATGTGATGGTGGATGATGATGGCCAGCCAGCATGTTGTCACGATGGGAGAAACCATTCCAGGACTTGGTGGTGCAACGCTCGGTGATTAGGTCCGTATCTGGGTTAAATAGTTTGCTCCGTTGCTTGTGGGTGGTGGGCAGGGACTCGGAAGGTTCAGGGTTGGGGAAACTTCCAAGACTGGGAGAGAACTTGTTCATGCTAGCTCAGGCGACTACACCACGAAAATACATTGAACATGATATATATACCGGTTCTGTAAGACAATGTCAAAGTCAAAATAGAAAACCCAGGGTACGCGGGATTGCCGCCTTCGGCGACAATCACCCAGGCTATGACCCATTTATCACAGCCTCATCCGACGCATCGGACTGCCTACGACGATCTCTTCTTACACTTACTACTTCACCTGTCTTCGCTGCTTTCGGTTTAGCGCAGCATTTTTCATTTATATAAACCTTCCTGTAGCTACGATGAGAACGATGCGAGACAGACTCGGAACTCTTGCTAATATGATCCCCTTTGACCCCTCCTCCTCCTAACCTCTCCTCACGCAACGCAACAACCTACGCGCTTACATCTGGCTTGCCTGACGTCGAAGTACGTCACGTAAAAGATGGTCCAGGTGCTACGTAGGTGGCTGCGGGGCACCTATCTTCCTGATCAGTGCGGGAAAACGGCCAACGAGAACAATGCAACGTGCAGGCGGAAATAAAACTATGCGCAAGCATGTCGTGCATGTGGAGCAGGCGGGATCATCATATGACAACTTGTTTATCGATCTTGACCCTCTGGACTCTGGAGGCTTTCACGCTACGCCTTTGCAAAGAGATAGCAAACAGCAGGGAGGCCATGAAGGTTCCTTGCACTTTTGGTGTTGAATGGGCATTGTCCCCGCGGCTGTCATAAGCGATTCCAATTGGAGGTGGGGTGATGACAGCATCACAACGAGGTGAGACGGATCGGTCATCATCCCGTATGGGCAGCCCTGGAAGGTCAGGAGAATGCAGCAGCGGAACTTTGCCCCCTGTCTATGGATATTGGTATGGTGTTCGAGCGCTCCATCGCGGAGGTGTTACGCAAGACGGAGGAGGGGCCGATGGAAAAGATTTGCCCTTTTAGGCCGCAGACGCACCGCGGCAGGTTGCCATTGTGGCGTGGCGTATCGTACACTCCACGCCATACACTCAGCCGGGTGGATGCTCCTCCTTTGGTACCATTGGTAACTACCAACCTGGAAAGGTCACTATGCTATCGTTGGAGGTGGAGGCAACGACGGCGAGGAATGACCCGGCCACGAAGCAATTACACGTTCGCTGACTCTCGTCCGTCATCCGGCCTCCACGAGGCGTAGACTCTACTAGTACTGACAAGTCCTGCTAGCGGGCCGTCGGAAGTCCGACAGCTGGACCGAGATTCCGAGTCGATTTTTCCGGTGAGGGCTCTGCCTGCTGGGTGGTGCACTGGCCGTGATGAGGGGGTGTCCTACTGCTGACTCGGAGATGCCACGCAAGGGGAGATACTGTACTTGGATGCAAGTAAGATAAGTGGCTTACTTGGATGCAGTAGTATCGTGGTTGCTTGGTCACAACTTAGTAGCTGCAACTGCAACGACGATGCCGCGTCTCGGCACAACGGCCGGCCGACCTCAGAGTATTGTCCGCACTCATCTCTCCCCCTCTCTCAAGAGAGGTATGGTATAGCTCGTAGTCCACCCATCCGTCGACGTACTATTACGCTCGACAGATCGTCGAACTCGACGCTCGTCCGAGTCGCTCGACTACCGCTTTCCTCCCCTGGACAGACAGGCGGATCGCCGACGCTGCCTTTGTATGAAAACAAAAGAAAAGAAGTGGGCAAAAGCCCCCGCTGTCACCGAGTCCCGAGTCTTCTTGTTCCAAGTCCTGGTTCGCGGGCCCTTTTCAATCACGGTGGTTGTTGCATCTGCTACGAACGACCGCCACATATCATGCATGCATCATGCTCCGTTTGACTCCGTGCGCATGCAGTAGCACAACGCCCGCTTCCCTCCTTTTTCCGCCGCCCCCTTCTGCTCTTCTCCGGTCCCGCCTAATCCTAATCAAGTCATCTGGCCCGTTTACAGTCTATCGTGCAACGTGTCGTACACTTGAAAAAAAAGAGAAAGTTTTCCTCTCCTCTCGTAGTTAGTGTACGGGCCTAGTATCCTCCACCGTTCGGAGTCTTTCACCGAGATATCACCCTCCGAGTCCTGGCTGGCACTATCGTCCACTCGCGATTCTTCCGTTTACTTGTTATTTTCCCTTTTCGCTCATGACAAAACTCTTCCCTTCCTTCCCTCCGCGTTCCCAATTTCAGTAACTGGAATTCCCAATGCTATCGATCACAAGTCACCCAAAACGATACTACCTACTAACGCAACCCCAAAATCGCACACCTATGCCCCCCACACGCCCACGTTCCAGATCATGGGGTACCCAGTCGAGATAAGGAGCAGCGCAGTGGTCAAACAACGTATGACGGAGTCGGTAGTGGTGGGTGTGACTTGGCCACGGTCTGACCGATCCGATCCGGGGGTCTAGATGTATGTGCCTCCAGTCTCATGACGTCATATCGCCTTCCTTTTCGAGGAACTGAGTCTAATAAAAAACGAGACGCCACCGTTTGCGCCTTCTTTTCCTTCTCGAACTTCTGTTGGTCCGTGGCGTGGCATGTGGCGCTCGCGGCCGTGGATTCTCTGGTATGGCATGGCATGGAAACGGCATGTTTTTCCCCCGTGCGCGTGCGCGCAACCTAAATCTGAGAGGGATACGTAGTCGCCCTTCCCAAAGCACGATCTCTTGCTTATTTGCCATTGGGGAGAAAGAAGAACGCTTGGCGGACCCGTATCACCATACTGTAAAACTGTATATATATGTGATACAAGTGAATGAGTTGGCTAGCCGTTTTTATCTTGAAAGATAAGCAATGGTCCGTCGGGGTTGTCGCCGGACAATGCCATCCTCAGAGGGTGTATGTGTATTATTACCGTCCTGCATCCGTACCGTGTGGGCATGGGATGCGATAATGCACCGCTGCGGCTGCGGCTGCGGCGTCCTATTGGACAGTCCCAAGCAAACCGTTATCTCCCGTACATGATGATGACTGACGCTCACAAAGTTGGTGTCCTCGGAAAGACGTGGTGTGCGCATGCTTGATATCCGAACAAAAAACGTGTACTATGGCCATTCACCACACCGCAGGCGCGCGCGCGCCCGGGGAGATAGCATCGCGTCTGCTGCCCACCTGCTTCCTCTACTTACTATGTCCGTTGGCGGTGCCGGGACGAACCCCGAACATCGCACGAGGACGAACGTTTGTCGGCGTCATTTCCCTTACCACCACCACCACCACCACCAAACGATCCATTTTCCCGCTTCCGTGAGTAGTATAATATATACACGACCAAAATGCATGAGGTAAAAAATAATAAGGAATTACAAAAACGACCAGTTTCGTATATAGAGGAAAGGAAGAAAGAAAGGCACACTCCGAGTCGCTGAGAGGAGCAAAAAAAAAAACGCCAGTGCAATCGACGACGTGTCTCTCTGCTTTTGCTATTGTCTTTGGTCACCCCCACATTGATCGCATGTGCATATGCGCATGGCGAGAAAGGAGGGGCCTAGAACTCCTACGCGCGCGACATCCACGAGAAATCACAAAAACCACTGACCCCATTCACAGCTCGTCCCAACTTGTACGACCCGCCGACCGTGGTCGTGTTAGAGTAAGGAAAAGGGAGATGGATGTGACGTGTGAGTAGATACGCCGCACTTGGTTGGGTTTAAACGCACGTCCGCGCAACGCCCGCTGACGCGCAGGGGAACACCTTCCAGCGACTTTTCCGCTCCACAAACATGAGGCCCGGGCGTGTACCTTTTCCATTAACTGGTTTCCGGTCTGGGCGTCCTTCCCATTCGTCCCTCCGTACTCTCCGCCCGTTCCATCCAATCAAAAGGCTTGCTCAGGTTCCAGACTGGGTCCAGAACCCAGTGATCGCATGCCAGCCACCGAATCAGACGTCATTTTTTTTGATGGCTGCTAATATTCCCAAATGCGGCAACGCACCTCGTACAACCGACAGGAAAAAAAAAGTTACAACTGCTGCTGATATGATGTGAGTGAGACGGCGACACCGCACGTAGGGTAAGAATGACTACTACTGAACACTATTTTATGATGGCTACTGGATCTGTGAGCACAAAGCATACAACTACTGATTCGAGTGCAACGACAAGACGTGTATAAAATGGAAAATGAAAAGTAATAAAAACAATACCGATCCAAAAAGCCAACAAAGCACATAGGTGGTCAAAGTCCAGACAAAGTCGTCTAGTAGCCGTACCCGCGTGCACCAATGACGGCTTTGGAGCTCGCTGACGTCGGTAAGCTGACGTTCACACTGACCGGGTGTACATTCGGCTGTGCATTGGCTACAACACCAACAGGAATCAAGGGGGCCCCAGCACTAAGACGAGCCAACTCTTCACGGGTGCTGACGAGGGCTTCTTGTAACCTCTGGTTCTCTTGGAGTAAATACTCATTCTTGGCCTGTAATTGGGCCAACCAAGCCTTTTTCCGTTGACGGCATTTGAGTGCGGCTGAGGTCGAATGCGGGATGTGTAAAGTGATGAGATGCACGATCATACGAGTTCGCAATGGACACACCTTGTCGATTTCGCTCGAGGAAATTCCTCCGCTTTTCCTCCTCCGTCTCGGGTTTTTTCTGCGCTCCCTTCTTCCCATTCATGTGGGGTGCAGGTGACTCCAGAGGAGAGTCTGCGGCGGCTTCATCGTCGTCTTCTTCCTCTTCGTCCTCTTCCACCGAGATAGAGTCACCACGCTTCGGCTTTCCGTTGGGCATTGCTCGTGCCCGTTTAGATGAAGGTGGTTTAGGGTGATGTGGAGGTGGTGACGCGGAGACTTCATACGACTTGCGTTTGGTGCCTCTCTTGCCGGCGGCGTTTGAAGGTGGACCGTCGTCATCGCCGTCCGAGCGGCTCGCACGTTGAGCCTCCTCGAGTTTCGTGAGCTCCTGGTGTGCTTGAGAAAGGAGGAAGAGTCCATTAGCGGCAGAACTGGTGGCGCTGGTCGCAGAAGTGGAATTGGAGAACCGCGATTCAGAGCTCTGTTTAGAAGTACTGTTGGAATAGTCCTGTGGTCGTTGCTCATAACTTGAAGGTGGGAGATGCGACGTAGAAAGTGGATGCGGCTGAGACGGATTGGAGCCATTGGGGGCGGTGGCACCGGAGGCAAGAACGCCAGCAATAGCGTTGAGGGTGTTTGGGGTGATCGTCGCGCCGGTCGAGGATGAGTTCATCATGTTAAGGAATGCAGCAGTATTAGGAGAGGGCGGCGGGAAGGAGACGGGTCCACCGATAAGTGGCGTAAGGCCAGTGCCTGGGGTAAGACCGGTGCGGGGTGTGAGACCAGTGCGGAAGTTAGCTGGGTCAAAGGCAAGTGGGCCATCGCCGTGGGGCTGTTGCGGACCTGCAAGCATGGCAGGAGAGAGGGGCCCAGCTCTTAACGAGTTCGTGATGGAGGACGAGAAGCCCCATTGGTATTGATCTGACGGAGAGGCGATAGATTCGATTGGGGGGAGGATAGGCTTGGGAGGCGAGAGAGGATTACCGTCGCGAGTGCGATCTGAAGAAGATGAGGGAGTTCGAGGGGGACCACTGCTAGCGCCGCTGTCCGACTTTGATTGACTGGAAGAAACAGAGATGGTAGAATTTCTGCGGATGGGCGAACTGGCAGAGGAGCGAATGGTAGGAGCATGTACGGTGGTAGGAGCAAAGGATTGCTCAAACGGATTTGGCTCGAGATCCAGGTTTGATCGGGCCTTGTGAGGCTGAGGGCGGGAGATTGAGTCTTTGGAATCAGTAGCGGCGGGAGCGTCAGGGGGCTGTTGTTGTTGTTGTTGTTGTTGTTGTTGTTGTTGTTTTTGATGATGATGATGATGATGATGATGAGCGGGCTTGACGTCAGATGATGAACGGTATTGTGGGGATTGACTTCGGGACATGGGGAGGAGAGGAGAGGAAAGGGATCAGGGAGTGGGAAATGGAATGGAATGGGACACAGTCGGTCGGTACGATGACGGAGTGTTCTGTTGGGCCAGGTCGAATGACGACGTCTGACGTAGGCACTAGTATTATATCCCTAGCGGACTTCCAAAATCCATTTTCGCCTTTCACGCGCTCCACCTCCGGTTCCCGGCCGGACTCCACTTCTTCTCCCGGCCGGACCCCATCCAGTCTCCCAACCCCTCCCGCCTCGTTGTCCCCGCCTGACCTTCCATGGAACCCGTTTCCCAATCTTCACAACCCGTACTCGTACTTTTCATATCTTTAAACTCTCTACCCCCAATTCCGAGGCGAGGCAAGCCCGCGCTATCTCTATCGGCCGTTTCCTCGCCGCCCTTTCGCCGTACATAACTCCCTTTGCCTTTTTCGTCGCAGACCCGTCTAGGTCTGTGATCGAGATCGCCGCCTGATCTCTCATTCCCGTTTGATTGCGTCTAACCCCCGATGCGTCCTTACCCTTTACCCCTCCCTTGGCCTCTCCCACAGCCGACAGAGAGAGCAAAACGCCTGACACCTGAGCAGCAGCAGATGATCAACCATTCCGCGAGAGGGGATGCTACTAGCTAGTTCCATCCGGCACAGACGTGGGTCATGATATCCCCGCGCCCTTAGCAATCTCAGAACACATTCCATACGTACGGAATACACGCCGAGGCCGAGAATGGTGCGTCTTTCTGCTAGATTGTTCCGTGATGGGTACTTATATGATTGGCGCGCGGCGCATACACGCCATCTAACCACTCACTCTCGCGATCCAGAAAAGTCATCTGTTGTTTTGTGTTTTTTGTATTCTCTTTTGGCTCTAAAATGTAATCTCGGCAATTATATTATTTTCTCGCGATTGGAGAATCTCCTACCCTACCACTACGCATCCATATCAAATCCCTGCCCTCCACTTCCGCGCCGGCTCATCCGATGTTTGCCAGCATTCGTTCGACAGGAAACCCCATTCCCAAATCCGAATGATAGATGCTTGACATCGGACCAATTACCCCCATTGACTTCCACCTACCGACAACACAACATCAAATCCGAAAGTTCTCAATCGACACCTTCCTTAACTTGGTATACTCACGCTGAAAGGCCCGTGACTCTTATTGCTTGGTCGAATGAATTGTCGTTAGTCCATTTGCTCTCTCTACCCTTGCCCCGCTGAGCGCTTTTTCTCTCCTCTCTGCATCACACGCCGTTCAAGTATGTATGATACCCAAGCACCCCTTTGGATGATAGGGGCAATTGGGAAATGTCAGACAGACAATATGAACCCTGGCGTCTGCCACTCCTCCCCCAAAAATTACTTATCTTTCAACTTTGCTCCTTCGCCCACACGTGTTGTCGACCACACGCCATCTCCACGCGCCTGATATAGTGACTAGATGCGCCGATGGCTGGATGGAAAAGGTCGAAAAGGAAGTGCCAAGGTACGCATTCCTTGCCGTTCTTGGTAGTCCATCTCCTCAAGTTGCTTCAATACCCCCGATCCGTTGCGAAAACATGATCGGCATGCGCGTCGTATGAAATTCTTCTTGGGCTATAACGACGGGACGCCGAGTTCACTCATCGCTGTGTTATTCGTAACAGAAGCCACACATCGGACACAGTATATGTCCGCGATTGCGCACACACATTACACACGCAGTGATGGCCGTACGTCTCATCCGATATCGCCCTGTGATATTCTCCTGCTTTTCTGTTGTACGCCGTAATCCGTCGGAGGTGGCGACGGACTATCAGCTCGCTCGGAGTGAAATGAGGGATCCCGGACCGGGTACCGGGCGTTGGACGAGCCCCACACCGTCCGCTCTGGATTCCATTTTTTCATTCTATGTACTATTCTGCGCTGCGGGATGGGGGTCAAAAAACTGGGGGACAATCGACGACGGTTGTTTGGTAAGCACGACAAATAAGCAGTGAAACACATTTCTTTTTTCGAGCAGGGATGGCATCAGAAAAACATCAGAAGGAACGCGGAGTTTTCCAGAAGGGAAGGGAAGGGCAAGGTAAAAAACAATGGAGGACCGCACTATGCACGGCCACGGCTGCGGTTCAAAGCCTTCACAGCCTTTCCCCTATTCGGTTTCACTTTATGTCTCCTGTGGGTGAATGGGACAGACGTTGTCGTACTTTTCGTTTTCTCTCCTGTGTCAGATTAGGTTGGGCACGTGTCGGCCGTTGTTACTGCCGCGCAAAGTTCCGGGGCGCGCAGCCCATAAAAGGGCCGATCGGTGGTAATACCATCAATAAATAGTACTGTGCCTCGGGCTTCAGGGGTGGCAAGAGTGTACGGGGACAACCATCGACATCGATGAGCGCATCACTTGCTCATAAGAGGAACAAATGTGAGATGATATACATGTCGCAACTGGTACGTCTGTATAGCAACGCGGAGATCAGGGAGGCCGCCGATACCTTATCTGACAAATTTGATGTGTCTGCCACTCCACTCATCCCTATCATAGGAAGATGAGGGCGGGAGAAAGGTTTCAGCGAAGTGGAAGAGAAACAGCGTGGAATACAGTTACATGACTCGGACTCAGCGGGTGGCGGCGCGAGTGCGAGCACAAATGAAATGGGCGGGCGAGCGAAGAAAGTGAAAAAGGAACATTCTCGATCGAAGAAGGAAAGTAAGGAAGAAGAAAAAAAAAAGTGCTCACTTCTCCCAAAGGGGAAGAAAGAGAAGGGTGAAGTGAAAAAAAATTGCCGTCATTTACACCACCCCTGCACAGTTGCAATTATACTATCTAAGTAAGTTATCTACCTGACTTGCTGTCGTTCTTTGACGTTGCGATCCGCGGCGGCCTCTGTACTTTTTTTTCTCTTCTTTTGTTTTTTTACATACGCACCATGATCATATACTGGTGCTTGTATTTTACCCTTTGATGGTAGTATACATTACGATTATGAGAAACGCGCGACTCTGCCAGTGGGCGATGGGTCATTCCAAAAGCTGTTGGTTTGTTTGGGTGTGGGAAGGGGAACGATCCAGGCAACTTTAGCATCTGTTTTTTTCCTTAAAATTTCGGAGCGTTCCAAGCGAGAGGTACGTAGGGGGAGGGCAGGAGAGAGCGAACGAGGAGACGGACCGAGAGAGAGGGAGAGAGAAAGCTCCGATTTCGTGCCTGCCTCGAGACGCCGGATCGGTGGGCCCGGGGTATGTGAGAGAGAGAACGAGAATCTTGATAAGACCGCATCTCGCCTCGCCCTTGCCCTGCACTGAGTCAGACAGACAGGAGGGAGGGGCAAACGGCAAATGGTCGGCGGCGATGGAGCTTGATTGGCACAGTGTGCGACACACAGTGTCGCCGACACGACACTCAGGACACAACTGGCGCCTCGCCGTATTTCGGCAGGCCCGCCGGGCTCGGCCCCCGCCCGACCGTACTTTACTTACTTTACTTATTAATTGTAAGCAACCAGCAAAACCACGCCACGCAACCTGCCGTACAATCCGAGTCCGAAGTCGGAAGGTTCATGGGCTCGCTTATACTGGAGGCTGGCGGGATCACATCGAGCAGAAGAAGAGAAAGAGAAAAAAAAACTGCCGAAAGGAAAGAAGGAGAGAAGACGAGGATGAAGGACGAAGGACGAATGGGATGGGTGGGGGAGAAAGAGAGGGGCGAAACTTGCTTGGCAGCGGCTATCGCGGCTGTTATCAGCAGAGCTAGCTCTGATATGGCTGCTTTCGCTTTTGCGGCGTAGGAGAAGGCCAGGAAAGAAAGATCGTAAGCAACACACGTTTTTTTTTTTTGCATAGCGCTGGGACGGATCGACTAGGCGGGTGGCTGAAGTTTGATAATCAAGCTGATGGTGGACGGGCTCAGAACCTTGAACATGCACATATGGAGAAAAGAACGTGTGTGGTGGGAAACGAACGGTGGTATTTTGTTGAAGTAACGACAAGCGCAGACATGTGAGTCGTTACGCGACGTGCCAGCGCGTGCCTGTTCCTTTGTTTGACGATACCTGCTGTACAAATGAGGGGACAACGCTGCGCCTATGCGCTTTACTACAGACCACGGGAACTCAACATCAGGGCGGAACAGTTCTATCCAGGCAGGCCCCTTGACATAAGATGAGATTAGATGACGCTCAGGTCCGTAGGCAAAGTAAAAGTCTTCAGGCTAGCGTGGAAATTTATACGCCAAATACAGCGTTTCTGGACACGTTCCGCTCCAAATCGGCTAACACACAGGCAACGCAATCACCTGCAATCGTCGGCCCCAATGATGAATGGATTCACTTTCCTTATCGAAGGAATGCCAGCGATGCTAAGACAATACAAGTGGAAGAGTGGAGCGGTGGCGTAGGGCGAAGCAGCTGCGCGGTGAACTGCAAATTTTAATGGGTCCTTGGCACATGTGGAGGAACCGGGGCGGACGGTATTGCATCTGGTTTCGGGCGATGCCGCACAAACGGCATCAATTGCAGTAACTGAGGCAGAGGCGCATCGCGCGTTATCCCAGATTCTATGGTGGCGCGTACGGTTGAGGGCGACCGAACATAGCAAGAGTGGTGCCAAATTACTAGTGCTCCCCCCTCCCGTGTTCGAATATCAAAACAAGGCAGACCTCATACGGAATGAATCAAAAGCCATCTAAATATTCTTCACACTCGCGCGCCGAGGTATTTGGTTGGGTAAGGGTATGGGAAGGTACCGTCACCATCTAGGGGGAGGGGGTACCGCCACGATCGCATATGACCAAAATAAACAAACGAAACCGGACGGAGCTGCAGAGGAACATAGGGCATCGCATTGTGAGGATCCGATGGATTTCATGGGCCAACCATGATCCTGGAGATAAGATTCGAGCGCATTAGTACCAAATGGGAAGGCAACGAAACGGAGACGGAGCGGCGCAGGGCAGAGGTGGAGCGGGTCGCGGTTCGACGAGAATGAAGATGGAGAAAGCAGACAGGACCGTCAGGGTAGAACAAGAATAGGTAATAGCACGTGTCGAGGGATTTTCTCGGGAACACCCAAACGTACCGATACCGATCTATTGCTGTGGGCGCGTGAGGGCGCCCGTGCCGCATCACGTCCGGTAGCACAACACATCTCGGAGATACCATCATGAGGTTGGTCATGTGCCCTATTGTGCGCAAAGGGGTGTGATAGGGGCTCCGCGCACAGCTAGGGGTAGGTGTTGCAAAATCACCGAGGCCAGGGGCAATGCAGGAACATGCGGGGGCCGGGGCGGGGACGTGGGTCAGCCTTCGGTGGTTGGCCTTATACAATAAATGAGGTAAAAGGGAGGATGACGGCCATGTCTCCGAATGGCTAGTGGAACACAGCCGAAACGGAGGCAGATTGACATAGAGCGGTAAAAGAGGCCCGAACTGTGTGGGGCTTGTACTTGAAATTTTTTTTGAGCCCAGAAAAAGCAACACGTTTTGTACGCTCTCTGGTGATCTCATGCCTCGAAGTTCTACTGTGCGACTTTCTCTTGGCGACATGACCATCAAGTGGCGGACAACTCTTGCATAATAGTGAATGAGGAAACTAACGAACCATTTCCAAGTCTTGCCAGCCAACCAAGCTGGAGAAGTTTACTTCAAGCATTGCGGCTGAGATGACGGATTGTAGGTTATCCGTTATCCAAGGGACTTGCTTCTAACTTCTGACCGCTGGGGAAGTAAGAGGAATCGCTTGAAGCAGATGAAGGGGTGAGTGAGAAGTAGTAACCATGCATAAGAAACGGTCACAAGAAGCTCCTTGGGCCGCTACCACGTCAGCAAAAAAGACACCAAATGACCAGACATGGTCACGGTCACAAGGGTGGCGATACACGATCAGCGGCTGATGATGCGTCCTCGGGCTGGTGAAGGACTGATGGACATC
>Ga0209488_10002136_pt1 | contig 16523 bp, 15 predicted proteins | sample Rivendell_Oct201_8_FD_188349 | JGI IMG/M metagenome (GOLD analysis project Ga0209488, IMG submission 188349) | Vadose zone soil microbial communities from the Eel River Critical Zone Observatory, Northern California, USA -... | ecosystem: Environmental > Terrestrial > Soil > Vadose zone >... | reverse complement strand
TGGAGCCTTTTTTTTTTTGCTTATTGTGTCATCCTTCATCCTACGTGATACCATTGCAATATACCACCAAACATGCTTGCAAACCCCCCTATCACTTGACTGCCACGATGAAGACGATGTACGATGTATTCTGTTCTCGTGCGGTTCGGCGCGGCGGATAAATGCCACGTATCTCCTCCCCCACGGCACACAGTAACTTAAAGCCATCAGAATCTAAAATCCAGTTCGATTGGGTTTGTGGCGTTCGCCTGGCCCTTGCCCTGCAAGGCGCTGCAACTCCTCGCTGCGGCGCTCTTACCATATTTGTACATGACGTTCTCGTCATCACTGTGTTAAAGGTAATGGTAATCATCCGTGCTTGGTGGACTCGAAGCCTCTCTGGAGCTCTTACTCTTTTCTCCCCATGCCGCACCACTGCAGCTTCTCTCTCGCTCTCCCTTATTTCTTATTTCTTTTAGGGTCCCACCCGCTTTTCTTCTTCTTCTTCCTTGCCTTGCCTTGCCGGTACCAAGAAGACTCCGTGTCGTGTCGTTTCGGAGGAGGGGTATAGCCGACCTTTCAGATCAGATTCGGATTGCTTCCCGTCGCCCCCCCCCTCTCTCTTTCAATTGCTCTTTCTGGCACCCCTCGCAACCACAACCAACTTCTGTTCTGTCTTCTTGAATAGGTCTTCTGATGAACACACACACATACACATGTGCGTGGGCGATAGGCACGATACGATACGATACGATACGATACGATACGATGGGGATGTCCTTTACATAAAATTACTATATTTCGTGCCCTGTGCCTGAGCAAATGGCTGCGCAGAAGAACCACCACTACAGTAACTTACCACCGCGCCAGGCATCGGCAGGAGAAGAGAAAGAAAAAACTCGTGGAACTGCGATTTCCATACGGGAACAAAGCGAGCGTCCTATCGGCCCGCAGGAAAGAAGCCGCCCTGGGATGTTCCGAAAAAAGTTTATTTCCACACATGCATGTGTCCACGGTATGCAGGTTGTTTCCCAGGGGAATTAGAGCCCCGCACCCCTGGCAATAGAACGTGGAAGTGCACTCTTGATCTCGATGAGATCGGCTTGATGGACCAGATGGAGAATGGAAGTTTGGCTTGATTTCTGGGGAGACTCCCTTAGTTTGATGGCTTACAGATACCACAGCGCCCGGGCGGGTACTGTAGTACTGCATTGTACCCGTGTTGCCAGCAAATGGTAACATCCGTCATACCTCGGGGGCAAGTTTAAGGGTCGGGAACTCTGGCTTTTACCGGAGGAAGAGGGACGGTGCGAAAAACGGGAGCGAGGGGCGGGAGGATGGGCATGTGTATAGTAATTGAAATTCTGACCAGGTTACTTGTGATAAATGTTTTGCCTTGGCCGTGGGTTATTTTCCTCTCAAGGCAATGACAGCATCGCCACATAGCTGTGATCTCCGCGGCTTGTCCTTCCTTCCTTCTCGTTTCTCATGCTGCCTGCCACCGTGTGTCGTATGTCGCGCTGTAACCCTCACGGTAATCAAACTTTTCGTTGCAGGGTCGCGTGGCGTCAAGATAGTGCGAGAAGGACGGACTGTCAAAAGTCGGTTGATTTGATTTAAGAGCATGGGAAGCGCAGTCGAGGAGTGTATTGCTGAGGCGTCCTACCGGCAAGTAGAAAGGGACGAGCTGACGAACAACTTCTCTTCCGCAGTGACTTAGTAGCAGGGTGAGCTGAATAAGACTGTAAGTGGAAGATATGCATCGACCCTGAAGGGACCCAGCGAAGGGCGCGCGGGTGCAGTAGTCCTTTCTAGAAATCATTGACTAAAAGGCGAGTGAGGGTGGGTGATGATGGCTTGAGCTGTGAGAATAACCTCTCGGAGCACGACGAGAAGGGTCATTCCCACTCAAGTCGACTTGAAATGTGCAGGGATGAAGCACAGTTGGGCCATGCTCGATGAGAACAATGAGTAAGGATAAAGTCCACGGTGTGTCGGCACTGACAAACTTTCGCGGTTTGTGGTCTCATTCAGGGAACACAAGGCGGCGATCATCAGCCGTAGTGCCATGAGGTCCAATCCGGAAGCTGTCACCGGGAATCAGATTCATCAGACGTGGGGAACAACTGAAAGCCTGAGACCTATCATTGTGGGGTTAGCGCGAGCTAGGCTCAAGTGAGTGATTGGATTCCGCAAGCGATGCGATAACACTTCTATGTGACTTTCAAGAGGTCCTTTTTTTCTGAAAAAGAGCCACCAAATCAGAGAGATGGGTGACGAATCACGAAACCTTTGATCAATCAGAGTGCCGGGTCATGTTTCGGGTCCGGGATCAATAATGCGCTTGTTATCAATAAGGCTTATCCTTGAGACAAGCATTGTGGTTTTTCACGCATTGGTTGTCCGCGTGTGTCTAGGAGGGAGACAAGAACGTGAGACTGCGATCGTGCTCGTCCGAGTCGTGCACGTGATGTGTGGGGTTTCCCTTCTCCGGTCCGGCGGTCCGAATTCCTCGTAGGCATCAGAATCACGTCCTCCCCAATACCTTCGGGGTTCTCTGCGACGTGCGACATGAGTCGTTCCGGCGTGTTCGCATCAGAAAATTTCCGATGACGACCTGGACCAAGTGATGCCGCCTGGCAGCGAACATGTCGCTATCGCGTATCTTCGAAATATTTTACGCCCGATACAGAGCATAATATTTTTTGTCAAGGCCAACTGAAGCGCACCGTGACGACATCCATTCCTCTGTCAAGCCAGAGGTTCGTCGTTCGACTGAACATTCAAGCCGTCAAAGGGCACCTTTTTATTTTTTCGTCTCGGGAGTTTCGGGAGGATCGTCATTTCCATTATCGTTCGAAACAAAACGGACCCGAAGGTAGATACAGTGTGTGCAGTCTCGGCTCGCCACCAGTACTTACTACGGGTCGAGCTGAGAAAGTCCCTGGCGATTCTTGTTTCTTGATACGCCCGGACCCCTGGGAGGTGGTACAGGTGATCGTGGCGCGGAGCGTCGATTTCATCCCAGCTGATGAGACCACGCGTACGTGTTATTCTGATTTCCTCCGATCTAGAATGGCCAAGCCGCTCAATCTACTATAATATGACGAGCTGGGCACCTCGGATCTCCGCAACCGCGCCGCCATAATCTGAACAGATACAGTATTATGGAATCACGAATTGCGGCGCCTTCCCTGCATCCCGGTCGTAGTTGTTATATGACATATATAATGACAACATGACATACGTCTATGCCTGGGCAACGCGAGGTAATTTGTTGCCATGGTCTTGGTATTGCCTGTCATGACTCCCTCATTCCGAGTCATGGAACACGGCGCCACGAAGGGTATGTGTTCGTTCCCATGCACTGTAGATGGCTTCGTCTCAATCTGACGATTCAAACGTAGTATTAGGTCATCATCACCCGCTTTGACTGGTGTGGGTCTTTGGTGCTGTGACTTGATTCGTCTCATCCTCGGTGGCCTCTCCACTCCACTGGAAGGACAATGCATGTTGGCACGTAGACCATGACTCAAAGATGAGGTCAGGAAGCGTAGTCTAAGGCCCTTTTCTAGTGTCAAGCTCCTACCTTGTCCGCATGCTCCTCTTGCCCAGTCCCTGACTTGGCAATTCACGTATCATAGCAATAGCAAATCCCGCCCTTCACGCATGTCGTACCCCTGTTTCAAACGGGGACCTCTTGAATGTCACCCATTCTCATATTCCCCTAGGCTCGCTCAAACACCTCCAAGTCCCAGTGTTTCGAATGTATGGTCAGCACAATTTGTCTAGATAGAAAAAAAAAAAACTGAAGACTCGGAAGCCGCGGCTGGGCTCATATGCCATGCTCTTGTATCGTCACATTAATTGATCGCGGACACTCCTCGGCTACCCACTCACTTACTTTGGGGCTATCAAGCAATATCTGGTCCTTGTCACACCTTCTGCAGAGGCTTCACTGTTTTTTGCTGTTGCCCAAACGGCATTTCGCAATCAGTCTGCGTGCTATCCGGCAGTTCTTCCCTTTTGATCTTACAGCTCTTTATCCTCTTGCATTCTCTACTGGGTGAACTACTGTATAGGAGTGATCGACTAGCTTGGTCGTATGTATCGATGCCTGGCCGCTTAGAGGAATATCCACGGGATATCGTAGGATCTGGCTTGATCTCGTTGTAGTCCCTTTATCAGAGACTCTGTCGGGGGCGTTCATCAGCGCATGGCTTCATAGGCTAGTGATCGATCATCCCTTGATGTAACACAGTCTGTAGGTCCTGTGAATGTCACTTCCTCCGAGCAGGACTATTATTGCATTCTGAAGAGAGTTGCACCAAATCGAGCATCATATGTCCCTGGCAACTGTTATGCCATCAGTGGACGAACATCCCACTTCCTTTCAACTCTGTGATACGATTTGCGCTCGCGTTCAGGAAGACCATCTCATATCCATCATTCTGCCCTGTTACCCTATGTGGGCCTGGACGACCTCGTTGAGCTGTACGGGTGCATCTTGGATCGCCTAGTCGTGTGCAGACTCCAGATCGAGCCCGTTTGGGGGGTACAAGATCACCATCACCACGCCTAACCTAGAAGTACCTAACGACCGTGGTCCGTGCCGTCTTCCTCCCAAAGGTAATATGAAATTGATGACAGTGGCAGAGGTCGCTAAAAAGTGCAAATATCAGACTGGCATCCAACCGTGTTTGCACTAGGGAGTCACGAAATTTCCTAGTAACGACCTGGCGACACAGAGTGCCTTTGTCGCCATTCTCGCAGCATTTTGAGGCGGTGCTGCGAGAACATATTTTGTGCGAAGAGCGAGGAGGCCAAACGGCCATCGAGTCACATCGACCCAAGAAATGACGTTGTACGATGTCAGAGCAAAATTACCAACAAGCAACAAATCTACCCCCACCTACTGTACTAGAGGTGCGGCGGCAGCTGAAAGGTGTAATCGAAACCTCACAGGTTAGGGATGATGTCGAATACCTATATCTCAAAGGATGGAGAAGGGATGGCATCGATCGGTGAGTGGATGGAGCATAAGCGTGGGGGTTTTGGCATCTGTCATTGTCATTATTCTGGGCTGGAGCCAAGGCGTTGATTCTTAAGGCAGTAAGTGGGTAGTACACGCTCAGAAGGGCAACAGCCAGTGGGCCAGTGGGCCAAAGAAGAGAAAACGTATGGGTAACACTGCAGGAGTTCAAATTAGTGGCCGCAACGACCAAGCCCTGCGGAGAGATGGCAATGTCCCACGACGAGGGCACCACAACCCTTTGGCATTGGATTAGGGATGCTGATCTCTATCTGACCCCAAGGCATGGGCCGTGTATCATATAGATATATCTGGAATGGAGGCCGAGGGACCATCCGTTGCCGCGAGAAGTACTCCAAAAGGGACCAGGGCAAAGACGGAGTCAGGGCTCATAATTTTTTTCGATCCTAAAGCCCTAATGCAGCTGATTATAGCATTATCACTAGGACGAACTGAGGCGAGAGATGGTAAACAGAGACTTTATATGCACTTTCCATTAATCACATTTCAGTCACGGTGAAGCACTGCACTGATGTAACTGATAGGGCATCAATAACGTACACTGGAGCAGGGCCAATGAAGAGGGGAATGTCGAGTTTTAGATGTTACGCTCCGAGTGAGCTTACTTTTCCCACTGTTTCGACCAGGAGACAATATCCGACGTTGAGCGCTTTTATGACGCCAGTCAATACGTATCCTAGAAGGGTAGTGCGACGATCATTACGCACTTTGATAAGCGCGGCTTTAGCACTGATGCCATCCAGTACCTGTGCCAAGGCTTGGTTGTACTTGCCGGTATCTTTGTTCTGAAGGAAGTATTTCATGCCGTGTCGGGGAGGAGCATCACGAATATGGACATACCTTGAAGAATTCCTCTGCCTTGGTCCGATCTTCCTCTGTTGCAAAGCTGATATACACACTCTGAAACATGTTTACGTGAGGAATCCGTCAAAAGAAGGTAGCATGATACCCACCTGGACGATATATTTCATCGAAAACGTCGTCTGAAGACGCGTGTTTATCTACCAGCGTTCACCAGAATTCAACGGGGATCGCAAACGAGCGAGTCAAGAAAAGAATTCTCACCGAGTCGTAGTTCTTCTCGAAAAATTCGCGCAGAGCGATAATGGCTTTCGGGTTGGACGAGAAGCCACGGAAGAAGTAGATAAGATCTTGGTTGCGCACGCTGGACTGGATAAGGTTGAACGTTTGCTCGTGCAGCGCTGGGTCCACGGCGCCAGTGAGACCTCGACTGGGGGACAAGTGTCATCTACAGCACTTCGAAGGACATGGACGACAAAGCATACATGGCTGCGATCTTAATTGAGGGCGTCGGAGGATTCTCAAAGAGCTTCAGCAGAGCATTATATGCTATGGCACCGGTGTGCTCGACGGCCTGGAACGAGCAGCTCAGTACCATCCTTGGTTATCGACTGGAGATAGACGATGGTACCAACCAAGCGGAATGTGACGCCTAATAAGTCCACAGGAATGGCAAAAGTGTCACCGGCAATGTACTTGGAGAAGCGTTCGAGTAAAATCTTCACAGTTCTGCGGGAACAAGCTTGGCAAAAACAACCAGAGTACAACCGGGAGATAACTCACTCTGGGTCCCCAGAGTTTGCTGCGCCGTCAACAGCGAGAGTACGCAACTGGGTTATGTCAGCGCTATCGTCTTTTGAGTACTCAATACCGAGCTCTTTGACGAGAGGCGAGTATAGTGCCTGATAAGTTGAAATATAAGATCATCCGGTACAAATATCAATGATGAAGAAATGAGCGCACTTTGCGGAATGCCTTCAGCGCCTGAGTGACCTTGTCGTCCTCCCACCAGGTGTGGATAATCCCGGACAAGTTAATGTCTGTACCATCCCAAACCAAGACTTTCCGCTTGCGAGTTAGCTTCTCATGGTACAGTGAGCATGAACCCGGCACTCACATTCCTTCTCTGCTCTCAGTTCGTGGGCGAGGTTGAGAGCAGCGCTCAGTTGGAGGTAGCCAGCCTTTGCAAGTGCAAATGCGTCGTGAACCAACCCAATCCGGTCGCTCAGCGAGAATATAGCGTTCTCTTTTGCCGCCTCCCTCGCGATGGCTGCGAGGCGGTCGGGCGTGTACAACACACGATCTGCGCACCACGGTTAGTTCTTGTTTACGATCACCGAGACGTGATGACCCACAGACACCGTTGGTATCTGCGTTGATTTTGAAAGGTTTGGTGGTGTCGAGCTTGAATTCGGCTTCGCGGGCCTCAAGGAGTGCGGTGTTATCGACCAATGCCTGCCCAGGTACTGATGCAGTGACCAAACCCAGTGGAATAGACCTACAGTGACGCATTGTCTGTTAGACTGACAGCACAAGTAAAAAGAAAGCACTCACCAAATCGTCTCGTTGTCTTCCGGTTTCGCCGGGCCAGATTCGAGGAAGCGGTCCTGACGTACTTTGATGCCGGTCGGAGTCTCAGTAACAGTGAGCACCGGGTATCCCATCTGTGCATAGTAGGAGTACGGGTCACGACAGTGGCCGAACTACCACCTACCTTCGAAACCCAATTATCCATGATTTTAGGAATATCAAGTCCTACGGGAATCCTCTGTCATAATTCAAGACGGCTCAGGAAACTGCATACCAGTCGCTTCCCCGATGCCCTCCCACAAATCGCGAGAAACAGTATTCGAGTACGGGTGTTTCTTTAGGTACAGAGACACGCCATTGAGAAACTTGTCCTCGCCGACGTATTTCGATAGCATACGAAGCACTAGTACCTACATCAGTGGACCGAATTCGAAAAAAACTGACAAAATTACCTGACGCAGCTTTAGAGTATGACAATGAATCGAAAATCTGGCCAATCTGTCCTGCGTCGGGCACCTCAACTTCGATTGGGTGGGAAGAGAGTTTTGCATCAAGACGAAGCGCGGCAGTGAGATGATCGTTAATAAAGCTAGCGTCGACCTTCCATTCGGGATAAATCCTATGTAATAGTTGTCAGGACCACAAGAGATGGACAGATCGACATTACTCCCTTGTCGAGGATAATATTTTCGCCCATCTATAAGGATACGTGAGACGAAGTGGGAACTATCATCAACGAATGAACATGCCAGAGTCGCGAAACCTAACGTGCCCCAGATCAGAGCCGGTCGCGTGCGCTGTAATCAACTTGGAAGTACCTTCATTGAGATACAAGTTATCCCACCACTTCATTGTCGTGATGTTCCCAAACCTAAACCAGTATGACTAGACATGACACTACTCATCCGATTGGATCACGCACCACATGTGCGCAACTTCATGGCTCTGGGTCCCTGCTATACGCTTCTTAGCCGCAAAGTCAGCATTTTCAGGGTCAACAAGGAAAGCATTGGTCCTTCCGGTGATCAGGCCCTGTCCACATCACAGTTCTTCCGATCAGTCCCGTCCCGTGACAAGAGAACAAACGCAGGTTTACCCAGTTCTCCATAGCACCAGCATCAAAGTCATTGGCGATAAGAGTATCAAGCTTCGGCAGCGGGTACTCTATATCAAAGGCCTTCTCGTAGAGCGGCAGCGCCGCCTTTTTAATGTCAAGAGCATATTGGGCCTGATTGATCACATCCGGCGTAGCTAAGAGAAAGGTGCGATCAACACCTCGGTTCGGTTCAAACTAAGACACTACATACCATATACGCGCAATGGACGAACATTCCCACTGAGGGGGCTTTTATATGAGCTTTCGAGGTGTGCGAATTCACCATTGGCAAAGGCGAGTAGGTACGTTGACATCTATTCTGCCATGAGGAAGTCCGGTAGTAACTTGTTTACTTCGACGCTCACTGGGGGGGTCGTCTCAAACGAGGTAGCGTACCAGCTACCATCCTGAACGCCTTCAAAGAGATGTTCAGTGAACGTATCAGAAACTGCGACGTCAGGGCGCGCAGGCATGTTGGAGAGGTGGACGGTTCCTTTGCGTGATATGAGCGTGACGGAGAAGGTTGCTTTAAGGAGAGGTTCATCCCAGCAAGGCAGAGCACGGCGAGCGTCTGTCGGCTGTAGGGAAAGCATGTAGTCAACTTCGAGCAGATGGACGAGAAGCAGAGGAGAAGAATTGGAGTTTTTCCGCATTGCCATTCATGACCACCAAAATTGACGGGGCCCTCAAGTACGCACGTACGGAGGTAGCTGCAACAGTGGTGTCTGTAGGTAACCTCGGAAGCCACTGCTCTTAGCGCGCTATTAGACCCATGTCAAGCTTATTGGGCTCTGACACCACTCCAGGAATGCGACAAGAGAAGAGATGCGCATACAATACACGTATGCATCGATAATTCACGTACCTCGAACTGCGTCAATGCATAGGTACCTTTCTCCCACGTACTCTTGTAATATCCAGTCATGCTATCCGTCAATCTGCCCTCATAACCAATGCGAAGGGTGGCTTTAGTTCCAGCAGGAAGTTCATCGGCAAATATCAGCGAGGTCCGCTGAGTGTCAAGTTCGATTTTTGTTCCAGCCGGCTCAAGCTCTGCATTCGAAGAGGCGATGACGAGAGTGGGTTGGCGGAGGCTGAGCTCGTCTACGGCATTGAAGGTGACCACCTTTGTTGCGTTCACGATTTCAAGGCTGGCAACAAATGAGCAGGGTATATAGTACAGATGATGACACCGTGCGCACTCGATTTTCACAAACCCGGCAAATTTCTCCTTCTCGAGGTCCGTTCGGATAGTGAGGTCGTAATGTGTAGGACGCACATCCGTCGGGAGACGGTAATGATCGACGGGCGTTTTGGGACTTGAAGACATGGCAGAGACAGAGGCGGGCAGGCAGTGATGGAATGAACAAGGACGGAAAAGTAGAGATCTCTGATGATACGATGATGGGGAAGCGCAAGGGCGTAGAGATCGAGACCAGAGAGGAAGCGGATTGCGCCATCTGATGTGGGAAATCGATAGTGGTCGTCGCAGAATATGACCCACAGCTTGCACTGGCACTCTTCTAGCGTTCATCCGGCCGTGGCTTGTCAACGGACCTCACAAGCGTGTTGGCGAGGACTCGCGTGGACGATAAAATAGAAACGTAATTTCTCGGCGCCATTACTCGTCTCACGCTCTTAATTTCTCACTCTACTCTCACCTGGACTGGAAATCAGAAACTTCAGTCATAACGGGGTCCAAGTCCGTCACGCGACTCTGCATCTGATCATGGCTTGAGTCCGGGCAAGCCGTGGGACCTGCCAGTGAGGCCACAGTGTGGTCATAGCTGGACCATCCTCCACCCGACCTCTCAATTTCTCCTTCAGGCGGATGCACGCCCTCTTTGAGTCCGCGCATATAACATGTGCGGTGTTCTCATGTGGTGGTAGTCGTGCCCCTGTCTTGTGCATGCGACCAGCTCGGCGCGGGGAAGGTATCTTTCGTGGCCCGCATCGGCGTGGCAAACACATGGAGCCTCAGCTTTGAGATTACCCGGCCCTATCTTGGGTGGATGGATTTCCCGCGCCGCTTGTCGCTCATAATGCTACCAGCCCGTCGATAAGACCAGCGCTTGCCCAGCCGTTCTCATGTTCTAGAAACTCTTCCTTCCAGTGAAGGCCCGAGCACCTTCTATACTGTGTGTGCAGGTCTGTCATGGGCCGTGCATCCATATCCTCAATTCAGGTTATTTATGCTAGGTACGCCTGGTCGATCCGGTCAGCCATTATTGGTTCCTCTTTGCGCAGTTAGTACTGAGTGGAAAGGACATCAAGGCTCGCCTGTTTTCGAGGTACTACGTAACTACTAGTTCACCGCTTGCTTCGAAATCCCACGCAATCGTGTCTGCTTGCGCTTTCATGTTGGTGACATATCTGTATCTCTTGTTTATCCCATGGGCCATCACCGATTTGTGGTAAGGACCAAATGTTATGTGATGTTTAATAGACAGCGAGGCACGTATCATGTATTTGAGACCGAGTTCCACGATTCTATGATAAACCACCTTTACTCATGGTATCATGGGCGGTAAGCGCACCGTAACTGGCTTCAGAAAACAAGCAAAGAATGACCGAGCACTGTAGCGAGCTGCTTGTGAGATCGTGAGGCGGATCGAGAAGCAGCAGGTCAACGAGAAAGGGAAAACAGAAACGGAGCGTCTGAGCCACCGCCAAGCGTTCGACAGACGTGGACAGACAAGTCACGCAGCCGCTTTTCGAAAAGGAAACGAGACACGGGCGGGGAGATCTAACATTTTCAGGCGAGAACCAAAGCTTAAGCTTAAGTACGATTCCAACGCGCTGTAGTTTACACCGAGAGACCGTCCGAAACTGTACGGCAAAGGCCAACGTGAACAGCGCAAGAACCGAGATGAAAGCTAGTACGTCGTTGTGAAAGGTGTATCAAAGGTATATCAGAGGCATATGAAAATAAAGGGTTACAAGGCTGTGATGTAAGGGCCGGAAAGGTAGAAGTATGCGAGGCTTATCGTGAGGAAATGCCATCCTACCAGCCAGGTGGAGGGATGCACGAGGCCGTGCGCGTGGCAGCGAGGTCGATCCGACGGCTTTTGGACAAAGATGCGGGTGGTTTGTAGCTTGAGGAACAAGGCTGGGACAAAGGAAGCGGGCGCGAGAATGGGGCTGTGAGGACAAGATTAGGCGAAGTGTGGGCGAGATGTGTTTTGAGGGGATTGTGATTTCCACGGATGAAAACGATGCTCACCTTACGGCACTGATCAACCTCGCCGCGCTTTTACTTTCCCTCTCTTATTTCCTCTCTCTTTCCGCCATACACGTATGGCGACCCATGAGGCTGAAGAAAGGCATTTACGTGTCCAAGCTTTGGATGTACAGTTACAGGATGACCTGAAAGTTGTCGCGCGGTGACAAACTGCTTGATGGCCTTTTGAAGACTCCAAAATAAAACATTTTGAGGTAGGGGTAACGTCAGTTTCGCCCCTTCCTTGCCGAGCTCTTGCAGGGAGGGTATGGCACCCTGATCACGTCCATTGGATGTGCGCAGATCCTTTACAGTGCTGAATGGGCGTAAAAGTTCAAGCCATTGTGTGTCCTCCATGTCATCTTCCCAGCGCTGTCCGAAACGCGTATCGATGTCGAGGCGTTCCAACGCAGCAAAGGGGGGTAACAACGAGTCACAGAGCTGTGCCAGAGACGAAAGCTGCCATTCTAACCGCATACATAAGATTTCCAGCTGAATATTTGGGTGATGATCGGCCTCCGTTTTCCCGGAAAGTGTGATGTCGACGCTGGTGTAGAGAAGGTTGATTCTTGCTTGGTCAAGCACCTGGAAAGCTTCTACGCGACTGAGGAACTGGGAAAGTTGTAAAACATCAAAGATTAGCTGATTAAAGAATGTTATCGTGACTGTGCGGAGGCGGGGGGCATCGATCCGAGCAACGAGGTCTTCCAAATACTCGCTGACGCCCTTGAACCCAAAACGCGTGAGAGCGGGGAGGACAGAGCGTTTCAGCGGAGGTGGGCGTTGGGTTGCTCTGTCAGGGCGAGATCGAGGGGAATCAAATGTGACGTCGAGTTGTTCGAGCCTGTTCAGAGTTGACAGGCAAGTCGCTATCGCTTCGGGTGAAATATACCCGGAATTCGGGATGTCCCAAAGGCCAAGCCGGACAAGGTGACTGGCAGACAGAAGGAGTTTCGGTAATACCGGAAATGAAATGCCTCGCATGCAGAGTGTTTGTAGACGTGGGGTAGATCCACCCAGGAACGTATCAGGAAGGGTCACCTTGACATTCCACCAATTTGAAAGCGTAAGATCTGTCAATTCCGGAAATGGCTCTTGAAAAATTGCTAGGAATTGTTCGGAAAACGGAGCTGAAACATCACTGAGCGTCATTTCACAAATGCGATTGCGATACTTGAGTGCCGCTATGATATTTTTCGCACCACGTGGCGTAAATTCCGGGCCATTGTCTCGTACGATGATAGGCAAGGCCGGCCAGAGATCCAGAATCTTCTCCAAAGATCTCCTTTGGGTGGAGAGAAGTCGCAGGTCCAGGCGGCGTGGTGATGCAAACACGACATTTCGCCATCTCTGGCATACGTGCACCAACGTATGCCATCTATCATCACCCCTTGTTCCGTCCACATAGAAGTCGAATATTCCTAGAAGTGTCTCGTCGGGGAGAGTTTCGATTGTCACTTTCCGATCAAGCCGACTTGAACGGGGTCACTCAGTAATCTTTGTAAAAGTGACCTGAGCACTACCACTCACCTCGACCTCCTTCGAACTACAATTCGTTTTGGCGATGTGCGATACTTCGTATTTGACCTCTCGACAGTCTGCATCGGAAAGCTGCTGGAAGATGAATAATTGGCAAAGTAACCACTTGGGTATGAGAACGGACTACCAGTGGGATTTGGAACATGCCAAAGCAGAACTAAATCAGTGTCAATAGAACTGGTAGCAAATGGCTTGAAACGTACTTGTCAAAACTCATGGCGCAGTAGTGAACTTGTTTAGACTCGATGAATGGGTTGCTTGCTTTTGTACCTGGGACAGATCGGGGAGTCCCGGGACGCCGATTCCGTGGATAGCATCACATGGAACCCTGCACAGCTCTTACAAGTGAATACAACTCAGCCACAGGGGTAGTGTTGCCGCGGTCGTCACACCGGTGAAACTGGCAACGAATATCAGCTTTAAGTTGCACCGGACTGTGGCTGTTGACCATGTGACATTTAACGTCACGAGATCATTTAACATTGGCCATGCACGTAATCTGCTCTGGAATCGAACGTGCTCGGATATGTCAACCAATTTTTTGGCTAGTTGAACTCACACCATTGTGGACGCGCGATATGACCGGGTACAAAATCACAGCGCTCAAAAAGAGCTGAGGATTGAGTCCGATTGACGACAGCTTCACAGGTGCACAGCTATCACAGCCAACTGTTGGCACAGAGAAATCACATCAATCACACCCCCGGGGACATGACTTGTCACCACTCCGCGGCGTTATGAGGCTGTCCTTTGAATAGCTCGTATTTGTCAGACAACTGAGATAACCATCAAGCGTCCGTTCAAGGAGCGGTGGTCGGTTTTATCTTGGCATGTCATACTTCTTTCAAAGAGTTGAGAGCCAGTGATATGGATCAGAAACAGGGGGGGCGTGAGTGGTGGTCCTGAGAGGTCGCAGCCAAAGTGATCACGGCTGTTACATGGGCTGCGTCACCTGAGGTACAGAAGCAGCGTCTGGGTCCCAAATAGGGAACATGCGGGCAGCATTGCAGGGGTAAGCGGAATACCGGACGCACTACTCGAAGGTGTTGGGTAGATGGGACATGGCCATTTGACAGAAACTTGAAAACAAACGACGACTCTTCACATTTGAGAACCTGATCCCTGCCAGTGTCCGACCACTGATGCATGTGCGGCGTATCATGGGTGAAAAAGCGGCGTCATCTTAAACGAGGACATAAAGGATGACCGCAATCCGGTCCGGGATTGTCTAATAATAGACAAGAAAGAAGAGAAGGACGAGAGAGGAACTCCGGAGAACACTGCAGTGTCGCTGAAGTAAGACAACAACACTTCACGGCGTAGGGTCACAGAAAAAGGGAGGACCCGCTGAGAGGATAAATAGAGCGAGTACATATGTCAATTGGAACGGGAAAAGAGATCGCCAGTCACAGACGAGGAATGGATTTTGGAAATTGGGAAATTGGGAATGGTGAATCGAGAAACTAAAAATAGAGGCGAGAGTCGTTGTGATGAGGAAACGGTGGTGAGTGACAGCAAATGATGAGACACTCTACCTTTTACCTTCCTTCCTCCCAATGACGTAGAACTACGGGATGATCGGAGAGCCGTCGCGCCCTCAGCTGATAAAGTCTATAAGGGCCGCCGGAATAGCCTGAGGTAGGTCCCCATCACTGGCCGTTCTTAATTAGGGAAAGACTTTGTATCACGGTAATACCCCTGTTACCCTTTCAGGGTCCCCAACAAGTGCCGGTGCAATATGGTGACTCGGACATGGAAGGCACCCAATGGCCGGAACTTTACGCCCATTTACGGGTGTAAGAGATCTGGGCTTATCTGAGGGATTTGCACACCGTGCCAATCTGGTTGTTGCAAGCCCTCGTCGATATCGAGGCGTTCCACAGGGAGGTGGGACAAAAATGTGCTAAAGATCTGCCAATCTAAGCCTCTGCATAAGGTTTCCAGATAAAGAGCTGTAGAGCGGCCGTTTAATGTCGTGTCAGTAAGCTTGACCTCAACGCTTGTCAATTGAATGCATAAATGTGCGCGGTTGAGCCCCTTGAAGCTTTCGACGCAATTGAGGAATCGGGGATGTTGTGAAACATTAAGAATGAGCTGGGTGAAGAACTTAATGTCATTCCGACCACGTCGAGTCGAGGGGCATCAATTCGGGCCGTCATTCCCAGCGAAATTATTTATCGATCTGATTTTGACTTGATCGATCTCCCATGGATCTCGGACCGTTACCATCACCACCTAACCCTAACCCCAACGTCAACGTATAGAGCCTGCCGAGGCCCACAGCTTTCCCCCCCTGGAAGCACTGGACGACGCAAGATCCCCCCTACCGGTACAGTCCAAACGAACCCCTTGTGTTCGATAGTGACAGCTTAAGGGGGTCCACCTCCAACGAGGAGTCCAACGCCGCTTGCAGAATAGCGGTAGCAGCCGTAGAAGAGGCTACCACCAATTCAGGGTCCCATCGCCCTTAGCACCACAGACTGGACCAACTTGCCTGCGCACTGATCGCCGCGATCGGTCGCAGATACAATTGCCAACACAATAAAGGTGATGAAGGTGAGTCATTCTTAGAGAACGCTAGGTCGGACATGTTGGATCCTAGCCCTCACCAAAAAAACCCCACCCTCTTCCACCGGCTGGCGGCTACCTCGAACCAGCTGGAGGTGGACATCTCACCAGATATCAAGAACTACCAGGACTGGTACTTCAAATCCAAACTAAAATTTGAACGCCTAGCAAAAAAATTCGCTGTTATGGAGGTCGAAGAGACACTGTGACAGCGGAAAGCTGATGAAATCGACCGCCGAGCAGCGGCGCTGGAAGCCGAGATAACAGAGGCAGTGAAGGAAAGGAACTTCTACGACGCCGCCACCGCCACCTACTCCATCCACCGGAAGCAAACGCGCGGCTTCCGGGTCGGTACCCGGAGAAAGAAGAACTTCCTCAGCCCCCCAAAGGGCTAGTCTCCCCAGAGCAGCCAAAACATTCCCTCCCCCACAGTGACTCCGCATGGGCGTCCACCCGTCAATGCGGCACTGGCATACACGTGGGCGTGGACAACGGCCGGCTGAGCGATGTCAATGAGACCACGCTTGAGGAGGCTATATATTAAAATCCAGATATACAAATGATACTACGTGGCTTTGTATAAGTACATGATATACATCGCGAAAGCACTGAGGGATCCCTACATTTAATTGCATTGTCCCGCGTCCAATTCCTCGTCGGTTACCGTAAGTATGATGTCTGAGGCTCTGATGGTGGGGCAGCGTGTCCGGGGAACACGGTAACGTAAATCTTGCGTA
>Ga0209488_10002135_pt1 | contig 16525 bp, 14 predicted proteins | sample Rivendell_Oct201_8_FD_188349 | JGI IMG/M metagenome (GOLD analysis project Ga0209488, IMG submission 188349) | Vadose zone soil microbial communities from the Eel River Critical Zone Observatory, Northern California, USA -... | ecosystem: Environmental > Terrestrial > Soil > Vadose zone >... | reverse complement strand
GTCCACCCAAGACCGGACGATCAATCCCGACCTGGAGCGCTTCATGGCCAAGCGGATGGGCGCGAAGACGATCGAGATCAATGCGAGCCACCTGGCGCTGATCTCACAACCCGATGCGATCACGAACCTGATTATGGAGGCACTCGCCGTCTGAGACTCCCGACCTCGGTTGAGCTCAATTCGGGTCGACGCGCCGGGTTGCCTGATGTCTCTTATGGGTCACCGGCTGAAATGCTCACGGCGAGACCCCGGAGGGGAGAGGGAGCCGACCGAGATCGTCTCGATATCATCGATCCACATTCCCTACCCGCTCTTCGCATCCCGGATCGCGCGCCAGACGCGCTCCGGCGTCGTCGGCATCTCGATGTCGTGCACGCCGTAGACCGAAAGCGCATCCACGATGGCGTTTGCGACGGCCGGCATGGCACCGACGCAGCCTGCTTCGCCACAGCCCTTGACGCCGAGCAGATTGGTCTTGGTCGGCACCGGATTGCTCCGCATCGCGACCGGACTCAAGTCGCTCGCGCGCGGCATCGCGTAGTCCATGAACGAGCCGGTTGCGAGCTGGCCAGACTGTGGATCGAAATGAATGTCCTCCATCAGGATTTGGCCCGCGCCCTGCGCCACGCCGCCAACGATTTGGCCGTGCACGAGCAGCGGGTTGATCACATTGCCGACATCGTCGACGACGTTGTAGCGCTTGACCTCAACTTTGCCGGTCTCTTCATCGATCTCGACTTCGCAAACGTGACAGCCGTTCGGGAAGTTGTCGACTTCGAGATTGTAGACCGCGGTCGCGATCAGGCCCGCCTCCATGTCCTTCGGCAGTTTGTCCGGCTTGGCGGCATTCATGGCCACGTCCTTGATCGTCACGGTCTGATTGGTTTTGCTTGAAGAAAAGATGCCCTCTTCAAACTTCACATCGGCCACCGCAACCTTCAGCATGTGGGCCGCAATGGCCGTCGCCTTGGTCTTGATTTTGTCCGTGGCCAGCAGCACAGCACCGCCGCCGATCGTTGCCGAGCGCGAGCCGCCGGTGCCTTCGCCGAAGAACACCTGGTCGGTATCGTCCTTCACATAATTCACATCATCGGGATGAAGTCCGAGCTTGTCACAAACGATTTGCTTGAACGCAGTTTCGTGGCCCTGACCGTGATTGCTCGAACCGGAGAACAACGTGGCGGATCCCGAACGGTCAAAGCGGATTTCCGCGCCCTCGTAGCTTGGCGCCGCCGCCCTCTCGATCGTGTTGGACATGCCGAGCCCGCGCAATTTGCCGTCGCTACGCGATTGCGCGCGGCGCTTTTCGAAGCTTGCGACATCCGCCATCTCAAGCGCCATGTCCATGCTCTTTTCGAATTCGCCGCAGTCATAGGTGAAGGTCAACCCGGTCTTATACGGCATGGCATCGGCCGGAATCGTATTGCGGCGGCGCAGCTCCACCGGGTCGAAGCCAAGCTGGTCCGCCGCAAGATCAACGAGCCGCTCGATGATAAACGCGGCTTCGGGGCGGCCATTGCCGCGATAGGGTCGCACCGGATTGGTGTTGGTGAAAACGCACGTGATGTCCGTGTGCAGCGCGGGCGTCCTATAGACGCCGGCGACCGTTCCGATATTGCCGATGAAGGACGTGCTGCCGAACTGCAGATAGGCGCCCGTATTCGCGATTGTCTTGACGCGCACACCCAGGAAGTTGCCGTCATGGTCGAGCGCCATTTCGGCGTCCGTCACATTGTCGCGCGCCTGCCCGTCGGAGAGAAACGCTTCGGAGCGCGTGCTGATCCATTTGACCGGGCGCCCAAGAAGCTTCGCGGCGAGAAGGACGAGCGCAACTTCGTTCGCCACCGGCGTCTTCATGCCGAACGAACCGCCAATGTCGCCCGCGACGACGCGAACTTTGTTCTCCGGCACCTTGAGCACAGTCCGACAGAGATCCTCGCGAAACGCGAAGGTACGCTGCAGCGTGGTATACAGAGTGTAGCGGCCATCGAACGGCGAATAGCTGCCGACGCAGCCGCGCGGCTCCATGCTTGCCGCCGTGACGCGATTGATCACAAAGCGGTGCTTGACCACATGGGCGGCACGCGCGAAAGCCGCGTCGGTCGCGGCCTTGTCGCCGTCGATCTGGACGAAGCAGATGTTGTCGGGGCAATCGTCCCAGACCAGCGGCGCACCCTTTTTCACAGCGTCCGCCGTCGCGACGATGGTGGGAAGCTCCTGGTACTCGACCTCGATGAGTTCCGCGGCATCGGCTGCTTGATGCAGTGTTTCCGCCACCACGAAGGCCACATAGTCGCCAACCCAGCGCACGCGGTCCTTGACGAGGGCTGGATAGCGCGGCCGATAGCTCGGCGATCCATCGCGCCGCTTGAGCCCGCCCGGCACCGGCAGGTCACCCCAACCGGAAGCAATCCAGTCTGCTCCTGTCAACACAGCAAGAACGCCGGGCGCCGCCTTGGCCTTGTCGGTCTTGATCGAAAGGATTTTCGCGTGGGCATGGGGTGACCGCAACACATAACCGTGCGCCGTGCCGGGCAGCATGACGTCGCCCACATAGCGCCCCTCACCGCGAACAAGTCTCGGATCCTCGAACCGGGGGACCGCCTGACCTATGCCGAATTCGCCCACGAACGTCTCCTTGTCGTCCTGCTGCCCTACACCAGCCTGCTACCCTGCAGCTTGCTGCCCTATGGGCAGCCTTTCGGACCGCCTCATGCCATCGCGTTGCGCACGCGTCCAGCCCGCATTTCTCACACTGGGCCTGCGTTGCTCTTTCGGTGAGTCCTGAGGATCCATGAAGGCGGGATCGTCGGATGGCAAACAAGCTGCTAAGGTTGGCCTCAGCAGCACTTGCCGATCATCGGCAGGTCGGAGGCAACATGCGCAAGCTCATTTTGACCACGGCCATTGCGGCCTTGTGGTCGCTGTCCGCCATCACGGCTGAGATTAAGGCGGCCGAAATCAAGGTTTTGAGTTCGAATGGCATGCGGGAAGCCGTGGTGGAGCTTGCGCCGCAGTTCGAGCGCAGCACCGGCCACAAGCTCTCGATCCGTTACGACACGGCCGCGTTCCTGCAACGCGACATCGATCGCGGCGAGAGCTTCGACGTCGCCGTTATGACAACATCGCAGTTCGACGCCGTGGCCAAGACCGGCAAGTTCGACCTCGCAACACGCACGCTTGTCACGCTCTCCCGCATCGGCATCGCGGTGCGCAAGGGCGCGTCCAAGCCCGATATCGGCAGCGTCGAAGCATTTAGGCGGACGATGCTCGCCGCGAAATCGATCGCCTATGCGACCGTCGGCACCAGCGGAGTTCACTTCATGGCCGTATGCGAGCGGCTCGGAATTGCCGGCGAAGTGAAAGCCAAGGGCAAGACGCTGCCCGGCGGGTCGCTCGGCGATTTTGTCGCCAAGGGAGAAGCCGAGCTTGCAATCCAGCAGATCAGCGAACTCTTGCCGGTCGAAGGCATCGAACTCGTCGGCCCCTTCCCGGCCGAACTCGCGCTCATCACGCCGTATACGGCGGCGGTCGGCGCAAGTTCCAAAGAAGGCGCGGCCGGCAAGGCTTTCATCGCGTTCTTGACAACACCGAACGCACGCGCGGTGTTCAAGGCGAAAGGGTTAGACCCGGGGTAAATCGTAGGGGCGGGTCTTGTGCCCGCCCGTTGGGCCGCGATACGTGGATAGGCGGGCGGGCACCGCGGCGCAAGCCGCCGAAGGCCCGCCCCTACGAAAAACGAGCGATCAGTTGTAACCTAACGCAAAAATCAAGGAGGATGTCATGACAGCATGGACGAAGGTCACCGCCACCGTAACGGCGGGGTGCTTGAGCACATTGATTGCTGCAAGTGTCGCAACTGCCGCGGAGATCACCGTCGTCGCCGGCGGCGGCCCGCTGCCGGATGTCATGGGCACGCTGGTGCCGATGTTTGAGCGTGCCAGCGGACATAAAGTGAAGATCAGTCACAAGGGCGCGCCCGCAATCGCGGCCGACGCCAAGCAGGGCGCCGTCGATCTCGTCATCACCAATACCGAAGTCGTCGACGAGTTCGTCAAGGCCGGGGATGTGCCCGCCAACGGCAAAACCCTGCTGATGATCTCGAAGGTGGGCGTCGCCGTGAAGGCTGGTGCGCCGAAACCCGACGTCGGCACAGCCGACAAGTTCAAAGCCGCGCTGCTTGCCGCCAAGACCGTCGGCCACAGCGGGGGCGCGAGCGGCCAGCATTTCCAAACGGTGATCGCACGCCTTGGCATCGCGGATGCGGTCAAGGCCAAGGCCGTAATCTCGCAAGGCGAGCCGGTCGGAGCATTGATCGCGCGGGGCTCTGCCGAGATAGGCGTGCAGCAGGTCGCCGAATTGCTGCCGGTCCCCGGCATTGATTTCCTCGGAACCCTGCCGGGCGATCTGCAGAAACAGATCCCCTACTCTGCCGGCATCACCACCAAGGCCAAGGACAGCGAAACCGCCAAGGCACTCGTTGCGTTCCTGCGTTCAGAGGCGGCGATGGCGGTGCTCACGAAAAAGGGCATGGACTTGCCCAAGTAATCTAGCCAAGTAATCTGCCGAAGTGATCTGTCGAAGCTTGAGGATTACGATGCGCCTAGCCTGCCAATTGCCGCTTCTGGGACTGTGCACCATGGCCGTGGTCGCGCCCACCGGCGGTCAGGCGCAGACCGACCCCGTCGCCGCATTCTACCGCGGCAAAAATGTCACCGTGATCGTCGGCTATACGGCCGGCGGCGGCTACGACATCTATGCCCGCGCGCTTGCCCGCCACATGGGCAAGCACATGCCCGGCAATCCCAATTTCGTGGTGACGAACATTACGGGCGCCGGCAGTCTCAATGCGGCAAACCACATCTACAATGTGTCGACCAAGGACGGGACGGTGTTCGGCACATTCGGCCGTGGGCTCGCCATGGAGCCGCTCATCGGCACCGCCAAGGTGCAATATGACGCAACCAAATTCACCTGGCTCGGCAGCGGCACCAACGAAGTGTCGCTCTGCGCCACCTGGCATACCTCGCCGGTGAAAACGTGGGCCGATGCGCTCAAGACCAGTTTTGCAGTCGGCGGAGAAGGCGCGGGGTCAGACCCCGATACGTTTGCGGCGCTGGTGCGCAACACATTCGGCGCCAAGCTCAAGCTCGTCACCGGCTATCACGGCACATCTGACATGATACTTGCAATCGAGCGCGGCGAGGTCGACGGCCGCTGCGGCTGGTCGTGGTCGAGCCTCAAGTCGACGCGCGCCGCATGGCTCGCGGAGAAGAAGCTAAATTACCTCGTGCACTTATCCGAGGCGAAGGCCCCGGAACTTGGCGATGTTCCAAAGATCAGCGATTTCGCCAACGACCGGCAGAAGCAAATTCTCAAGCTCGTGCTCTCGCGCCAGATCATGGGCCGGCCCTTCGCGGCGCCGCCCGGCGTGCCGGAAGATCGCAAGCAGGCGCTGCGCCGCGCGTTCGATGCCACGGTCAAGGATCCGGCCTTCCTCGAAGAGGCCGACAAGCTCAAGCTCGAGGTCAATCCGGTTTCGGGGGACGCCATCGACACGCTGTTGGGCGAACTTTATCGCACGCCCAAAGATGTCGTCGAAGACACCCGCAAGGCGATCGCGCCGTAACTCATTTTCGTAACAATGCCTTGAGCCGTTGCGGCGACACGGGCAATTGCTTGATCAATCCCGGCATGCCGAGCGCGTCGTCGATCGCGCTCGCAATCACGCCGCCCGCACCATTGATACCGCCCTCGCCCGCGCCCTTAATTCCAAGAGGATGGCGCGGCGACGGCGCATCTTCGGTGATGAGTACTTCGACATCGGGAATATCGTGCAGTGCCGGCAAAAGGTAATCCGCGAATGTGACCGACAACGGCTCGCCGGTGTCGCCATAGACGAATTCTTCCAGCAACGCACCACCAATCCCTTGCGCGCAACCGCCGACAAGCTGACCCTTAACCATCATGGGATTGACCGCACGCCCGACGTCATAAGCAACCATGAATCGTTCGACGGTGATCTTGCCGGTGTCGCGATCAACACGCACCACGGCAAGATGGGCCCCATAGGGGAAAACCGTGTGCGGCGTGTTGTACCAGCCGTGCGCGGCGAGTTGCGGCGGCCGGCCGCGCAGCAGCTTCGCGCCCGGCGCGATGCGCTTGGCGATCTCTGCCAAAGTAATCGAGGGGCCGCCATTGCGCCGCGCGACGACCCCATCGACGATGTCGAGATCGGATGCCGGCGTCTGTAGAAGCTCAGATGCAAATTCGAGCGCCTTCTCGCGCACCATCATGGCGGTCACGTGCACCGCACCGCCGGTCAATCCGGTGGCGCGCGCCGCATGCGCCCCGATGCCATGATCGATCAGGTCGGTCTGGCCGTGAATGACGCGCACCGTCTTGTAATCGACCCCCAAAGCCTCGGCGCATATCTGCGCCATGGCGGTCGGAAAACCCTGGCCGATCGAGGCGCCACCCGTGATGAGTTCAACGGCGCCTGAAGTGTCGACCGAAACCTTGGCATTGTCCGAAGGCCCGCGACCGCTTTCTTCCAGAAAAAACGAGAGCCCGGCCCCGACTGCTTCGCCGGCCGCACGCCGTCGCGCCAGTTCCTTCTGCAATTCATCCCAGCCGAAGACTGCAAGCGCCTTGTCGAGTAGTTTTGCGTAGTCGCCTGAATCGATATCGAGTTCCTCGATGCCGGGCTCATTGTAGGCTTGCGTATAGGGCATCTCGGCCGCGGTGATGAGATTGCGCCGCCGCACTTCGATGCGATCGAGCCCAAGTCTGTCGGCGACCGCATCCATCAGCCGCGAGCGCACGAAGGTGCTCTCGAAGCGTCCCGGCGCCCGATAGGTGGCAGCCGGCGTCTTGTTGGTGAGCCGCACCCGCGCCATCGCGCGATAGGCCGGCACACGGTAACAGCCGGTGAGCATATACATGGTGCGGTTCGGCACGTTGACGCCGTGAGTGCGGATATAGGCGCCCTGGTCGTGGAAAATTTCGTCCTCGATGCCGAGGATCATGCCGTCGCGGTCAGCCGCGATGCGTGCGAGGTGGCGTTGCTCGCGGCCCTGGTTGGCGCAGATCAAGTGCTCGCGCCGGTCTTCGATCCATTTGACCGGCCGCTCGAAGCGCATGGCGGCTACGAGCACCAGCAGGTCTTCGGGGTATAGTTCGCCGCGAATGCCGAAGCCGCCGCCGACATGACATTCGTGCACATGCAGCGACGACGGGCTGCGGTTGAGCATGCGGCAGAGCGTCTCGCGATTGCGATGCGGAATCTTGGCAGCGCCATGCAGCTCCAACACATCCTTCGCCGCGTCATAGTGCCCGATCGCGCCGCGGGTCTCCAACGGAACGCCGGCGTGGCGGCCGGTCGAAAGATCAAGCTCGATCACCACATGGGCCTTGCGGAAAGCTGCTTCGATGTCGCCAAAACTGTGGCGCAAAATGACGGCCTCGCTGCTGCGGCCCGGCTCGAACTCGCCGGGAGGTTCGCTCGCCGAAACCACGACGGGAAGATCCTCGTATGCGACGTCGACGAGTTCGGCCGCATCCTCGGCGAGATAGGCATCTTCCGCAAACACGGCCGCGACCGGGTCTCCGACATAGCGCACGAAAGTTTTTGCGAGTGCCGGCTGGCGGAATTCCCGGATACCGGTGGCGTTCTTGTCGGCACGAAAATCGATCGGCGAGAGCTCCGCGATGTCGGCATTGGTCCACACCGCAACCACGCCCGGCAATGCGAGCGCCGCCGCGGCATCGACCGAAACCACGCGCGCATGCGCCCGCGCGGAGCGCACGATCCGCATGTGCAGCTGATGCGGAAAATTGATGTCCGCCGCATAGCGCCCGCGCCCGGTCACCAGCGGCAGATCTTCGATGCGCGGGACGGCGTGGCCGAGCACGCGCCGCTCGCTCGCGGGCGGCGCGACAGGGTAGTGATGTTCGGAGGAAGGACCGTGGTTCATGTAGACAAGACCTGAAACTTAGTGGGTTACGTCATCTTCAATGAACGGATTCTTTGGCCGGAGCAATCGTAGGGGCGGACCATGGTGCGCCGGAGGACGCGCGCAGATGCGCTTATGGTGTCCGCCCGTCGGGGTGACACGAGCGCGATGGGGCGGGCTTTGCGCCGTGCGATCCAGGCCGTTCTCGATGCGTGCAACCCTTGCGTCCGAGGCGGCAGATCCGATCATGCTCGCCCGCGCTACTCCATCTGGATCTTTACGGTGCGCACCACGTTGCCCCACTTGACGATCTCGCTGCGTTGCAGGGCGCCGAACTGCTCAGGCGTGCTGCCGACGAGTTCAAGGCCCAGCGCCGCGGCGCGCTCGGCGACGTCCGGCTGGCGCAGTGCGGCAGCAACCTCCGCGCTGAGCCGTGTTACGATTTCGGCGGACGTCCCTGCGCGCACCGACATGCCGTACCAGTTCACCACCTCGAAGTCCGGCAGCGTATCTTTTGCGATCGGCACGTCAGGCAACGCCGCCATGCGCTTTGGACCCGTGGTCACCAGCGCGCGGAGCTTGCCGCTCTCGATGTGCGACTGCGCGACGGCGAGAGCGTCGAACACGTATTGCACCTGGCCGCCGATCAGGTCGGTAATGGCCGGCGCGCTGCCGCGATAGGCAACGTGCGTGGCGTGGATGCCGGCTTGCAGGTTCAGCAACTCGCCGGACAGATGCGGCAGCCCGCCATTGCCGCTCGAACCGAAGAACATCTGCCCGGGCTTGGCTTTGACAAGCTCGATCAGCTCTTTGAGCGATTTGGCCTCGACCGACGGGTTGACCACGAGCACGAAGGAGAGCGAGGCGACATGTGACAGCGGCATGAAATCACGTTCCATATTCATGCCGGGCTTGCCGGGATAAAGGGCCGGGTTGACGGCGAGATTGCCGGTCGTGCCGAAGAAGATGGTGTGGCCGTCCGGCTCGGACTGCGCGACGCCTTGCGTCGCGATCAGACCGTTGACGCCGGGACGGTTCTCAACAATAAGCGGCTGTCCAAGCTTGGCCGACATTTTCGGCGCGATCAGGCGCGCCAGAATGTCGATGCCGCCGCCGGGCGGAAACCCGATCACGATGCGGATCGGCCGGGAGGGAAACACGGATTGGGCGAAACTGCGACTTGCAATCAGCGGAGCCGCGGCCGCGCCGACCATGAAGGTACGCCGTGTCGTACGTTGAGCCAAAGGATGCCTCCCGTTCATAGCAGCTACTCCCGCGTCAATTATTTCCGGTATGTTGGAATTGCGCTACGAGTAGAGTCAAGGTCGGCAGCAGCCAACAGGGAGACGGCATGGGAATGCAATCTGCGCTTCGGGTCGGCCTGATGGTGCCGGCCAACAACACCACCATGCAGGTCGAACTGCCGGCATGGTTGCCGGCCGGCTCGACGGTTACGACTGTGAAAATCCCGCGCGGCCAAGGCTTGCTGACCGTGGATCAGATCCCCGCCTATCGCAATGCGGCAATCGCGCTCGCGCGGCAGCATTTCGCCAACGGCAACCTTGACCTCATTGCCTACGGATGCACAGCAGCCGGATTCCTCTCGGGCCCTGGCGGAGACGCTGAGCTGTCAGACATGCTAACGCAGGCTGCCGGCCTGCCGGTTGTCACCGTGTCACGCGCGATGGTGCGCGCTTTGCAGCACGAGAAGGCCCGCCGCGTTGCCGTGGTCACGCCCTATCAGGACGCCGTGAACCTGCAACTGGAGGCGTTCCTGAACGACGGCGGCATCGAGATCGTACGGCTCGACACTTTTCGGGCGCCCGATGTCATGTCGCTCGGGCGCATCACCGCCATCGAGGTGCAAGAACTCGCGCGAAAGACGATGGGGCCTGATTGCGACGCGCTGTTCATCGCCTGCTCGCAATTGCCGACGCGCGCCATTCTCGCCGGCCTTGCCTCCGAATTGGGGCGGCCGGCCTGGTCATCAATCAGTGCAACGGCCTGGGATGCCGGGCGGCTTCCGGTTGCCGCATAAGAAGGCGCGCGGTACGTGGTGACCGAATGAACAAAATGCCACCGCTTTGCACCTTTCGTACCTCCAAGGGGCACACCATGAAACGTCGCACGTTTCTTCTCGGCTGCGCCGCAATGCCGCTGGCCGCCAGCTTCGCCGCCGGCCAGGCCGGCTGGCCCAGCCAGGTCGTGCGTATTATCGTTCCGTTCGTCCCCGGGGCGTTCACTGACATCTCGGCGCGCCTGCTCGCCCAGGAGCTAACTGGACAGCTCGGCCAACCGGTGATCGTTGAGAACCGCGGCGGCTCCGGCGGCACGGCCGGTACCGTCGCGGTCGCGCGCGCGGCTCCGGATGGTTACACGCTTCTGCTCACCGACACATCGCTGTCGGTCTCCCCCGGTCTCTACCACAATCTGCCCTACGATCCCTTGAAGGATCTCGCGCAGATCAGCCGCATCGCCGAGTCGCCGTCGATCCTGCTTGTGCGGCCCGGGCTCGGGCCGAAGACGCTCGGCGAACTGGTGCGGCTGCTCATGCAGAAACCCGGCGAACTCACGTTCGGGTCGGGCGGGCCGGGATCGTCGGCACATCTCGCCATGGAGCTGTTGCTGAACTTGAGTGGCACCAAAGCCCTGCATGTCCCGTTCCGCGGCGTGGCTGCGGCCATTGCCGAGGTCATCGCTGGCCGTGTCGACATGGGCATCGCCAGTCTCGCCTCCGGCGTGGCTCAAGTGCAGGCCGGCACGCTCATCGGCCTCGCCGTTTCCGGCAACATGCGCAGCGAACTGTTGCCGGACGTGCCGACCTTCGCCGAAGCCGGAGCGCCGGGCTATGACATGTCCTATTGGTGGGGTATTGCGGCGCCGGCCGCGACCCCACGGCCCATCATCGAGCGGCTCAACCGCGAGATCGTCATCGCAAGCGCCAAACCGCGCCTGCGCGAGGCTTATCTCAAGCAGGCGGCTCTCGCCGTCAGTTCGACGCCGGAGGAAATGACCCGACATCTCGAGCGCGAGATCGCGGTCTGGCGTGAAATCATCACTACCGCAAAGGTCACTATCCAATGAGCCTTCTCAACGAACCGCAGCCTGCATTCCTGGCGCCTGCGCAATCCTGCGACGCACATTTCCACGTCTTCGGCCCTGCGGACAAGTATCCGCACGGTGGTGTGAACGAAAAGCTTCGTTACGCACCACCGCTCGCGCCGCTCGCCGACTACATGACGCTGGCGAAGCATCTCGGCACGGAACGTTTCGTGTTCGTTCAACCGAGCGCCTACGGGCGCGACAATTCCTGCATGCTCGATGCCATGCGTGAAGTCGGCATTGCGCGCTGCCGCGGCGTCGTCGATGTCGACGTCGATGCGCCGGACTCCCTGCTGGACGAAATGAACAGGATCGGCGTGCGTGCCGTGCGGATCAACCAGTCGCCGGTCAAGCCGCCGGAACCCGGCTTCGCCGACGTCTGGCGCAAACGGATCGAGCGCATCGACGCACGTTGCGCCGAGATCGGCTGGCATGTCGACTTTCTCAATCCCGGATGGCTCACCGAGGAACTGCTTCCCGTGTTCGAAAAGATGCGCTGCTCCTACACGATCGCGCACATGGGGATGTTCCTTGCCAAGGAAGGTCCCGACCAGCGCGGATTTCAAAAGATGCTTGATGTGTTGCGTCACGGCGACGGCCGCATGTGGGTTAAGCTTACCGGCACCTACCGCATGGCGACATTGCCGACGATGGCGGACGCTGCCCCGATGGCGCGCGCGCTGATCGAGGCGGCGCCGAACCGGCTGATCTGGGGCAGCGACTATCCGCACCTGTCGTTCGCCGACAAGGTCGGCTCGGTGCAGCTCTTCAACCTGCTCGCCGACTGGGCCCCAGACGACGCAACGCGGCGCCAAATCCTGGCGGACAATCCGGCCGCGCTCTACGGCTTCGGAAAGGTGTGAGGCACGTGAGGCACCGCAGGGCGCAATCGAGCCATGCCGAGCGCGTTCTTGCGCGCGGCATGGCTCGATTGCGGCGCTCACCTCGCCGATTCCACATATTCGGATGCGCGCGATGAGCAGCGCGTCATCAAAACGGAAAGCGCAAGCGAGCAAATCGTTTCTCGGCGCGGTGTGGCGCCTTGCGGGTAACTGGTTCACCCTTTTCGATCAGGATGTCCATGCAGAGATCAGTGCACTCGTCGCAGATGATGACGTCTCCTTTGTGGATAGCATAATGTATTGCTCCACCACAGAAGGAGCAGTAAGGCGTCGTGCCTGCCTTCCTCGGTTTGCCGAAATCCTTCCACGACTTGCTGATCGGCTCAGGAATGAAGGGGCCCGAATCCGTGAACGCCCCGACGCCCCCCTCATCGGTATCGCCTGCCTCCGAGAACAATTCATCACAACGCACGATACATTTATCGCAAATGCCGATCTTGGGCCCCGCGATAAGCTGGGTCACTTGGTCATGGTCATGGTATTTGTGGCAAAACCCACAATGCAATTCGGTAAGAACCACAAGAGCCTCCGCCTACTTGGTAGTTAAGGAAATTTCCGCGTTGGACGTCCCTTCGGCGATGTGAGTGTACACCGTGCCGGCACCTCAGCCTTACCTTTGGCTTCACCTGCCGCATAGGCGCGATCGATCGGTGGGCGCAGGATCGTGCTGTCTTCAATGCTGACAACGATGGACATGGTGTCGTACTCCTGTTCGATCAGCGGTCGTATGAATTTCGATTTGAAGGATTTTCCGGCTCCGCTGCGGAGAATCGAGAACAGCCAAATAATCGATCCGCCGCTCCTTCGTGCTCGGGAACTCGGTTTGCAGCAGCGTCAATTGGCCTTCGCCGCCGATGCTCCGCAGAAATGAGCGGCAGCCGATCCGGGCAAGGTGTCTCAATGTAATATCGTATCTGCCCATCGGCGTTCCCGCCAAGTCCTTACTGTCGACGCTGACCGGAAAACGGCTCGGCCCTGAGTTTTCAGTATTGTTCTTGTTTTGTTCTTTTGTCAAGAGAGCAAAGTTCAGAAATTGGCGGGGTCGTCTCTTGCGCCATTAATTGAGCTAAGACGTGAGTCATCGTTACCGTCGGATGTCGAGACGGGCCAGGAGCGGAAAGTGCGTAGGGCGCAATCGCTTTATTGCGCCATTGACCAACATCGGTCTTGCGCGTTTCGGCCGACAAGCGGCGCAATAAAGCGATTGCGCCCTACGCGCTGCTTTGGTCATTTTGAGAAAAACTCAGGATGAGCAATACTCGATCGCAGTAGTTTCAGAACCGTAAGTGATGTTGCGGTGCGGCACGATTCTGCTGGGGGCCAGATTCGGACAATCACTGCCGGTGATTTGCCAGCGGTTTCGCAACCTCCCAGAGGCAGTCGATGAAAAGCTGCGCCACCGGGCTGATTGCCCGGTTTTTCAATGTGAAAAGCCCGATGGGCTGTTTTGTGGATGGCAATTCGATGGGCAAAGCATTTATCCCTGGATCTTTGGCGGAAAATTTCAATGCATGAGCAGGCAACATGGACAAGAAATGACCCGTTGCTAAAAGGCTTGTTCGCATACTGTGGGACAACGTGATTACGGCCCCGCGCGGCGGCTCAAGTCCGTTGTCATGAAACGCTTTCACCATTACTAACCCGAAAATCGAGTCCGGCGGAGAAAGTACCCAACGCTCGTTCACGAGATCAGAAAGTGCGATCTTGCGGCGGCGTATCCATCGACTTTGTGCGCCTGCCACCACGACGGCCGCGTCCTCGAATAAGATATCCGCATTCATGTGCTCGTCGACGCGCCTGTCAGAAATTCGTGCGAGTGCAACTTCGACTTTTCGTTCGCCCAAATAACGGAGCAGCGTAGCGGGATCCCCCTGCACAACTTGAAAGCTTACGAGAGGGTGCTGACTTGAAAGCCGATCAATCACGGTAGCTACCAAGCCCGCGGACAGGGGCTCCGTGCTTCCAATGCATATCTCGCCCATAGTGGGGTCCGACAAGAACTCTATCTCTTTAATGCCCTGCTTCAATTCATCGAAAACTGCCAAGCTTCGTTTGATGAGTGCCCGCCCATAGCGCGTCGGTTCCACTCCCCGCGAACCGCGATCGAGGAGTGGGACACCAAGTGCGTGCTCCATTTCCGCGATTGCCTTCGAAACGGCGGGTTGCGAGACGGCGAGTTGGATGCCCGCCTTGGCCATGCTCCCGGCCTGGACCACTGCAAGAAGAATGTGCAGGTCGCGCAGTTTGATCTTCCTTCCAATTCGTGCATCCCACTGCATGGAGGTCGCCTCTAACCGTGTGGTTATCGCACCATATTAAATGAGAATTTCTGCTTATAGCAGCCCGATGCTATCAGCAAGGACAATCAAGCTTCGCGAGTGCGATCGTCGTCCAGAAGGAGAATCCTCCAAATGAAACTTCCACGGACAGTCACATCGAGCGCGCTTTCACGGCGCACTTTGCTTGCGGGTCTGGCAGCGGTGCCGGCCCTGACTGCGGTCCCAGTAACTGCGCAAACGCCGGCGGCCAAGGCCGCGGCGGAGCAAGCGCAGGCTGCTCTGAAGGACGCGAAGGGCACCAAGCTGGTGTTGCTCGGCACCGGTGCCGGCCCGGGCGGCCAGGGCCCAGAACGCACCCGGAAAATGACTTCGCACGTGATGCTAAGCAACGGCGCCGCTTATGTGCTCGATTGCGGCGTCGGCGTCATTGACCAATACGCCCGCACCGGCATCCCGTTCTCTGCGCTCCGTTCGATCTTCATCACCCATCACCACGCCGACCACAATATCGAGTTCGGCCCGCTGCTGACGATCGGCTGGATCAATGGCATGCATCTTGACGTGCGTGCCTTCGGTCCGCCGCCGCTCAAGCAGATGACCGAGGATTTTCTGCGTGCCTACAAGACCACGGTCGATTTTTGGGCCGACGATCTCAAAATGAAGCCACTGGTCACTGTCGACGTGAAGGAAGTGTCGGCGGCCGGACCGGTGACACATGACGACAACGTCAAGGTCTCCGCGATCATCGTCGAGCATCCGCCGGTGAAGCCGGCACTGGGTTACCGTTTCGACTTCAAGGACCGCTCGATAGCATTCTCTGGCGATACCGCGGCGTCGGAAGCGGTGGCGAAAATGGCCAAGGGCGCCGATGTCCTCGTACACGAGGCGATGTATGTCCCGGCGATTGAGACTTATATCCGCGGCGAGATCGCCAAAGGCCGGCCGATCAAGTTTGAAGACTTGATGGCGCACATGAAGGCGGACCACACCCCTGTCGAGGATGTCGGCCGTATCGCGCAGGAGGCGGGGGTCAAGACCCTCGTGCTGTCGCATCTCATCCCGGCCTTCGACAGCATCAGCGACGACACCTGGCGCACCCCGGCGGCGAAGTATTTTAAGGGCGAGATCATCGTCGGAAAAGATTTGATGGTTTTGTGAGATGATCAAGCGGGCAATGCGCGAGGCATTAAAGGCTGGCGTGCTGAGGTCTACGCGCTGGTAGCTGTCCCGCAAAGCGACTTTTGGGGCTCGGCATGAAACTTCTCCATCGTAGACAATTTCTGCATCTGGCCGCCGGAGCCGCCGCGCTGTCAGCCGTGTCGAGGATGGCGCGGGCGCAAAACTATCCGGCACGGCCGGTGCGGCTCGTGGTCGGTTTTGCACCTGCAGGAGCGCAAGACGTTTTGGCGCGGCTAATTGGTCAATGGCTGTCAGAGCGGTTAGGTCAGCAATTTATCGTAGACAACCGTCCGGGCGGTGGCGGGAACGTTGGGGCAGAAACGGTCGTGAATGCTCCGGCCGATGGCTACACGCTTCTGCTGGTCGGCCCGCCCAACATGATCAACGCGGCTTTGTACGAAAAACTAAATTTCAACTTCATCCGGGATATTGCGCCTGTTGCGGGGATGGCCCGCGTTTCAAATGTGATGGAGGTACACCCTGCGGTCCCTGCCAAATCGGTTTCCGAATTCATGGCCTATGCGAAGGCCAATCCCGGCAAGATCAACATGGCATCGGGCGGCAACGGGACCGCGGGTCATGTTGCCGGCGAACTGTTCAAGATGATGACCGGCGTCAACATGGTGCACGTGCCATATCGCGGTGAAGGCCCCGCGCTGATTGATTTGATCGGCGGGCAGGTACAGGTCATGTTCGGCGTCATGCCTTCTTCGATCCAGCACATAAGGTCCGGCAAACTCCGCGCCCTTGCAGTGACTACTGCGACGCGCTCGGAGGCGCTACCAGACATTCCTCCTATCGGCGAGTTTGTGCCTGGCTACGAGGCAAGCGCTGCATTCGGCCTGGGCGCTCCCAAGAACACAGCATCTGTGATCATCGACAAGCTGAATGCTGAGATCAACGCGGCCCTCGCCGACGCCAAGATCAAGGCGAAGCTTGCCGACCTTGGCACCACAGTGGTCCCAGGTTCGCCCGCCGATTTCGGCAAGCTCATCGCCGCGGAAACCGAGAAGTGGGGCAAGGTAGTCAAGTTCGCCGGTATGAAGCCGGAGTGATCCGGCAATCGGTATCAATATTGCAAAAATTTCGTTCGCGAATTCCACCCGAT
>Ga0209488_10002134_pt1 | contig 16525 bp, 28 predicted proteins | sample Rivendell_Oct201_8_FD_188349 | JGI IMG/M metagenome (GOLD analysis project Ga0209488, IMG submission 188349) | Vadose zone soil microbial communities from the Eel River Critical Zone Observatory, Northern California, USA -... | ecosystem: Environmental > Terrestrial > Soil > Vadose zone >... | reverse complement strand
AGCGCGCCCACGACGGCCGACGCACCTTATTCCCTTATTCTCGACGTCTCCCATTCAATCAGCATACCTACCCGCTTGTCACCCTGAAAACTATACAAATACAAGTAGCAATACAAGACTCGATTCGGACTCTTAGCACGTATATAAAACTCGCTCGTTAGACTCACGTAGGAATGTTCTAGCATCACCATATCCGCGCTCTCGAAATTGTAGTCTCCTGCTCCCCTCTCATTCCCTCTCGAGTGTCTTACTGCGCCACCGTGCCGACTCACACTCGCCCCTTTCCTGTCCTCGTCTCGTCCTCTCTTTCCCCTTATCTCCCTCTCTCTCCTTATCCCCTCCATCAGCCCCGCCTCGTGCCATCGGCCATCCCCGGCTTCCCGACTTAGTCAGCAACGTGGGTCTCACGACTCGCGTTTCGTTTCGACCAACGGCCCTCCCCCAATCATCTTATCTTATCCAATCGGACTACAGCTTTGCCGAACTCACAAACGCGTCGACTCGTACCTTCGCGCTTACAGTGTCAAAATCAAATGTGAAGACCGCGACACTAGCACTGGCACACCCCTAGGCACCATGTGAAACCCGGCACTCGGACTTCCCCCACCCGGCAGCCAGAGCACCCCTGTTCCATGCCATGAAGTAATGTTTGCCATCTTATCCGAGTCAGTCCCGGGCCGCGGCGTACTATTTGAAGTGCAAGGTGTCCGCTGGCACTGGCATTTTCGGAGTTCTGAGCTCGGTTGTAACAGGTTCAATCTATCAGGCCCTGGGTGACCTGCCAGTGAAGACCGATTTGAAATCCGCAGCCAATTAACGGTATGTTAGCGATATTAGTGACCGTTCGGTAATCACAGCAGTTGCTCACTTCATTGATGATCGATATCGATGATCGCTTAATTATTATTCCCGCCAGCTGGCTGCTTTGCTTCAATTTCATCTATTTAAAGGCATCATGTATTGGCACAGACTTCCCTCAACGGATTTCATTCTTCCAGATTCCACATCTATCATCATGCAACTCAAGGCCATTCTCACCCGTACTGGCACTCTGGTCCTCGCTGCTTCTCTCACCTTGGGGAGGTCCATTCCCCAGGCCGCCACCGGGCCCGGGAAACGCGATGGCAGCGATAGTAACCCAGTGCTGCATATTCATATGCTCGTGGACAATCCCGGGCCCAAACACGCTTACACGTCAGGCCAATCGATTACTCTGGTAGGGTGAGACTTGGATGAGAAGCTGAAAGGAAGGAAATCATGAACTTACGATTGAATAGGGTTTCGACAGAGGAGTTAAAAAAACCCAACGTGTTGCTCCCAGGGCCTGAGCAAGTAACAGGAAACGTCTACCTCGGGAACTTTGGGTATCAGAGTCAATACTACAACTTCGGAACTAATGAGTGGCAAAAAGGTAAAATGAGTACTAGTACGCTCGAGGTGATTGAATGCTGACATGGAATGGTACCCTCAGACTTGCCAGAGGATGACCCATGGGCGAGTGGGGTCACCATTGGGGCAGGGGGGAATTTTACTCTGCAAATCTCCGATATGAAGGCCCCGAGCCCGTTGTGGGACAGCATGCCAGATTATTATACTTGCAGGATCTACATGCGCATCACTAGTAGTAAGCACGATGATATCTTGTTCCTGTTCTACCGCCACCTGCCTTGCTAATGTAATGCACAGCAAACATTTCCAAGTACCTGGCATACTCCGACGAGGTATGGATTCACTTTACAACTTATGGTGGCCCTTAGATCTACGCTCGGATCAGCACGCCGGAGTGCCCACCAATGCTGAAGTCCAACTTGTAAATACGTACAAACAAATCACCGTCTTCGCCAACGATCGGCCGCAACAGGCAAAATATCAAGACACCCCTTTCACTGCCCTCTCCCTTTCTATCCATTCCGATTATCCCTACATGTTTTTCTTTTTTCCTTTCCTAGATTTGATGCCGCATGCCCATTTGAAAAAAAGAAATGATAAGGTAGTGTACTCCACGTCCTGTAGTAAGGCAAGTGGAGAGGACATCAATACACTGTTGCGTTGTGTCAATCAATGATGAAACGGGCGCACGTGCCGAGGGCTGATCTGTGCGATTGACACGTGACTAGCATGCCTCCTAGAAGTGCCACTCACTGGCATGACCAGCACTTCAATTTCCAGAACACGCAGTCCACACGCCCGCCATACATAGGTCGTCACTACCGCGCTTCGAATTGAGCTCTACCATTACCATGCATGTCACTCAGGTGTTCAAGTTCCCTTATGCTCTCCTCGCCTTGCGCAGAACGGCAAGGGGTTTATCGATTTTGACGTTCTACTCAGCGTTTATAAGGTAGCCATGGGTTTTGTTGGCCATCCCACTTAGATTTCCTATGCCGTTGTTCATGCTCGCCACCGGTGTGGCCGCTGACGCGGTTGCTGCACCCGTCGAGGACATGAAAACGGCTAGTAATCTGCGGGAGCAGGCCCAGCGCAGCAACCGCGAGATGCGGCGGGCGCGCGCAAGAGGGGGGGACCACGCAGCCGAACATATGCACAAACGAGAGGCCATCGCGCACGAGCGAGAAATGAAGACGCGGGGATAAGAAGGCGGCTAATATTATCTTTCGGGAGAACAACAAGGTGCGCAGCTCCATGTGGTAAGGTGCCTATGTCTTGCTTTACCGTTCTCTGCATCATTGGTCTCTTCGAGAGGGGACAGTTGACCTTCACGGCCTGCACGTCACGGAAGCCATCGAGTGCGCAAAGCAGGAAATCCAGTCTGCCATTCTGAGGGCTGACAAAGTAGTTCGCTTCATCGTTGGTATGCCTCCTAATCTATTGAGCTCTTTGGCCCACTCCACCCTCAACGGTTCTGATTGTGAATTCCTAATGCTTAGGCAAGGGGCTGCACTCGGAAGCTGGTGAGGCGAAAATTCGTCCAGCTGTGGGACAACTCTGTAAAGAGTACGTCAAAATCTCCGAGTGACACCTCAACTGTTCAGTATCCTCACTTTGGTCCATCTTAGGCGCAGCCTCACATACTCTCTGGATCCCAGGAATGCGGGGGTACGTACTGTTCAATGTTGACGCCGATTCTCGCGTTGACGTGAACTTGATTATCACATCTTCACTGTGCAAGCTCGCCTTTGCTATTGTAGCGTACCCACTAGGTTTTGCGAGACCCGTGCGTCGACAACTGATAGCTACTGCCCCACCTGTCGTAGGTGCCGCTCGCGTCACTGAGAACTACTTGTATGATTTGGCAAGTCAAAGAGACAGATGATATCCTGAGAAAAACGTAAAAATATCTTAGGGTAGAGGTATCATCAGAATTAGAATGCAAGCATGGTGATCATTATTTACAGGGACAAGAGCAAGAGTACCTATCCTATGGTTCATATTATGATAAAAACGACCTAGGTACTGTACAGTATCGATCGTATAGACCGTATTATGCATCAAAGGCAGCAGCGAGCAATACCAGCATGTTATATTGTTCCGAGACGTCCGTGTGTACGATGGGGCAGTAGAAACGTGAGAGCATAGTGGGAATAGACCAATATCTGTTTGGTGGCAGAGAATCGGAAATGATCATGTTACATAAAGCAAAGGAAAAGTTAAGCGCTTTGTCTGCGTATGCCGAAGAGCTCAACGAGTTCTAAGGACCACGTTAAAAGTGTTTGTTGCGATATCAGATGACGAAACGCCAAATACCTTGCAACCGGGCCTCTTTCTTCTGGCGCGGTGTTTCCTTGCTTCTCATACCCGAAAATGCCTATGGGGTAAGGCTTAGCTATCACTCTCAGAATGTCACCATCACTAGGCCGTCACCTCTTTAATCAAGTTCTTTTTCTTGTCCTGTATCTCGAGGACCTAACGACAACGTCCGTTACCACCGTGATCCGCGAGAAAGATTACACGCATACCTTTGCCTCTACCGTGTTTTCGGCGATGAGCTGATAGACGTGAACCGTCTTTTTCTGGCCAATTCTTCAAGGCAACTCCTTTAGCATTTGCAACTTATCTTGTGGTATTCTTACCTGTTGCATCTATCAATAGCTTGACTCTCAATACCCTCTTGCCACCAGCTAAGGACACAAGACATTAGTCAAACGTCTATATGTTCGTCTTGAACAGCTCACGGGTCCATTCTATACATTCCGTTCCGAGGTTAGCGCGGCGGCCCCAAATGGAGCTTTGGTGTACTCACAAATAGATATTGTTTGCAACCGTCAAATTAAGTCCAAGGGCACCAGCCTTTAGCGAAATAAGCATAACCTTGGGGTTTACTCCGTTCATAACGGTGTCCTCTAACGAGCCAAGCTGCGATCGAGCGGCCGCCTTGCCCTTGCCCTTACTCTTGCCCTTAGCTTTGCCCTTGCCTTTCTTACTCCGCGTGGGAGCGCCATCAGCATCGTCCTCGTTATCGATATCCATATGGGGCACGAAATCATCGTCGTCACTGTTAATCGATATAGCGTCCTCTTGTTGGAGGTCTCCAGCACTCGGTTGACCACGGCGTGAGGACCTCGAACTCCGTCTCGTCGGTTGCACCTCGGACATCGGAACGGCTGGGGTAGATTGGACATCTGGGATCACGTTCGTGTCGTGTTCAATCGGAACACAGAATGTCTCAAGCGTTTCTTGTCGCCGCTTTGCGGACATCTTTCCATCGAATCGGACATACGGGATCCTATGTGGGGTTGATTATGAATGATGACAAAAAAAAAGTAGGCCAGGGGGATATACGAACCCTTCTTTATCAAGGACCTCCGCGATCTTTTCGAGCGGGCCATTAGCAAGAGCAGTCTGAGAAAGCCAAGCCAGTGAACTCACTTTATCGAGGAACGATGTGAACTGAGAGAATACCAACGACTTCTCATTTGCCGGGGAAAGTCGCAAGAGGTGTATGAGTTGGTCTATCTTAGCCGAAGACCCTGTACGTAGGTCCGCCGCTCCACACGTGTCATCTTCACGTATAGGCGCTTGTGTCAACTCGGTGGGCGGGGGAGGTTCAAAGAGGTCTCCGACGCCGAGAGAGCGACGATCCATGGGGCACCTAGCATCACGGGTAATGACTTCCATGATGCTGAGTTTGTTGAGCTTGGTTCTAGTCCAGAAAGAGCTGAACGTACCAGGCTAAACAGAACCTGTGCGAGCAAGCAGTGATCCGGGGATCATCTAGCACGCCAAAACAAACGGGACATTCTTCGTTGTCTTCAATGGCTTGCAAAAGTAGACTTTGCAGGCGCGCCTTCTCCTCTGGTGTGACCTGTATTCTACAATCATCTTCGTGGTCATCTATTTTACGTAGTTGGTCGATGTAGTCGCTTGGAATGAGGCCAGGATGGAGGACCAGCTGACGCAGGCGGGTGAGCATGCTCAAGGCATTAGTCGAGAACTAATGAAGTGTGAATATCCGAACAAGACAGCAAGAACACCCGCCATACAGCTAAAGAGGCTGGATCATTGGATCCCTTCAAAAAGCTTTCGATGCGTTCCTTGGACAATTGTTCAACAGTATCATATAATTCCTGACACAAGAGTTAGGTGGAGAGCAAAGATTCTGTGAGACACCGTACCCTTGCTCCTTGATCCAAAGTGACAGGAACGAGGGTCATTTCCACCTAAGAGGCGATGTGAGCCATCTAGGCTGCCTCAAAGTCTATACTGTAACTCACCCCCGGCAATGAAATGATAGGATTGCCGTTACTGTCTTGCATCTATGCACAGTCATCATACAGGAGCAGACCAATTTCAAATTTTACTCACTTCTTTCGTTCGTCGAATACAAATTTGAGACAAGATCGCCTAGTCAACTAGTCAGTCAGCATACAAGCTGTTTTTGCTTCTGAAACACCAACGCGAAGCAATTCCGCGCCTGCTGGATCACCATTCTTCAATGGACGTAGGAGCAACCGAGTCTGGAAGTCAGGAATATCAAGTGGGTTACAGATCCTGAGGAACGTGAGAATAGAGCCCAAGTCCTGACAGTCCATTAAGCGTATGATTAATACGATTTTCGTGTGATTCACCTGTGGAGAATTGATCTACACACGAGTTAGCTCAGATTAGTTCAAAAACACAATAGAGCTCACTATTGGTGTTCCTGATAAAACCCAACGTCGCTGGGCGTTGAGCGCACACACGGATTGGGCCATCTTCGTCCGAGGGTTCCTGATATTGTGGCCCTCGTCCAGAATGACACGCTAGGGCCATGTTGGCATCAACTCTCGTGGTTGCTGATGATCTATACAAGCAGAAACGTACTTTCCACGGAATACCAAACAAGCTACTTGTTTGCTTTTTCCGTCTCTTGCCCGCTGCCTCCTCGGAACCATTATGTTCACCGACAGCGGTTTGGTAGGTAGTCACGACAACGTCATACTTCTGCAGTTCTGCCGCAGACATGTCACGAGTTGCACCGTAGTAGATAGCGTGACTCAAAGTGTTTGGCACGCAGTGGTCTTGAATCTGCTTGTCCCAGTTGGAAAGCACAGAAAGTGGGACAACTAAAAGGCGTTTTAGCCAGGACCTAGAACGCAATTGTGGCACACATACCGATGAGCGTACTCTTGCTGTACTGTGGAGAGACCTCATTCTTCGTGGCTAGGATAAGGGCTATCATCGTCAGAGTTTTGCCCTAAGATTCGATTCGTTACGTGAGACCCAAAGCGTCATATGGTCAAATAAACCAGTACCAAGCCCATGCTATCGCCACACAAAGCGCCTCTCCCGAGCACAGGAGGGTCTTCCTGAGGTGTCTTTGTTACGACTAAAGCGCAACATGAGTCACATTACGACTATAGCCGATCACGATGAACATGTACCGTTGTAGTAATATGCCTACAGGACAGTTAATAAACGCCTCGAGAATCAGGGACTGCACGTGCCTTGGGACCTGTCATTCGATACTGCCAGAATTGTACGGGCTTATCCTCTTCTTTGGATGGGAGCTTCGGGTTTTCATGCTCAATCGCCCACTGTAACGCTTGCTTCTGTCAATGCAGAGGCAAGTTGAGTACATGCTCGCTCTTTCGCGGGGGAGTCATCACTTACTTGGTGTCTCAACAAGTCAACACGAAGCTCGCCGCTTGCAATACCGGGCGGGCTAGGGTGCTCTGGCAAGTTCAATACATCCTCGGTCGAACACAGGGAGTCGAGGAGCGAGCTACGACGGCCTTCGTCGTCAACCTTCTCGAGATTTGCGAGCGTCTGCCTGAGTTCTGCTGCACGGGAAAATTCCTCTTGTCGCTTCCTGAGATCCTCTGGCGGCACGGCCATGCCAGTGACATATCCCAAGGACCGTGGATCGTAGCCTGGGAACCTGGGGTCTACATAGGATGGGTAGGGCGCAACTGCTTCGTAAGGACGCATGGTTGAAGTCGAAGTCGAAGGCGTTGGCGCCGGGGGCCCACGTTGAGCGGGCATGGCCCAGCGAAGTAATGGCTCGATTTGATTGCGCTTGTCGACAGCCCCATATATCTTCAGAGTACTGGAATTTGTTCAGTCATGTATCGGATACAGTCGCCTTGGACTTGACTTACACAGATAAGGAATAGTTGAAGCTGCGCACTGAGAAAAATATTATCACATAAGTAATGCGATCAAATGCTACGAAACCTACAGTTTCCCTCATTCATGGTGCCTTCCACTGTGATTAAGCCGGCATCGATAGCCGGAGCAAGTTTGGCTGCTGTCTGCCGAGGTATGTGACCAACTTGGGTACGGCCAATATTCTGCACCGCAATGGCATTTCTAAAACATCAAACATGAGACGCACAGGTCTGTTAGAAAGACCGTAACTCATGACTTGCCGGTCATATCTATTATTCGGTTCTCTAATGAGGCGGACCTGCTCCCCAGCATCAACAAGACCTGCCATGCAAAATGTTCGTGAATGCTCGGGTATGCGATGGTATCAGATGGTGAAGCACACCCTTGTAGTATTGTATGCCCACAACATTGGACGACGTGGTGCAATAGAGTTCGTCGATTTGTTGATCCAAGACTTCCTCAGCATCAGCTCCTTCCTCCCAAGCAGTGCCCCCTATCGCTGCTTGGCGAGTAGCAGCCTGCGTCGGGGAGGGCGCCACCACATTTTGGGATTCCGAAGGTTCGAGTGTGTCTTCCGCCTTGCGCTTCTTCGAGCTTGCGGCAGTCGGCTGAGTGGCAGACACCTGAGATGGCTGGGACATTGGCTTTGACGATGACGGAGACGGCCCTATCAGGTCCACGGGATCTACGCGTCGCCTTTTCAATGCCAAGCGGACGCACGCTTGATCATCCGCGCGCAAGGACGAGAAACCTGCGACACGTTGGACGCCATATGACGAAATACGCCCTAACATCTGAGGCGTCACGCAGGTCCTGTTGCGCGCCGCATCTTGATGAGAATGCCCGCAGCGCAAGAAAAACGCGCTCGAGCTTACCAGTGCCTCCATTGTACGATCTCGCCATAGTTATTCGTGACGGTATGACCATAACGGAGTTCACCTTGGCCGATATTGGAACCACGACAGAGCGTGCCGTGGCATTTTGCCCTGGAGCTCTTGCTGTACTTTAAACAGGGGAACATACATACGTCACACGAAAGAAGAGTTCCAGAGAAGCTGAGTTACCTCAATGTGATGTTTTGCTGATTGCACGGCCCCGCCATACTGAAAGGAACTGTCTCGGCGGAACATCACGTTTGCGAACTTTTTATGAGACACGGATGGGGTGTCGAGATAGTACTAGTAGGTCTGGCCTGGGGTAGTTAATCTGTCGAGATTGCGTCTTTAAAAAATCAGGGACTGGAAATAGAACGGCAAAGAAGGTTCAAGAGCGAAGAAAATCACCTTACCGTGTCACCCTCCAAGTTTTCCAGTCAAGGACGGTGTCTTGGAAGTGGGAGGGGCGGAGCGCTGGTCACTTTGACGCGTCCCGTCGCGTAAATAATCACGTAATGCCACTTATGGTATAGTACACGTTACTTTCAGTTACAGCTTGCTCTCATTCCAGTACATCGTCATCAAAAATGGCAGTCCTGAACACCCCGCCTTCGCGCACCAGCCCGCGGTACATACCCGGACAGTTCAGTGGTGTAGCGACTATCTCACATGGGTTAGCCGTTGTCCTAGCCTAGGTTCATTCATCGCGTACCATTGCCATGATTGTCTAGTGCGATGACACCACCCACACCTCCCTCCCTGCGCAGCGCCTCGACGACCGACTGCGCGGCTTTCTGCACAGGCTCGTCGAGGTACTGCATTCGGTGTGCCAGTGTCGCTGCTGTATTCTGGCGAATAAAGTACTGGCGACGAGAGAAGTAAACGGACGCATCAGCACGGCGATCGATCACCCCACACGGGCACAGGGAGAAGAACACACATCGCCATCGCCCGTTCCACTGACACCTACAGCGCGCGCCTTGCCCCACCACAGGTAGGGTAACCACCTCCGCCACCGTTGACCCCGCGACGGCTGCCACTCCTCTGCCCAGAAACCGGCTCCATTGTGGGGCGTATCACCGACGCGACCAGGGAGCTTGTTCGTGCGTCCTCCAGTAGACGTGCACACCGCAATACACCCACGCTCGTCAAGCGCAACGGCGCCGACCGTACCCATCGGCATCTCGTCAAGCAAAGTCGTCTCACCCTCGTCACCTTCCCCCTTTCCTGGCGCATCATCCTCCGGAAGCCCGAGCCCGCGCCGATGCTCCCGCCACCGTGCGGAGGTGTAGAAGTACGACGGGTCGACGAGCGGGAGGCGGCCGAGGTCCTCCGCTGGAGCCCCGGAGAGGAAGGCGTGCCGTGTGCTGTCTGGGGAGAGGTAAAGCGTGCGTGCGAGCTGCGAGGGGTTGCGCGTTCGGGTGAGGAGAGTTAGTGAGAGAGCGCGGCGCGAGGGCGAGACGTCAGTGTGCGAAGCGGGGGGGCTGGAGAGCGCCAGCGATGCTTCAAGTTCGTTCTGCAAGGGTATAGATTCGTTTGCATAACCAACGGTTTTAAAATGAAAACAGAATACACACGCACGAAGCCGGCCGAGTTAAATACGGCGCCCTTGCCAGCGTTGAAGATTGGATTGTCTGAAAGAAGTAAAGGACTGGCCTCAGCCTTTGTCTATAAGCGTTGATATTGCTTAAGTTACCTTCCATGACACTCACGGCCGTGACGACAGCATCCATCGCCTCGCCACCCGAGCTAAGAACTGCGTTGCCTGCTTGTAGTGCCGCGCGTAACCCGGCGTGGTAACGTGCCTGCTGTTCGGGCGAGGATCTCTCTCGAAGGATCACACCAGCGCCACCATGGATGACAAGGACGTGCTTTGATTTCTTGGGATGCCGCTGGTTAGGTAGCAGTGACCCTTTCTCGTTTGTAGAGTTGGATGACATGGTGGCGGACGAGAATAAAGTACAGCAAGCTTGGCCCGATAGCCTGATATGGTAGTTGAACACGTCGCAAGATCGTACTGCAGAGATGTTACATCACAACAATTGTGAGCGACTATAGTCATAGTGACGGGATGTTATCGTGGCTCTAGCATGAACCACTACGAGGTCGGACATAACGAGACTTGGAATGGTATAACACACCACCATTCGGCGTTAACCGTCCTCGTTTCCACCCGCTCAAAATTGAAGCTGCTTGTTTCGTAGCGTGAGGCCGAAACCACCTGATATGCAGAACGAATTCCTCCCGTCGAACACCAACTTTCCCCCTTTAACGCCCCCATAGCGCTACAGTCTTGCTAGAGTTGTCACGGCACTTTACACGATTACAATCATCTCAATATAGTACTAGTGTGCGCCGGATACCGCCGCGTGCAGCCTCTGCTTGAGACCGCTTCCAACAGCGCCGAGAACGATAGATGTGCGCCTCTCAAGCGACGAACGCGTGGATTCAGGCGAATTGTCCTTCTTCTCCTTTTCCTTCTCGGTCCCCTTCTCCTTGGTCTCGCCGCCGATCAACGTATCGAGCGGATGTAGATTCCCGTCCTCGCGCAAAACGCCTGTAGGCCCTTGTCCCACGCGCTCCGTGGTTTCCGTCAAGACAGCGACACGCGTCCAACGGCGGTAGCGCGTGTACTACAACAAAGATCAAATGTCAGCGTGAGCGCAAATAGAATGGGCGGGGACAAACCTTGCCAAGCCCGCCCTTGCCGCTGTGGCTCTCCCACTTGTTATCACCGTACACCCACCCATCCGCATCCGTCTTCTCCGAGTCTTCCGCGTCCTCTCCCTCTCCAGACGGCTCTCCGTCGCGCCGCACAACGACGCGCCACTCGTGCTCTGCCCACGCCCAAGTCGCCGTGCGCTGCTCACGAGCATCGGGCGCACCGTCGCCTACGGGTAAGTAAGCAGTTGTTGAAGCCGGCAGCGCGAAGGCAGCAGGAGGGGGGAGAGGCGCCTGCGAGGCGCTGCACCACGAAGGCCGCTCCCCGGGGAGCAGCGCGGCAGTCCAGTCGAGCCCCATCCACCAGCGCTGGTTTTCGTACACCGCGAAGGCAAAGCGGAGCTGCGCCGTGACCGTCGTGTTGGTGCCTTGGCTGGAGACCGACGCAGTCGCGGTTGGAACTGGAATCGGGGAACGCATTGGCATACCGGTGAGTTCAGCCCAGGAACGGTAAACAGCCCGGCGCACAAAGGCGCTGCGCCAGAGAGCGGCACGCAAGAGCCGCGCGAAAGGTGCTCGATAGGTCAAGACGAAGGTCCCGAAAGTGCCAATCAAGATGCGTATGGGAATGAGGTAGGTGAGGATAAGATAGGGGATAGAGGCGAATGCACCGGCACGGAGAAGAGCAGGGAAAGGAAGCTCAGAGGAGGAAAGAAAGGCTGGGAGTGTTGGAAAGGGGGGAAGGAGGACAAGAAGGGCGGCAAGGTCTCGCATTGCTACCTGGACAGATCCTTCGCTCATCGGCTGCGAGACGTATTTCGGTGGTTCCCATCGTCTAATGCACACCACAGCGGATCCAATCACGACGGGGAGAAGGTACCTTTTGAGATTGTCAGTTTGTGATTTCAAACGAAACGCCGAGAAAGGACCACGGACCTCAACGCTGGTTCGGCAAAAAGAACGACGGCCCACCAGAGACCGAGAAGCAACCAACTATCTACCCAAGATGTCTGCCAGCTAATTATCTGGAATACATGGCGCAAGGGCGAAATTGGTGGCGCAAGGCGGACCAGGAGTGCGACCAAGGGCGCGGGAACGGTGTGGAGGAAGTTGATGAGAGTGGGTGCGCCAGCTAACGCGTCTACGGGTTGTGCAATCGAAACCGGTTCGTCAGTCTTTCCCTGCTCCTGGAGAAGGGGCGATGTCGTCGGGGGTTGAGAGGCCGTTCGACGATGCATTGAGGTGCTGTTCGGCGCCAGTTGCGTTGACAGCTTGGACGCCGCTCAAGGGTGGGGCCCCGGACGAACGGAGATAGCGTCACGGGGACGGGGACATGTCCTCGACTGCCACGACCGAACATATCTCTCGTCTCGACAAGTTAACCGTTCTCTCTCGCCTTTTTATTGCCGCATCGATCTACCTATCTTCCTCTTATCTCACCCTTTTCGACGCCTCCCCCCGCGCCATCCTCGCGCCCCCCGCTCTACGGACTTTCGCATCCTCTCTACTCCGATGGGATGCCTTCCATTTTGCCAGCATCGCGAAGGATGGATATTCCTATGAACACCACTGGGCCTTCTTTCCTGGTGTCCCTTTCCTGATGCAAATGGCAGGTCGTCTCCCCGCGTTTTTCTTAGACAACACAACATCTGCCCTCACATGGCTCGCTCTCTTTCATGCCTTGATTGGGATACCGACCACACGTGCCATCTATCATCTCACATTAATTCACTTTCGGTCTCCTTCCTTTGCGCTGCTTACCGCGCTTCTGTCACTCTTCCCTGCGAGCCCCGCCACGTTGTACTTTGCACCATATGCGGAGCCCATGTTCACTTTCTTATCCTACCAAGGTGCATGTCCATACTTCCACACTCTAAATCGCCGTATTTCTCACCGTTGGCTCTGGGCCGGGCCTTGCGTTCTACAGGAATGCTTGCCTCGGCACGCACGCACTATTACACCGCATCGCTGTACTTCACTGCTGCCGCGGCGTTCCGCTCGAATGGCGTTCTGCTCGCGCTTTATGTGCCCTGGTCCCTGTTAATTCATCCCTTTCTGCTTTCTTCTACCTTGCCGCGCCCAATCGTCGTGTTTCGTGCCGGCTTCCACGCCCTCCTGCCGCTCCTGCCGTTTCTGTTTCACCAGATGAACGCATACAGTGCCTTCTGCCTCGCCACCAGCACAACTGATCCCAAACGGCCACCATGGTGCAACCGCCTCATACCCTCGATCTACGCCCACGTCCAACGCACCTACTGGCACGTCAGTTTCCTTTCTTATTGGACCCCCGCCCAACTGCCCAACATCGCCCTCGCGCTTCCACTCCTCGTCCCTGTCCTTTTCTACAGCGTGTCCCACATATCTTTGCACCTACGTGGAAAGTCAGGAACTCTCAGACCGTCAACAACGACAGCGCACGCCGTGCACGCCACGATATTCTGCATTATGCTGCTCACGAACGCGCACACGCAGATCGCGCTCCGCGTGCTCCCGGCACTGCCGATCACTTACTGGTCTGCCGCAACGCTACTCATCGAGCGGCCATGGTGGGGCAGGGCGTATGTCGTCTGGGCGGTGCTATGGGGCGCGACAAGTGTTATCCTATGGGCCACTTTCTTACCCCCGGCGTAGGCACGTGGTCTCACATCTATGGTGTTCCCAAACTTTCAAGGCTGTTGTCCGTAGATCTTCCTTTTATTGATCAAAATTCATCTTTCCCTCGGAGTACTAGTCCTGCACGTGCGCGAACCTCGCTTTCCAGCGTTTCTCGTTTGTATAGGGTCGTAGGTATACATAGAGGATATCCCAGCAAAAGCCGAACGTCGAGTCAAGAAATACGTATTGAAAACACGGTTGATGGGTGAATGCGTAAGGGCGTACCTGTATGTGGATTCGTGCCCTTTGGCAGATCCGAAAACAGCCGCCCGCAGGTGGTGGCTCGTGGTGCGGCCATATACAAACTTGGAACAGATATTAAACGCGGACAATACATCACTGCTAAGCGTGTACCTCATTAACTACCAAAACAAGTAAGACCCTGTGGCTTCCCAGCAATTTCAAGTACGAGCCGAGCGCAGCGAAGTGCGTAACTTATAGCCCTATGCGTTACATTCCATACTTCAGCACTTTGTCAGTTGATCATGTGCCTGTCACGACGGTTCCGGCGATAATCTCAGGATGTGCTTTGTCCCCTGAGATTCAAATGATAGTCATTCGACTGTCGGCGATCCTCAGGTTGCGCCCCAGGCTCTACCCAATGTCTGCACCTTCTACTTTCTTCTTACTGGCGATTCCTGCATCTGGTCCCGCGATCCAACTGTGGCATCACTCGCGCACAACGACTTCTTTCGCATCAACTAGCTGGCAAGGGAATTCGTTTTGGGTGGATCTGCCTCGAACAAATTACGGTATAATCGTTCAAGTTCTACAGCACGTCAAAGAAGATACAGAAGCGTGCCGGATGGGGAAGTTTTTGATTCGTTAGGCTGCTTAGGGCCATCCACTCACTTGGGTAGTAACATGCAGTTGTCAGACAGAGCTCAAATAATAATTGTTTCGTCCATAAAGCGAGTTGTAGAATGCTCCAACATCGTGGCTTTCTCATCCTTGTCCTCACTATCGCTCACCCTCGTCCCTCTCGCGTGCAAGTTTTCAAGCTGACCCAATATTGCAAAGCTTTGTAAATGTATTTTGTCACTGCGTACGGTATAATAGTAATTGCACGGGAAAAACAAACCCGACATAAACCTAGTCCACAACATCTGAAAGGAGCCAGAAGAACCTGGGGTGCGACGCTCAACGCCGAAACCGCAATCATCAGCGGGTGCTCGGGCTCGGGCTCGGGCTCGTGGTTTCCACGCCAGCCAGTTCAATTCCTCCTGTCGCGACGCTCAGGACAGAGCTAACACTACTCCCAACGTGGCTTTCCGAGGTATGAGCACTGCTAACAGTCGACGACCCATTGACGGTTGACTCTTTAAGTGCCTGATGAAAGTCTCCCAACGACAGCCCCGCTAGATCATACGTTGTTGGGACGTTGAGCTGCGTGAGGTGTAACCATGGAATCGTATAGCCGCCGTCACCGATCCTGAGGAACTCATGCGAGTCAGTGCCTCCCAGTCCCCTCGTCCCAAGGAGTAGAAACGCACGTGACTGTGGTCGCTGTGAACACGTCCAAACGACCCAATAGAATAAGCTCCAGCGACGCCAGGGCACCCTTGGTGAGGAGCACGTTGCCGAATTTCCCACTGTTTCCTGTGCCTTTCGCAGGGACGGTAAAGCCTGTGAAAGCTTGGTCGAAGTGGGCATATGTTTCTCCGTTAACTCCGGAATCAACCTGTGCGAAGTTAACGTGCATGTTTGCATCGAACGGATTTGTTATCTAGCATTTAAGCAAATTTATTATCAGTCTGCGGCACCGCTGTGGCATTCATGGAGCACTGACATCGAAGTCGATGAATATTAGGTTGTCAACGAGGGCCGATAGTGGGATATGGGCGTTAATATGAGTGATGATTGGCGGGACGTCCAGGCCTTCAAAATAGATTAAATCGCAGGTACGAGAAAGGCAACGGAAATCGGACTTACCGGTGAGACTTGCAGAGACTGAAACTCCTTCTAATGCCGGGACTAACGATAGGTACGGAGAACTTGGCGTGTCTCCTTTGATGGATAGGGAAAGGGTGTCGCTGGTTTGCATGAATTCAGTGAGGAAGCTCTGCGCTGTGGTGTCATTGGCATTATCAGGTTGGTAGTGGAATTCGGTTGACATCGTGTTGTCTCCCGGGACGAGATTCAACGTCTATAAATCAGAATTAGATATGCCCTGACTTTTGGATAAAGAACTGACGTCAATTGCTGCGCGACCAATCTTTACATCCTTATAGAAGATAGCGAGAGAGAGGCCATTGGTCTGAAGGGAGATATTAGATGGGTTATGGAGAACTGTTGTCAGGCCGGCATTGATGTATTGGTTTCCGCCACTGCCGCCGCTTCCTGTAATCGTAAAATTGCTAAGACTGGCGGCGTGTCCAAAGCTGTTGATACCTGCGCACGTTGTCGTAAACATGGACCACGATATCAACGACTGGTGGGGCTTACCACTTAGAGCAGATGTAACATTGAAGGGCATGTTAGAAATGGGTATGTCGCCAATTGTCGTTCTCGCCACGACATCTGCAGAACCTCTCAATTCGAACTCGACGGCTTGAGTATCGGTTACAGCGGCAAGGAATGTGGCAAAAACGTCGTTGTTCAAGGACTGTAACCGCTGGTTCGAGAAGGAAATTTCGAGATCCGCGATGTTCCCAGTGGATACGCCGCCTACAGTGTCTGAGAGCGGTAACTTAAGCTAGGTCAAAACACCCCATCAGAGCAACCCAATGACTTGAGTAGAAAGAACATACCTCGGCAGCGTCTTTGTCACCGGCTCCAAGGACTAT
>Ga0209488_10002133_pt1 | contig 16527 bp, 14 predicted proteins | sample Rivendell_Oct201_8_FD_188349 | JGI IMG/M metagenome (GOLD analysis project Ga0209488, IMG submission 188349) | Vadose zone soil microbial communities from the Eel River Critical Zone Observatory, Northern California, USA -... | ecosystem: Environmental > Terrestrial > Soil > Vadose zone >... | reverse complement strand
CTGGAGGTATCCCTACATCGACGCGTGCTGCCTATGAAGAAACAGAATGAACACAGGAAGGGTTCAAATATCGGTATAGTATCGAAGAATTCGCTGCTCAATATTGAAGATTTCGCTGCTTGATCTAAATCTCATCGCCGCGCCGTCTCTTTACCGCTAGTTCAAAAAAACGTTATTGCGTGGGGTTTTGATTCGAGAGTTGTGCCTCCTGCTGAGGACTTGCTCTTGGGAATAAGTTCTCCGTAATTTTATATTGAGCTATATAGCACTACTGTAGTATGGTTCACGTGCCCAAAGGAGTGTTCATGCGACAGGTTCGGCCAAACGGGCTGCCCGCGTACAAGAGGATTCAGGGTGCGATTCTAAAACGGCTCGAATCCGGGCAGTTGAAACCGGGGGATGCGGTCGACTCTGAGCGGGAGTTAGCGAAGATTCATCGCGTTAGCCTGATGACGGCCCGTCATGCGCTGGCAGGACTGGAGCGCGAAGGCATGGTCGTGCGCCGCCGTGGGGCGGGTACATTCATAGCTCAGCCAAAAATCCATTTCAACAAGCTGATGAGCTACACCGAGCAAATGTCGGGCCGGAGCCTGGCGGCTACCTCCAAGTTGCTTTCTCTCGGAGTGATCGATACCGAGCACGAAATTGCGGCGCGCCTTGCTCTGCCGGCCGGCAGCCGTCTGGTTAAGGTGGAACGACTGCGCCTGGGCGCGAATGAACCGTTTGCCGTTGAGACCTGTTACCTGTCAGCCGAGGACTTCGCCGGGCTGACTCAATCGCCGTTGGACCGGGTCTCGCTCTTTTCCATCCTGGAGCACGATTATGGGCTGGAGATAGCGCATGCCGACGAAGAAATCGACGCTACAACCGCCGACCCTTATACGGCGCGGCTTCTGGTCATTCCCCACGGTGCGCCAATCCTCCGAATTCGCCAAGTGATCTACTCCACAAAGGGTAAGACTGCGCTATATGTGTTGGGCCTCTATCGCTCGGACCGGCACACGCTCTTGATCCGGAGGTTCCGTTAGGAGACAGAATTGAGAGCTCCGAGCTCAAGGCTTCGTGCGCGCGAATTGCTGCAGTTGCAGCTGATCTTTTCCTTCCTCGATCAGGTAAAACTTATCGGCCTCGACATTGCGGAAAACCTGCTGTTGTCCGCTGGGCCAAGCTATCTCCACGATTTCTGCACGCTTCGCCTTGCCCAAGCCGAAATTTGCGCGCAGGTCGCTTTGTGAAAGATAACTTCCTCCCCCTGCGATCTCGCGAATCTGCGACATCGTGCCGGCAACAACGTGGATGCGGGCTCCCATCGAGTCCCGATTAGATTTAGTTCCTAACAACCTGAAATTGAGGAAGTGGTTTCCATTGCCACCGCTGTTGTGGAGCAGAAGAGGCGAATCTCCATTGTTTGCCACAACCACATCCATAAATCCGTCGTTATCGAAATCGGCAAAAGCGACTCCACGAGCCACGTGGGGAGTTTCAAAGCCAGGGCCGGCCAGCTTGCCGACTTCAGTAAACTTGCCGTTCCCTTCGTTGTGAAACAGGGAATTTATCTGCTTGTAATGAGTCCCCGGCGTCGCCTGCTCCACTTCGGGATAGACATGACCGTTGGCGATAAAAATATCCAGCCAGCCATCGTTGTCATAATCGAAAAAGCCCCCACCGAAACTGAGCACATCGCGTGTCGGCCGGGTGATGTCGGCTTGGTCGCTGACCTCGTCAAAAAATCCTTTGCCTTCGTTGTGCCAAAGGTGATCTGAGGATCGCTGAAAATCTGAAATGTAAAGGTCGAGCCGGCCGTCGTTGTCATAGTCCCCGAGGGAGATGCACATGGCAGCCATAACTCTCCCCAGGGTGTTTAGAGCCATGCCGCTGACAAGTCCCATCTCCTTGAACGTACCGTTACGTTCATTGTGATAGAGATAAGCATTCAGCCCATCGTTGGCGACGAATAAATCCGGCCATCCGTCGTCATCATAGTCAGCAGCCGCTACCGAGAGATTTTTGCCTTCGGGTTGGTAGATCTTCGCCGCGGCAGTCACATTGGGGAACGTGCCGTCACGATTATTGTGATAAAGCGCGTCCGCACTGCCGCGGTACTCGCTCGGGGCGCAACTGCTTAGCACGTCGCCTAACTGGCAGTAACGTTTGTCGCCTAAAGCGACGTAACTCCCGACGTAGAGGTCAAGCCAGCCATCCCGGTCATAGTCAAAAAACGTGGCTCCAGAATGAAACGCGCCAGATTCAGTGCCGGCCACGCCGGCCTTGTCTGTGACGTCGGTAAATGTTCCATTTCCATTATTGCGATACAGAACATCGCGACCATACTGAGTCACAAAAAGATCGGGAAAGCCGTCGTTGTTGAAATCTCCCCATACGCAACCGAGCCCGTATCCAGTTCCAGGAACACCGGCCTTTTCGGTGACATCGGTGAATGTGCCGCCATGGTTGTTGCGATACAGCGCGTTGCTGACGGAAATACCCCGATTGTAGAGATCACGTCCATTAACGAAATAAATATCCTGCCAGCCGTCGCCATCGAAATCGGCGACGCAGACTCCCGGACCAAACTCCTCGCGATTAATCGAGATGCCCTTATTTCCTTTGAAGTGCACAAACTTGATACCGGCTGCCGCCGTGACGTTGGTGAACTCGATCGGAGCTGGCCGCGCGTCTTGTGCATAGAGGTAGAGAATGAAGCTCGATGTTTCGACGATTAAGACAAGCAGGAAAGTTTGGACGAAACGTTTTCGGATTGCCAAGGACGAACGGGATTCTCGTTTTACGAGTGCCGCCCGGCTTGGGCCTTGTATCATGGGGAACCTAACCGACCAAGGAAATGCCATACTCCGGAAGCGACAGTACAACACGTAACTTCCGTAGATCAACTGGTCGTGTAGTTATCGCACAGAGGGTACCGGGCTCAATCATGTTCACCAAGTCAAGATGGAGTAACTGGACGGGCAAAGCCCAGGGGCTCGGCATTGCCACCGTCCTCTGCATTTGCATGGTTTTTCTGGACACCTCTCTCACCGCACAGCGAATCGTTCCCGAGATGCCCATGCAGGCGAGGGATGAAGACGGCGCTGAATTCCGCTGGCTGAACAAGAAGGTCCTCGATTCGCGGGTGCTGGACAGCATGGAAGACCTTTTCACCTGGTCATTCGCCGGCCTGGGAGAGATGACGTTAACCGACGTCCACGTCAAAGATGGCCGGCATTCGCTGCGAATCCGTTCTACCACCAACGTCGCCCAGGTTGATGGCAGCGGGGAGTGGGAAGATCTTGTAGCGACCAGAAAGGTTCCCGGCGAAGACTGGAGCCGGTACAACCGCATCTCTCTTTGGGTCTACCCCAATGTCACCGGTGCGCCTGCTATTTCCTGCTCCCTTACGCTCCACAATGACGGCTCCCACAAACTGCCGGACCAATACAACGAGGGGCGTCACGAATCGATAATTCTCAAGAACCACGTGTGGAACCATGTCGTGTGGGAAATCGCTCCACTCGATCGCGATCGTGTCACGGCGCTTGATTTTGCATACAGCCTTCCCAAAAAGCTTCCCGAACCCGGCGACCAGACGATCCTGGACATCGATCAACTGGAATTGCAGAGCGTGGTGGCCGATCACGTGGAGGGATGGAATGTGGCGCCCGGAAAGATTGCTTTCAGCCACAGCGGATACACAACCGGTTCCTCGAAGTCCGCAATCGCGAGTGATCTCGCGGCCCATGAGTTCTCTGTAATTGACCCGCAGACCGGCCAGATCGTTCTGACCAAACCGGTCGAGCAAAAAACTACTCCGCTGGGCAACTATCAAGTGCTGGATTTTTCTGCGGTCCGCGAACCTGGCACGTACGTGATCAAAGCTGGAGATACACTGACTCGCTCTTTTCGCATTGGAGACGACGCCTGGCTCGACAGTATTTGGAAGTCGATCAACTTCATGTACAGCGAGCGATGCGGAACCGAAATCCCAGGCATTCACGGCAGGTGTCATCAGGATATCTACACAATTCATGACGACAAGCGCCTTGTCGTCAACGGTGGATACCACGATGCTGGCGACCTTTCTGCAACCGGAAACACGCCCGGAATGGTGTATGCCCTCTTGTCGCTTGCGGACAGTCTGAAACGGCATGGCGAAGACCCGGTTCTCTCGGATCGTCTCCTGGCGGAAGCGCGCTGGGGCTTGAATTGGGTCCTCAAAACGCGATTTGGCGACGGCTATCGCAGCACCGGCCAATTGGTTAGTTACTGGACCGATGGGATTATGGGCACGTCCGACGACCGATTCGGACAAGCGGTCAATAACCCGGAATGGAACTTTCGGGTAAGCGGCGTGGAAGCCTTGGCGTCGCGCATATTGAAGGACAGCGACCCGGAGCTGGCGAACCGCAGCCTCATGATCGCGGCAGAAGATTGGAAATATGCGGTCGAAGGCCTGAAGACGGCGACTCCACTCGCTGAAGTCTATGGAGCACAGGACGAATTGGAGCGTATCTCATTCGGCGTGGTCGCGTCGGTCGAGCTTTACCAGGCAACCGGAGACCAGCGCTATGCAGATGAAGCCGTCGCCCTGGGTGACCTGGTACTGGCTTCACAGGAGCGCACCCTGCAGCCCTGGACGATTCCGTTGACCGGCTATTTCTACACCAGCCCGAAGCGAGAGAATCTTTTTCATCGTTTTCACATCGGCCAGGAGCAGGAGCCGATCGTCGCTCTCATCCGTTTGTGCGAAGCGTTGCCGGAACACGAGAAATGGATGAAGTGGTACTCGGCTGTCGTCTTGCACTCACAGTACTATCTCAAGCCGGCGTCTGCCGTCGATGATCCCTATGCGGTTTTACCAGCCGCGGTGTATCGCGAGAGCGAAGCACGGCTTATCCCTGAATCCAAGAATTGGACCCCGCTTCGGGCCGCGGACCGCGATGCCTACGTGCAGGAAGTGCGGCGCGGAATTCCGCTGGGTGGCGAGAACTATCTCCGCAGATTTCCAGTGTGGTTTGATTTTCGTGGCAATTCCAGCGTCTTGCTCTCGCAGGCCAAAGCACTCTCGGCGGCGGGACAGTTGCGAGGCGATTTAGAAGCCGAAGACTTGGCTCAGAAACAGGCTCAATGGTTAGTCGGCCGCAATCCTTTCTCCGCCAGTGTGATGTACGGCGAGGGCTACGACTGGACGCCGCTATACAGCGTCCGTTCCGGCCAAATGGTTGGCGCGCTTCCCGTCGGCATTGAAACCAAGGGTTTCGACGACGCCCCTTACTGGCCCACGCAGATTTGCTGGACCTATAAAGAGGTCTGGACCCAACCGGTAGGGCAGTGGATATGGCTGATGCAAGATATCAGCGTGCCTGCCAACGTGCGAGCAACGGCCAATCCTGAGAGTCGCGAACCGGTCGAGTTCCGCGAACAAAAAAGCGGGCAAGCGACAGTCGCGACTTCGAGTCAGCGTGACGCCGAATTCAATATTCATTTGCCGGAAGGTCACTACGATGTGCGGCAGGGTTCAGCACACACGAGTATTACCGTCCTCCCGGGCGGATTCTATGATGTTGATCTACGTCCTGACCGCGTGCTCGACTTCAAAGTGACATCTCAAGATCTCGGTCACAATGAAGTCGTGTTGCGAGTCTCCGCCGAAGGCGCTGGCCGTCACACGTTTACGATGCGCAGCGACAATCTCACCCTAAAAGAACCAGGCCAGCACGAGATCAATCTGACCTCCGGAAGTGCCCGAGAGGCCGTCTGGCACGCCCATGTAATCTCAGCGAAGACTCCTTGGGTGGCGGTGGTAGTTCCTGACGGCACCCTGAGTAAACGCCGCGAAGTCACAGGGAGCGAAATCCGCACATTTTTGTCGGAAACCACCCAGGGCCGTTCCAAAACTCCTTAGCGGCGCAGTGAATCTGGTGTGCAAACAGCGCGCTTCTAGAAAGGGCCTTAGTCCCCAGGCATTGTCGCAACGTACGCCCAGAGTGCGTTCGAATGCAGTGATTCATGAACATCTGAATCGTGTCCTTTCCAAGTTGGGAAAGAGTGAAGATCAAAATCCCGCTGTTGTCTTCCAAGGATAGCGTCTCACGATAAGGATAGCGTCTCACGATAAGGTCCCATGATAAGTAAGCAGGAGGGCCACCTGCACCCTGACAATCGAATCCGATTTGTTCGCGCAAGTCCGGTACTTGGCAACCGAGGGATCATGCTCGTTGCTTGTCTCTTGGTCAGTATGCTCGCGACCGCCTGCTCCGTCATCCCGCCCCCTCTCCCGCCTTTGCAATGCGGCCCAGGCGCTGCACCCGAAATACTCTCCGTAACCGTGCATAATGCTGGCACTACCGATCTGCATGATTATCCCGTTTCCATCGCGTTTGACACGACCAATTTCGATTTCAACTTGCCTTCGCAAATCCCAAATCCCGCGACGGAGAAGCCTTACTGGCAGGAAGAAATCGAGAAGAAGCACATCAAACCCGCTGCAGAAGCAGCAGGCCTGGGCACCGGAATCGGATGGCACACATTCCGGCTCACATATCGGACTCTCCTTGACGAAACTGGAGCACCGATGAAAGTGCAACAGGAGCTAATGCGGCACGCCAGCATTCAGACGACCATGAACGTTTATGGGCAGGCTCTGTCGAGCACGAAGCGCCAAGCAAACAGCAAGGTCGTTCAGATGGTGCTCAAGCCGACAGTTTCGGTGCAGACCAATGAAAAAGGAGCCGACGTTGCGGCTCCCTGATCATTGCATTTTCTTATTGGGGGTTTTTGGGGGTTTCTCGGTTTGACCCAAATTCCCGTAAGCTTATGATTCCTTTGGTTGCGGGGGGTGGATTTGAACCACCGACCTTTGGGTTATGAGGGAAAAACATCGGGTGACGCCGTGCCTAGACAGGCAACTAAGTCCACGAAAACTCTCCAAACCGCACCGCCACTGTGGGTCGCTTTTGCCTGGTGTTGCTCTCAGTTCACGGACAACAAGCGGACAATTTAACCATAGGAAAATCAAAACTGTCGCTGCAAACTGCGAAGATCAACAAAACTACACGGAACTAGCCAGGACGGTGGAGGGAGCCGAAGGGTCGGGTCAAGGCGGCAACTGAGAGCCGTTCGAGGAACGAAGTATGAACCCAGCGCCTGCCAGTGCCTCGGATGCGGGCGATAGCCTTGGCGAAATCCGGCTCGCATACCACCGGGACACCCCTATGCTTGCTCGGGACTTGCCCCCTGCTTTCGTTCACGTAAGAATACGACAACTTTCAGCTAGTCCATCTCAGGTTTGAGCCATTTCAGATAGCGAGAAACTGATTGAGGCGCTCTGCTACCAGGGCTCGGCGCTGCTGGAGGAAGGCCCTGTAGCCGTTGATTCCAAGAAGAGATGGCTCTGTAGGAATACATTGCGCCTCGAACGCCGCCAGCCCAGACTTCTCGATCATTTCGGGAAAGTAGACCTTCGGCAGTTTGTCACTGATCTGCCGATTGGTCTTACCCGCAATGAAGCTCAGATTCGCCATGTCGTCTGACTCGCGCCCGGTGTAGCTGGTCTTGAGCACTGCCTTCGGGAAGATGTGGTGGAACTGGAGCTTGTGTTGTGATCCGGAATGGTCAAGCGCAATGGCCACTTGGGACCGCCAGTCTTTTGCGCCTGCCGCTCGAAACACAAGGAACATGGTTTTAAAGAGCGCGCTCCGTTGATTTCGGCCATCGAGCTCATCGGGGGAGATCTCCAATCGCCCCACTTGCTGCCGAAGGCGGTCGATCATTTCCTTCGTACCGCCGCCGTCGCGCAGTGTGGCTATGTCCTGATCAAGGATTGTTTCGCTGGAGCCGCGCGAGTAATGTCCCTTGGCGTTGGCCACGAGCACCCAGTAGCGCAAGCTCTCCGACTCCTCGGGCGATAACTGGTAATCGCGCTTGTGACCGTAGTAGGCGACTGCAATCAAAATGAACGGAGAAGAGAGTAGCGCCGGGCTATCAATCCCAGCGTTGTTCTTCAAAAAATTCAGGGCGAACTCCATCCCACGACAGCTCTCTGTCCAGCCGGTTTGCAGTGCTCCGAGTCGCAGACTGCCCACTGTGAGGAAACGCGACTGCCCGGTTGTGAAGACTATGAGATTCTTCAGATAAAGACCGAGATCGAGTTCGAAGCCGGTCTTGCTGCACTGGTGTTGGAAAGCCTCGAAGGTCTTGAGCGAGTTGCGCCATTTTGCCGTGATCTGTGCAAGCGCTAGGTCAGAACTGCGCAATTTGGCACCGAGCGAGTTGACACGGACAAAGATTTCGGTGACTTCGTCGTAGGAAAGCCGCCGTTCAAGCACGTCCATTCGGTAAGAATATTTGCGGATGCCGCGCAAGCGTGCCAACCGCTGGCTGTAGCGCTCATAGTTGGGATCGTCGAAGCTGGTGACACCGGCGCGCTTTAGAAAGCCGGCATCACTGTCTGTCTTGAAAACCTCGGTGACCCTCACCCATTGCGGCAGCTGTTCAATCTTGCGCGTTGTCACCAAGAAGGTCATTCGGTCGAATCGCTTTTGCAACTCGTCTTCGCTCGAATCCGCTTCGTCATCCGTAAGCTCGTCGTCATCCTCTTCGTCGCTGCCGGCTTCGTCCACTTCCGTCACAACTGCCAGGTGATCAGGATGGTTAAGGTTGAAAAGCAGCTCAATCGGCTTCTTGCGTCCGCGTACCTTGACGGACTCGCCCCGAATAACTGCCGAGAGGGACGTTAAACGCTGTTGGCCGTCGAGCAAGAGTCGCGTGCTCTGGTAAGGGTTGGTTTGTTGTGTGACGGCCATCTCTTGCATGGGCACCACTTCGTCGGTCTCCCAGAGCAGGATGGCGCCAGAAGGGTAACCTCGATAGAGTGAGTCAAGCAGGTCGCGAACTCTCGTCGAGCGCCACACATACCGACGCTGCATTTCCGGAAGGCGCAACTCGCCCCGTTCAATCATTCCAACGAGTTCTTCCACCGATGCTTCAGCCTTGGCCATGCCACGCTCCGATGATGCTACTTGACCGTTTGAAGCAAAAAGCTAGATCGACTTGGATTGAACTTCGCGTCTCCAGAGTATATTGCCACGATGCTGTGAGTGCCTTGGCTCAGGGACGACGTGGTGAAAGACGCGGTGCCGTTAGTCAGAGCAGCGCTCCCTAGAGTCTTTGCGCCGTCCTTAAAAACGATAGTCCCGCCAGGAATCAGAGATGTTTCGACGCTGCCCCGAACTCTGGTCCTGAAGGTCACGGTTTGCCCTAGCGGGGAAGGGTTAGGCGAGCTTGTGAGGTGAACGTACGTTCCGGCAGCATTGAGCAGCACGCTAAAGGTTTCATCGATATTGTTTACGACCACAAGGTCGGGTGAGCCGTCATGGTTGAGGTCAACGGCAACCACGTCGGAAGCACCACCCCCTGTCGCGAGGTCCACAGGAAAAGAAAACGCGCTATCCCCTTTTCCGGCTAGGACGGAAACACCATCACCGCCATAATCCGACACCGCGAGATCGGCCTTTCCGTCGATGTTGAAATCAGAGACTGTGACCCTGCCCGGATTAACTCCTGCGAACCCTTGGCCCATGTTGGTGAATGTTCCATCGCCATTCCCCTGCAGAATGACGATAGTATTGAAAAGATAGTCGGTTACTGCCAGATCGCTCTTTTTATCACCGTTGAAATCTCCAGTTGCGATTCCAAACGGCTCTTCCATTCCAGAGTATGCTTGGGGCGCCTGCAAGGTCCCATCCCCGTTTCCAAGCAGAACCGACACGCCGGTCGAGTTGAAGTTTGGGTAGGGCTGGGTGGAGGCGACGTCGACGTTACCGTCATGGTTGAAATCGGCAACCGCGACGCCGTCACCGTACACGCCCTCTAGCTGACCATTCTCGAAATTCCCTTTGCCATCTCCCAAAATGACTAGACTGCTGCCGTTTCCGCCCACGAATAAATCCAATTTGTGATCGTGATTGAAATCGTCGGCCACGGCGGTGATGGAGGCTCCAGCGAGGTTTGTTGGGAAGTAGACTGGAGAATTAAATGTGCCATCGCCGTTTCCTGAGAGGAAGGCGAGTCCATTGCCTAAAGTGTCTCCGCCGACGACGGCAAGGTCGAGTTTGCTATCACCGTTGAAGTCTCCGACAGCAACAGAGCCAGTAACATAGAACGTGAGGTTGTAGATCGTTGGGCCGGTAAAGGTACCATCGCCCTTGCCCAGAAAAATTGCGACTTGGTTGAACGTGCTGGAAATTGCTAGGTCGGGATTACCGTCGTGGTTGAAATCGCCAATCGCCACATCAACCGAATGTGAGATGCCGCTGGCCGTCGACTTCGCCAGGGCGAAGCGGATCTGGCGTGCCACCGCAGTTGATGGAGTAAACAAAGAAAACAAGACTGCCGAAACGAGGACGCGATAAAGCATGGCCTGAATTTCTCCTCTTTGACCAGGAAAGCGGCTTTGAGTGTACAACGCAGGTCGGTGGTTCCCATAGATGAAAAGACTTTCACTCCCGGATATATGCGTTCACCAGTGGTGATAATCAGGGCTAGGGTGATCGGTCCCTGCATGGATAGGATTTGGGTAGTGAAGTTCTTGTTTGTCGAGACCACTGCCCGTACCCGTCCCTCCCACAAATGGACAACGGGCATGCTCGCGCTGGGTCAAGAGATAGAAACTCGTCCTCCGCGGTTGAGTTGGCGGGACTCACTCCTGAGATACTTCGGTTTCGATCCTCTCCTAGACCGGGACGGACAGGAGATGCACTGGGTTCGCAGGGTCAGCGCGGTCGCCAACGAATTGAGTTAAAGGGGCGACTAGTCCAGTTCGCTTGCGGTTGGAATCGGCATTCTCTGGGATTGGCTCGTTCGGTGACGGCCAGCCTCCCATCGGTGGCAGGAGCAAAGTACTCCGGCAACACCCACCACACGGTAGCCTTCCGAAGTAATCCCGAAATCTGACAAATGCGACTGCTCCTCGTTTAATACTAAGTCGAAATCGATTTTTGATTTTCTTATAGTTCGAGGATAATTCGCGCCGCGTAGTTCCTTTAAATTCAACAAAACGCTGAATTCGAAAATCATCTCTCCGCAAGGCAATAGTTCAAAATCGAACTGGTTCAACCCTTCGGGGTCTTCCTAGACGCCAGGTCAAATCCAGCATGGTCGACCCACCTAGCCGTCTCGCCCGTGACGACTCGGAGCCCGTGGATGGAATCTACACAGTCCGCGAGGACGCTCGGCTCCTGTGTAATCCATGTATATAGATATCGTGGGATACCATAGGCGCGGTATGTCGGTCGACCGGAACGTGTACCAGTTCCGGTCAGCCACAAATCCGGCTCGCCGACAGCTTCCTGATGAAATTACTTCTTGTCTTCTCTTGCTTCTTTTGCTTCAGCAATCCGTGCCTGTTGGCCTGCATCGGTCACGGCTTTCAGGAATGCTTCTGCACTTTTTGGAGCGGTCGCTTTGCCCGAAAGAATGTTGCGGAACATCATATGCTTGCCGTAAATCGCACGAGTGGAGTCGTTATCCTGCTCCACTACCGCCCCTTCAAGCGTCAAACCGGCGAATACACCTTTCGAACGCGAGTAGGTCAACATTTCAGTGTTCATCTTCCAGTCAGTTCCGGCGGAAGCATGACGGCCAACGGGGCCCGCCGCAACCGATCCTTCGCCTGTAAGCTCGAACTTGCTGGAAAGCAGATGCTGGAACCCCTGGTCGTTCATGACCAGCATGACGAGATCCACACCTTCGATTCCGATCTGCAGTCCCCAACTTCCACCGCCAACCGACACGAACGCGGGCGCGCTCCAGCCTCCAGCCGTGCGGCACGTAGCTACACCACGTCCATGCTTGCCACCAACAATGAACCCACCTTTGATCAAGTTTGGCACTACCAGGATGCACTTCGCATCACTCAACACCTCTTCCGGGATGCCCTTGTCTGGTGTCGCCATGGTGGCGTGCAGAACGTCGACGGACGATTGCAGGCGCGCGACTGAGTCTTCACGACCCGAGCCTGCCCACGCATAGGTTCCAGCCACACCCATAATGCTCATCAACAGCAGTGACATTGTCTTTTTCATGAATTATTCCTTTCGGAGCTGCGAAACGAACTAAGAGGGGAAGACTTCAGATGGGCTGACTTAGTTCAGAGGACCTGAAAGAGAGAGAAGACGTGCTCGTCTCTACCATATGATCGCCCAGGCTTAAAAGAATAGCTGATCCAAATTGCTCACTTGCACCGAGGTCAAAGCGGATGCTCCGTCTGCATTAATGCAGGTCTGCCTGTTCATGCTGTAATGAGAGCAGTTATTGCACAAAATCATTATCATTGACGCGTCATCGCGGGCTTGGCGGAGATCACTTCCGAATGATTCGCCAAAACTCTCGGCGGAAAGGTCCTTCTCGTCAGTCGCTGATTTGAGCGGAAGTTTGCTTCGCACGGTTCCATCCTTCCCGTGATCTCTCGGGACGCCGTATACGTGCCGATGTGTGGGCTCCCAGCCTTGGTTCAGGGTGTTGTGCCCGCTTCACATTCAGAATGAAGTGAACAGTCGCCCACAAGAAGTGAGGACCGTCAGACGTACACACCAGCGCATCGACGGATTTCAATGCATCATCCGGTAACTTCACGGCGTCAGCAAACATGACAATGGGAACCTGTGGTTTGACCTTCTTAATCTTTGCCGCGACGGTCGCGGCGCCATCCAAAGGGCTCATCAATTCGTAGTCCAGCACAACTACGTCCACTGACTGCGACATCAACAGTCGTAGACCATCGGGTCCGTTCCTTGCGATTACCAACTCGTATCCGTTTTCCTTCAAAAAACTGAGTTGGGCTGGATCGCGGTGGATACACAGTAGGCTGCTAGTATTCATTCGGGTCATGTATATCAAGGAGGCTTCCGACAATTCTGTTCCAAATTGCTCAATGAACTCGGCGAACGAAAGCGCGGCTGGGTGAAAACCAGTACTCTCGAAAGCCGCGGGAGACCTATATATTCTCAGGCCGTGATTCTGGCTTCCTGGAACTCGGAGGGCTCTTCACCGCAGATTCGAGTGATCACCGGCAAGAGGCGCCTAGATGCTTCGTTCTTGGACACGAAGGCATCCACCACACTCAAGGCCTGTTCTCGAATCCCGTCGTCACTGGAAACCATGACGATTGGAACTTGTGGCCTGAGGCGCTTTATTTCGGCTGCGACCTCGTGCCCATTCATCTCGGGCATGTGGTAGTCGACGATCACGGCAGCAACCGCGCAGACTGCAGCAATTTGTAAGCCCTGTCGGGCGGAGGCGGCAGTAAGCACCTTATATCCGCGTCTTTCGAGCAGTGCTCTTTGGTAACCAAGCATGCTGTCATCATCGTCGATGCACAGAATAGTTTTGCGCTCTGAGTAATTGGATCTCATTTGGTCTCTCCATATCACAATGATCGACGATGAGCCCCGGCAAAGGCTGGTCAAAGTTGCACACTTTTCGCGACAGTTGTTGTACAGTTGATCTCGGGTCAACATTGATCGCGGTGATCTCTTATCCGCGTTTTTGGCGGGGACCCCGCGACTCCTTGGACCAGAGCAATTGTGAACAGATATCTCGAACTCGGAGCCATTAACACCTGTAGCACCTTCACCTCTCCGCTTATTCCTGCGACGAGTGTGCCGGCCCGGTCATAGCTGGCTCTCTAGGGGTCCGGGAGAATGAAATCTCGAAAGAGACTGACATCAGGCAAGTGGCGGAAACTGCCTGGTATGCGGCCATCGGCAAAGCAAAGCCACCGAGCCAAGGCGTGCCCGTTATTGTCGCCGTTCGAATGGGGTGCTATGGAAGCCCGTTAGCCGCGATGACTTGCAAACGTGGAGGCGCTCAATCGTGCAGAACTATGTTGAGGAGCGAGCTGTGGACCTGCAATCCGCCATTGTAGTGAATAAAACCCAACTTTCGGAATCGGTTCATGAAAAAACTGACTCGAGAACGAGTAGTCCCAACCATCTCGGCTAAGGTCTCCTGACTGATTTTGGGAATCACTTCTTCCGGAGTGCCTTCCTTGCCGAAATGAGCGAGCAGTAGAAGGACGCGGGCCAACCGTTTCTCGCTGGAATTAAACAGGTGGTCGACCAGATCTTCCTCGTAACGAATATTCCGCGCCAGCAAATAAGCAACGAACAAATCGGACAAAGAATGTTCGCGGTGAAGGGCATCGATCATCGACTTCTTTTCAATCCGCAGAATTTCGCAGTCCGTCATTGCCGCCGCGGAGCCCATGCGTAGAAGCTGGCCGGCCAGCGAGCCCTCACCAAAAAAATTCCCCCCACTCACGATGCCGATGGTCGCTTCCTTGCCGATCTTGGACACGACGGTGAGCCTCACTTTTCCCGTTTGAACGTAAAAGACAGCATCCGCCCTGTCTCCCTGGGTGAATATTCTCTTCTTTGCGGAAACAGCCAGAATCTTCCTGCCGGCACCGATGGTCGCGAGGAATGCGTTGACGTCGAATTCGCGGTGTTTAGCTACAGCAACAGAACGCATGCGGGGTGTCGCCTCCATGCAACCCCTGGGACGACGGCTGCAGCATCGGTCACTTCACGGGGCGTCTCAACATCCATACCGGGAACCATCCTATCCCGACCCCAAACGTATGGGTGAACTCTTAGCGAATCTTAGTGGACGGCAGACTAGGCATCTCTATGAAAGGATTAACGTTGGCGTGTTCGTGGAAGTTGGATCGACCGCAATCGTTAGGATTTTCCTAGATTTTCAGTTGCAGTTTACGATTTGTTGCAGTAGGATTTCGTGCGTAAGGATAGGATGTCGGGACGAAGGGAGACCCTTTAATGGCACGTAATGGAAACGGAAACGGCAGCCACTATGGGGCGGTCGATCGGTCCGATGTTCCCCAAGGTCGAAAGGGAAAACACAGAAAGGCGGTGACGGACATTCTTTCCGACCTTTCAAAGCTGAGCGCCCAGCAAGCGGTCAAGATTCCGCTGAGCGGCTTGAACGGAGAGAAGATGCAGAACCTTCGCTCTGCGTTGAACCGCGTAACCCGCGAAAAAAACATGCTGGTGGAAACGTCGAGCGACGAGAAATATCTATACGTCTGGCGCGCTGACCCGCCCAAGGATACGGGAGCAATCGAGTAGGAGGCTGCGATACGCGAGAGTTTGACGGAAGGTTTTGCGAGAGCTGCTAGTCGTTGGCGGCGGATGGCAGTTGCATGACCCTCGTTGCAGGTGAAATACGAGTTTGCAGCAGGCCCCGGGGGAGCGCCAGATGCACGATGTCGTTTCGCACCGCGTATAAGACCAGCTCGGCGACTGTGTGGAACCCAAGCTTCTGCATGATATTGTTTCGATGAGTTTCCGCTGTCTTCACAGATATCCCCAAGACTGTTGCCACGTTCTGGGTAGTGCCGCCCTCCCCGATCATCTGCACCACCTCTCGCTCCCGTGGCGTCAATCGGAGCTGCACAGTTCCCCTCTTATCGGACCGCCACCTACGCAGGCACCCGTCTAAAACCAGGTCAGCCACTAGGGGAGTAAAGAACGTACAATTGTTTTGCAACGCTTCCACTGCCGCAACCAGATCGTCAGGCCCATCGGACTTCAATACCCAGCCGCGAACACCCATCGCCAAACACTGACAAATTATTTCCTCGGACTGAACGTCAGTGAGAATCATTATTCGTTGTGTTGAGTCGAGCCTCAGGATTTGACGCGCCGCTTCCACGCCGTTCAGTTTGGGCATGCAGATGTCCAGAATCACAACGTCCGGTTTCAGTTGTTTGTACATCTCTATGGCCTCTCGCCCGTCAGAAGATTCGCCACAGACCTTCCAACCCTGGTTGGAACTTAGAAGCGCGCGAAGGCCAAGACGAACAACCGGATGATCATCTGCGACCAATATACGAAGCGAATCCATGGACGTGTCCCCCGAAAAACATCCTAGCAACTCACATTGCGAGGTGACTGGTCAAAAGAGCTCATGGTGCTATCTGTTCTTGAGTTCGACACACGAGATCGTTCGCCCACCTTAATTCAAGCGAAAAGAAATTGGCTCCAGCCCTTTGGCATAGAGCAATTGTGAACAGATATTTCGAAGCCGGAACGATAGCATCCGTGGCGCAGCTCTTCGCAGTCCAATAGCTGCACGAGGAATAAACTTGAAGTGGACATCGATCCGCAATAAAAAGCCCTCGGCCATCGCCGCTGCAATACCCACGGTTATCGCTTTTATTGCCGTAATGAGTGTCATCGTTACGGTAGGTGCGGTTATAACAAGTGCCGGATATATCTTGGCTAGGATGCGGCGAAACTCCAGAAGGGAAAAAGCCCTTTCGGATCGGTATATGCTCCCGGAAAGATATATTGACTTCGATTGCCCGCCACCATATTCGAACACGACGACTAAGATTTAATGATCGTGGAGAATGTGCATTAACTGCTCAGATCCGTTTTGAATACAACACAGCTTGGACAATCACAGAAATGTAGTCCCGCAATCACCCCGCAGCTTGCGGATAGAGACTGGAGA
>Ga0209488_10002132_pt1 | contig 16535 bp, 16 predicted proteins | sample Rivendell_Oct201_8_FD_188349 | JGI IMG/M metagenome (GOLD analysis project Ga0209488, IMG submission 188349) | Vadose zone soil microbial communities from the Eel River Critical Zone Observatory, Northern California, USA -... | ecosystem: Environmental > Terrestrial > Soil > Vadose zone >... | reverse complement strand
GCTGCAGATGGACGCTGATCGCGCGGTGCCGATTCTCAAGAGCATCCTCGCCCGGCGCGACAGCGGTGCGACGTGCCTGCGGCGCAAGGCGGTATTTCTCCTCTCGCAGAAACACACGTCGGAAACCGCGTCGCTACTGCTCCAGCTCGTGCGCTCCGATCCCGACCAGGAAGTGCGTGAGCAGGCGGTGTTCTGGCTGTCCCAGGTGCCCGGAGAAGAAACTGTCGCGGCTCTCGATTCGATCCTGCGCGATTCTCGCACCGATCCTGACATCCAGGACAAGGCGATCTTCGCGCTGTCGCAGCACAACAGCAGTCGCTCGGCGGCGATCCTCCGCACCTACGCCGAGCGCCGTGACGCGCCCGAGGAAATGCGCGAGAAAGCAATTTTCTGGCTCGGTCAACGCAACTCGCCGGAGAATGCCGGGTTCCTGAAGAGCCTGTTCCTGAGGGTCGACAACGACGACCTCAAGGACAAAATCATCTTCTCGCTGTCCCAGATGGGCGGCAACGACAACTACCGCTGGATGATGGATATCGCGCTGGACCCGAAACAGGACATGGAAATCCGCAAGAAGGCGCTGTTCTGGGCGGGCCAGGGGCACAACGTCGATGTCGCGGATCTGGTGAAGCTGTACGACAGCATGAACGACCGCGAGATGAAAGAGCAGCTGATCTTCGTGTACTCGCAGCGCCGCGAAGAGGCGGCACTCGACAAGCTGTTCCAGATCGGCAAGAACGATCCCGACCGCGAGCTCCGCAAGAAAGCGATCTTCTGGATCGGGCAGTCGCGGAGCCCGCGCGCGGCGGAATACCTCCAACAACTGATCAACCAATGATCGCGCTCACACTCGCAGCGCTCGCTCTGCTGCAACAGCAGCCGTTGGAAAAACGTGTCGCCGCCGCGCCGGACGGCTCCGTGCGGTTCACCTTCACGGCCAAGCCGGGTGTCTATGGCAACGGTCGTAACATGATCAGCTGGGACTGCGACAACGGCAATTGTCATAACCGACAGGTCGACAACTACTCGGACGGCGACCATAACGACTGGGACATGCCGTGCGATTCCGGCCCGGTCCGCGTCGCGCTGACCAAGCGCGGCGCCACGATTACCGACCTCCGTGTCTACGTCGGCGGTGAATGGCGGCCCAGTACGACCGCCACAGATCTCGGCACCGTCGCAACGAAAGATGCCGCGACGTACCTGCTCGCCCTCGCGTACAAGGATGACAGCCGCGCCTCCGAAAAAGCGATCTTCCCGGCCGTGCTCGCCGACAGCGTCACGATCTGGCCCGACCTCTTGAAGATCGCGAAGGCGAACACGGTCTCGCGGAAAGTGCGCCGCTCGGCCGTCTTTTGGCTGGGACAGGCGGCCGGTGACGCCGCGACGCGCGGATTGACTGACTTGGTCGACGACGGCAGCGCGGATCGCGACGTGCGTGAGACCGCGGTATTTGCCCTGTCACAGCGGCCGAGCGACGAAGGAGTGCCCGCGCTCATTCGAATCGCCAGGCAGAACAAGGACCCCGATCTGCGGCGCAAAGCGATTTTCTGGCTGGGGCAATCGGACGACCCCCGCGCGCTGTCCCTGTTCGAGGAGTTGCTGACCCGCCCCTGAGTATCTTGTGGCATGCCTTTCTGGACCGGACGGCGTGCCCTCGGCGGGATCTTTCTTGCAGTCGTGCTGATCGGCTTGGTCTGGGCGGCCGTGGTCGTGACCGTCGCCGTGCACGCCGCTCATGACGAGGCTACCGGCGCCGACGCCATCGTGGTGCTCGGCGCCGCGCAGTATAATGGCCGGCCCTCCCCCGTCTTTCGCGCCCGCCTCGATCACGCCGCGACACTCTACCAGCGTGGCCTGGCGCCGACCGTCCTGGTTACAGGCGGCGTCGGCGTCGGCGACACGCTCAACGAAGCCGACGTCGGCCGCGACTATCTCGTACGACTTGGCATCCCCGACAATGCGGTGCTTCCGTTGCTCGGCGGTCACGACACGTTTACGTCGATCGATCAGGTGAAGCGCTGGTTCGATGGACGGGACAGCCGCCGCGTCCTGCTGGTCAGCGACGGCTTTCACATGCTGAGACTGCAAATCATTGCCAGACGCCTCGGACTGACGCCATACACATCCCCGGCGACAGGCTCACCCATCCATGCCAGCGTACGGCGCAACACCGGCTATCTGTTCGCCGAGGGGTTCAAGGTCCCCTATACGTGGCTGTTCCAGCGCTAGACGGGGGCTCGTACTGATGAAGCTCGACAGTAAACGAATTCACACTGGACGGGTCATAAACCTGGACGTGGATACGGTGCGCTTTCCCGATGGCTCGAAGGGAGAGCTCGAAATGATCCGGCATCCTGGAGCCGCCGCCGTCGTGCCGTTTGCGTCGGACCCCCGTGGTGACGACCCCACGGTGTTGCTCATTCAGCAGTATCGGTACGCCACCGGCGGGACACTGATCGAAATCCCGGCCGGGCGGTTGAACCCTGGAGAAGATCCGCGGGTATGTGCTCAACGGGAGTTGCTCGAGGAAGTGGGCGTGAAAGCCGGCCGGGTCGAGCCTCTTACTACTATATGGACGACGCCGGGCTTCACGGACGAACGGATTCACCTTTTTTGGGCAGCCGACCTGACGGCGGGCACGCACGCCCGGGAGCCGGACGAATTCATCGAGGTGAGGCCAACGCCGTTGTCGGAGGCCCTTCAACTCATCCGAGACGGGGTCATTTCGGACGCAAAAACCGCTGTAGCGCTGCTGTTTGTGGCTGGTTTCGTTCTGGAGCATTAGTCCTCTCCACCCTTCGGATCTAGATCAAATGTGGAATTGCGTCGTCCCCAGGCTGGGACAATATTCCCATTTCGCAGCCCGCTGCGAATCGTAACCAGTTACCTAATAAAGAGTTACTACCCAAGCCTGGGAGGCACGGTTTGTGCCGAGTGCTCATAAAGCGAATCAGGGCAGGGCTTTTCGTGTTCCCCTTAGAAACGCAAGGGTAGCTATGCGCACAACGCTGAAGCGTCCCACGCCGGCCGTCGATCCGCAGCGCGCACTGCAGCGCGAAGCGCTGCATGAACTGGATGACGGACAGGTCGTGATGCGGCACCTGGCGGGTGAGCCTCAGGCGTTCGGCACGCTGGTCGACCGCTACCAGACTCGCCTCCTCAACTTCGTCAACCGGACGATCGGTGACCGCGAGCGCGCTGAGGATCTGGTGCAGGAAGTGTTCATCCGGGTCTTCCGCCACCTGCATCGCTTCGATCAGACCAAGAAATTCTCGACGTGGATCTACACGATTGCGTCGAACCTCGCGAAGAACGAGCTGCGCAACCGCAGCCGCAACCCGCTGGTCCTATTCCAGACGATCAAGAAGAACTGGGAAGCCGATCATCGGCCCCTCCAGTTCGAGGACACGACCGCGCGGCCGGACGATCTCTACCGCAAGCGCTTCTTGAAGGACGCCGTGGACCAGTGCGTCCAGCGCCTGCCCGAGCACCACCGCGAAGTGTTCGTGCTCCGGGAGCTCGAGGGAAAGAGCTACCAGGAGATCGCCGAAATCACGGGATGCAATCTGGGAACGGTGAAGAGCCGGCTGAACCGGGCACGAAACAGCTTCGCGCAGCTCATCGGTCCCATCCTCGTTTAGCTACAACCGCCGCTGTTTCTGCCCCGGCCACGGAACACCCCGTGGCCGGGATGGTACATTCCTCCCATGCTTTGCAGAGAGTTTCTCGAGCGGCACACGGAATTCCGAGATGGACTAATTGCGTCCTCCCGCGAGTCGCGCCGGTTTGCACGTCACATGGCGCACTGCACGAGCTGTCGACGCTACGACGCCACCATCCGTGAAGCCGTCCAGGCCCTGCACTCCGCCTCACCCATCGCCCCCTCAGCAGATTTTCGACAGCGTCTCGATGCGCGACTGGCGGTCGAGCGTCGGCGCGTCCCTCGGCCGCCGGCGCAGGCGGGTGTTTCGGCGACGATGTTGGTGATCGCCGCGTTCGCGCTCTTTTTCTTCGAGCTCGCCCAGCGCCCTCGCATCGCGCGAGCGCCGTTACTGCCACCGGTCGCGTTCCCGAACGCCGTGGCCAGTGCCGGCTTGCCCTTCGTCTCGTTTCAGGACCCCCGCGCCCGTGTCGTCAGCGGAAACCCATATCCGTACGGCACAACGTTCTTCGCGCCCGCGTCAGCGTCGCGGTAGCATCTTTTCGGCCTTTCTCCGGGCACAGGGGCGCGGTAACTTCGCTGGATGGCGGCGCTCACCCTCGATGCGCTCCTTCGGAGTCTAAAGAAGGGCGCTCGCTCCCCCGAACCGGTCTATCTGCTGCATGGCGAGGAGGATGTCCTCAAGGACGAGGCTATCCGGGCCCTCGTGGAGTCGACCGTCGGATCCAGCAAGGACTTCAATCTCGACATCCGCTTCGCCCCCGATCTGACGCCTGAATCGTTTCACGCGCTGGTAAACACTCCGCCCATGATGGCCGATCGGCGTGCGGTGGTGATTCGCGGGGTGGAACAATTCGGTAAACGAAAAACCAGGGTACGCGACGAGGTGGTGCGGTATCTGGCATCGCCGAATCCGACCACCGTGCTTGTGCTCGTCGTCGCAGCGGGCGAGGAGCCCGATGCCGATCTTGCCCGTGCGTCGACCTCCGTCGCGCTGGACGCGCTCTCGGCCGAGCGCGTTCCTCGCTGGATGCAGCATCGCGCATCCACGTTGGGGCTCATGCTTGCCCCGGATGCCACCGAGCTGCTGGTGAAGGCGGTCGGCAACGATTTGAGCACGCTCAGCCGCGAGCTCGAGAAGCTCGCATCCCTGGCCGGTGGGAGTCCCGTGACGGCCGAAGACGTCTCCAACCTGGTGGGCGTGCGCCACGACGAAACGATATTCGATCTGGTAGACGCCGCCCTGGAGCGTCGCGCCGCGCGCGCGGCGCAGCTCGTGGAGCCGGTGCTCGAGCAGGCAGGCATGAGCGGCGTCAAAATCCTGTCCCTGCTCGGTACGCATCTCGTGGGGACGGCGCTCGCGCGTGCCGAACGCGACCGCGGCGTCAACGCGGCGCGCCTCCCGGATACGATCTACCGGCAAATGCAGGGCGTCCGGCCATACGGGATGCGCAGCTATAAAGACGAAGCGGCGCGGTGGACAGCATGGAGTGCGCTGTGGACCGCCCTGGAACTGGGCCGGGCTCTCCGTAAAGCGCTCGCGGCTGACAACGCGCTGAAGACGGCAACGGTGAGTGACGATCGCGGCATCGTCACGCAATTGGTGCTCGGGTTTGCAAAGCTAAATCGGGAGGCCGCGTGAGAGGTGGAATGATGGAAGGATGGAAGGTGGGAACGTATGTGTTTTTTCTTTCCGTCATTCCGACATTCCAACTTTCCGCCCAGACCGACGCTCGCCTCATCGAGGCGCTCCGTTTGGCGCAATCCGGCCAGGTCGATTCGGGACGCGCCATTGTGCGGCGGCTGCTCGTGACGCTCTCGCCCAATGACTCGGTGTTTCCGCAGGCGCTGCTCACCGGCGCGAAGATGGCGCCCGATGCGCAAACCGTCTCCAGCAATCTCAACCGGATCGTCGTCGAGTACGGTGCCGGCCCATGGGCGGACGACGCGCTGCTGCTGCTGACGCAGCTGTATTTCGCGCAACGCGATCCGGCTCAGACGGTACAGGCGGCCGAGCGGCTGAACCGCGACTACCCAGATTCGCCGATGCGCCCGCGCGCCAACTTCTGGGCCGCGCGCGCCTATTTCGAGCTCAAGAATGAAGCGCGCGGCTGCGAGTTGATCCGCAACGCGGCCGAGGGCGCCGGCGACGACGTCGAATTCAAGAATCAGGTGAGCTATTACGCGGCGCGTTGCAGTCCCGCATCGACGGCGTCGACGACCACCACGTCGACCTCGACCGATACCACGGCGAAGCCGCCACCTTCCGGTCCGACGGCTCCCCACGCCTACGCCGTGCAGGTACTCGCCGTCAAAAGCGCGCCGCAGGTCGACGACATGCTCACGCGCCTCAAGGTGATGGGTTTCGACGCACGCGTCGTGCGGGATTCCTCCGGGTTCTTCAAGGTCCGAGTCGGTCGCTACGCCACACGCGAGGAAGCGCAGCGCGCGCAGGCCCGTCTCAAGCAAAAAGTCGGCGGGAAGCCATTCGTCGTGGAGGAGCCGTGACCGCGGTGACCGAGACGCCGCTGATGCAGCAGTACCGCGACATCAAGGCCCGCCATCCCCAGGACATTTTGTTTTTTCGCATGGGCGACTTCTACGAGATGTTCGAGGATGACGCGAAGCTCGCCGCGCGTGAGCTGGGACTGACCCTCACCTCGCGCAACAACGGCGGCGCGGCGGAGATCCCGCTCGCGGGCGTTCCGGTGAAGGCCGCGACCGAATACCTGCGGCGCCTCATCGCCAAGGGGCACCGCGTCGCGATCTGTGAGCAGATCGAAGATCCCAAGCTGGCCAAAGGCATCGTTCGCAGAGCCGTCGTGGAGACGGTGACGCCCGGCAGCGTCCTCACGGACGACTGGCTCGCGCGCAACCGCAACAACTATCTGGTGGCTCTGGACCCTCGCGGCCCCACCGCGGGGTTAGCCGCTCTCGACCTCACGACCGGCGCTCTCATTCTCGAGGTTATGCCGGCGGCTGACGTCGAGTCGGTCCTGGGGCGCTACGAGACTCGCGAGCTCGTCGTTCCGGCCGACCTTCCGGTGGCGGCATTCGGCACCACGCTCACGGCGCGCGAGGCGTGGGAATTCGACCCTGCGCTGGCACGTGAAGACCTGACGCGCACCTACGGCATCGCCTCCCTCGACGGGCTCGGCGTCGGCGCGGATGACGGGCCCGCCATCGGCGCCGCGGGCGCACTGTTGCGCTACGCGCGCGAGTTGAAGCCCGGCGGCCTGCCGCATCTGGCGCATCCCACCATCGTGCGGCGCGGCGACGTGATGCCGCTCGACGAGATGACACGGCGCAATCTCGAGCTGGTCGAGCCGCTGCGTTCCGGTGAAGGTGCCGAAGGTGCCACGCTGCTCGGAGTCATCGACCGCACGCTGACGCCGATGGGCGGCCGGCTACTCCGCCGCTGGTTACTGGCGCCCCTCGTCGATCCGGTGGGGATCAACGCGCGACTCGACGGCGTCGCGGTGCTGGTCGGCGATGGCCGCGGCCGTGAGCGGCTGCGCGAAGCGCTGGACGGCGTGCGCGATCTCGAGCGCCTGGCCGGCCGCGCGGCGTTGGGCCGGGCAACGCCGCGAGAGATGGGCGCATTGCGCGATTCGATCCTGCGGCTGCCGGACGTGGCGGGGGCAGTAGGCGGGTTCGACGGGCGCGAGCAGTCCACGCTACTCGAAGCGACGGCGCACGACCTCGATCTCCTCACGGATATCGGCGAAGAACTGTCGCAGGCGCTCGTCGAGCAGCCACCCGCGCAGCTCGATGATGGGGACACGATCAAGCCGGGATACGACTCGGGTCTCGACGACCTGAAGGCCGCGCGCGACGGCGGCAAGCAGTACATCGCCGCGCTCCAGTCGCGCGAGCGCGAGCGGACCGGGATCTCGTCGCTCAAGGTCGGATTCAATAAAGTCTTCGGCTATTACATCGAAGTCACGCACACCCATCGCGACCGCATCCCGACAGACTACGAGCGACGGCAGACGCTCACGGGCGCGGAGCGCTACGTCACGCCCGACCTCAAGGAATACGAGGCCAAGGTCCTCGGTGCCGAAGAGCGCATCGCCGCGCGCGAGGGGGAAGTGCTGGATCAGCTGCGGCGCCGGGTGGGCGAGGTGATCGGCAGGGTCCAGGCAACCGCCGGCCATTTGGCGCGTCTCGACGTATGGGCGGCCCTGGCCGACGTCGCCGAGCGCGAACGCTACGTGCGGCCGGAGGTGACGAGCGACTTCGCGCTCGAGCTCGAAGGGAGCCGGCATCCGGTCGTCGAGCGGATGATGGCACGCGAGGCGTTCATTCCCAACGACGTGACGCTCGACGAGGCCGGTCGCGTCGTGCTCCTCACGGGACCCAACATGGCCGGCAAGTCCACCCTGCTTCGTCAGGTGGGGCTCTGTGTCGTGCTCGCGCAGATCGGCTCGTTCGTGCCCTGTCGCCGGGCGAAGATCGGCGTCGTGGACCGCCTGTTTACGCGCGTGGGCGCATCCGACAACCTGGTGCGCGGCCAGTCGACCTTCATGGTCGAGATGAGTGAGACCAGCGCGATCTTGCACGGAGCCACTGCCCGGAGCCTGGTGCTGCTGGATGAGATCGGGCGGGGCACGTCGACGTACGACGGCGTGGCAATCGCGTGGGCGGTCACCGAGTGCCTGCACAACACGATCGGCTGTAAGACGATCTTCGCGACGCATTATCACGAGCTGACGCAGCTCACTGAGGAGCTCGAGCACGTCCGCAACTTCAACGTGGCGGTGCGGGAGGTCGGCGAGGAAATCGTGTTCCTGCACCGGCTCGAACCGGGTGGCGCGGACCGCTCGTACGGCATTCACGTGGGCCGGCTCGCGGGACTCCCCGCACCCGTCGTTACGCGCGCCTGGCAAGTGCTCAAGCTGCTCGAGGCCGGTCATCACGTGGCCCGCCAGCGGCCGCCTGCACCCCTCGATGCCACGCAGCTGGGTTTGTTTGCGGCTCCGGCGCCTGATCCCTTGTTGCTGGAGCTCGACGGTCTCGACGTCAACACGCTGTCGCCGCTCGACGCGTTGAATCGACTCGCGGCGTGGCAGAAGCGCCGCAAAGATGGAGGCTCCTGACGTGCGATCGGCGTTGCTCGCAGCGTTGGTTCTGAGCGCGTGCCGCGGCGGCTCCCAGCAGTCCGGTGGGCAGTCGAGCCAGGCCGCGCCGCCGCCCGAGTCGGAAGCGCCGGTCGCGCTCAATCCCGATCTCCCTATCGCGTATCCTCCGGCGCTGTTCGATCAGAAAGTCGAAGGTGATGTGACACTGCGGTTGTTCGTCGACTCGACCGGCAAGCTCATGCCTGAATCGACGCGCGTCGCAGAGCCGAGCGGTTACCCGGCGCTCGATTCCGCGGCCTTGGCCGGCTCGGCGGCACTGAAGTTTGCGCCGGCGAAGCGGCACGGCGTGGCGGTGGCGACGGCGTTTCTCCAACCGGTCGAATTTCGCCAGGTGGGCACGACACGCACGGGAACGGTGACGCTGCCTCCGCAGCCCGGTCCGACGATGCCGCCGGCTGCTGCACCGCCGCCTCCCGCGAGACCGAGACCCCGGCCGCCGGTCGTCCGGCTCGATACGACGCGCGCCGACAGCACCCGAGCCGACACGACCAAAGCTCCGCCCGACACGACCAAGGCGCGCACGGACACGAGTGCCACAACACCTTAAGCCGTACGCCAACGTCCTCGAGACGATCGGCTGGACCCCGCTCATTCGCATCAACAAGGTCACCCGCGGGGTCCGCACGCCCGTCTATGGGAAGGCGGAGTTCTTCAATCCGGGCGGATCGGTCAAGGATCGCATCGGCCTCGCGATGATCGAAGCGGCCGAGCGCGCGGGGAAGCTCAAGCCCGGCGGTTTGATCGTCGAGGCGACGTCCGGCAATACCGGCGTGGGTCTGGCGATCGCCGCGGCGGTGAAAGGCTATCGCTGCATCTTCACCATGCCGGACAAGATGTCGCAGGAGAAAGCTCGGCTCCTGCGCGCCCTTGGTGCCGAGGTAATCATCACGCCGACCGCCGTCCCCCCCGATCACCCCGACAACTACATCATGAAAGGCCGCGCCATCGCAGCGGCGCACGAGAACGCGATCTTCGCCGACCAGCACTACAATCCTGTGAATCCCGACGTGCATTATCACACGACGGGACCCGAGATCTGGGAGCAGACGGAGGGCAACGTCACGCATTTCGTCTGCGCGCCCGGGACGGGTGGCACCGTGAGCGGCGCGGGTAAGTACCTGAAAGAAAAGAACCCCAAGATTCGCGTCGTGGCGGGGGATCCGGCGGGATCCATCTACACCGACTACGCCAAGACCCATCGCCAGGGCGATGGGGCGCCCTACAAAGTCGAAGGCATCGGCGGCGACAAGATTCCCACGTCGCTGCACTGGGATGTGATCGATGAATGGGTGGTCGTGAGCGACAAGGACGCGATGCAGATGGCGCGCCGCCTGTCCAAGGAAGAAGGACTGTTCGTGGGCGGCTCCACCGGCGTCAACGTCGTGGCGGCATTGGACGTGGCACGCCGGCTCGACGACCCCAAGGCGCTGGTCGTAACCGTGCTCGCCGATACGGGAGAGCGCTACCTCAGCAAGGTGTACAACGAGGAGTGGCTCCGCGAGAACCAGCTCATCGACGACGAGCGCCCGACCGTGGGCCGCCTCATCGCCGCCAAGACCAGCGACGCACCGCCGCTGATTCACGTGGCGCCGGAGGCGTCGGTGCGCCAGGCGCTCAATCTGATGTCCACCTACAACGTGTCGCAGCTGCCGGTGCTGGACGGCGATGACGGCGTGGGCGCCATCTCCGAGCAGGCGCTGATGGCTCGCGCGATCGGACAGCCGAAGATCCTCGACCGCGCCGTGCGGGATGTCATGGACGCGCCGTTTCCGGTCGTCGACAGCGAGTCGCCGGTCGCGCTGTTGACCACATTACTGTCCCGCACGACGCCAGCAGCGCTGGTCCGGCGCAACGGCAAGGTGATGGGCATCGTCACGCGCTACGACCTGCTGCACCAGCTCGCGGGCATTCGCTGATGCGGATTACGGTGCTCACGGGGGGGGCGACGTCGGAGCGCGCGGTCGCGTTCGCGAGCGCCTCCCAGATCGTGGCCGCGCTCCGTGGCCGGAAGCACGATGTACAGGTGATCGATCTGGCCGGCAGCTTGCTCGACGAACGAGCGGAGCAGGAGCTGTTGGGCGGTGTCGTGGGACTCACGCCGCCCTCCGTCGATGCCCTCGCCGAACGGGAACGGCGCATGCTGTCGGAGGAGCTCGGTGAGCTCGTGCCGGTTCGGAACGCTGACGTGCTGTTTCTCGCGGTGCACGGCGGCGCCCTGGAGGGCGGCACGCTGCAGGCCGTGCTGGACGTGGTCGGCGTGCCCTACACCGGCAGCGGGCCGCTGGCGAGCGCGCTGGCGATGGACAAGGACCTCTCCAAGCGCCTGTTTCGGGCCGCTGGTGTGCCCGTCCCGGCGTGGTTCATGGCCCCCCCGTCGGTCGGGCCGGAGGACGTGAGCACCGCCTTGGGCTGGCCGGTGATCGTGAAGCCCTCCAAGCAGGGCTCCTCAGTGGGCCTCACCTTGGTCAAAAAGGCCCAGGATTTGGGCGATGCGTTCACCCTGGCGCGCCGCTACGACGACGAGGTCATGGCTGAGCAGTTCATCCCTGGGACTGAACTGACCGTCGGCGTGCTGGGCGACGTCCCGCTGCCGGTGGGGCAGATCGTACCCAAGCACGAATTGTTCGACTACGAAACCAAGTACACGCCGGGGATGTCCGACGAGACGTTTCCCGCCAAGATCGATACCCTGCTCGCCCGACAATTGCAGGAGTATGCGCTGATGGCGCACCGCGCCTTGAAGCTCAGCGGCTACTCACGGATCGACTTCCGGGTGAGTCCCGAGGGAGACATCTTCTGCCTGGAAGCGAACTCCCTGCCGGGAATGACCCGTACCAGTCTGTTCCCTCAGGCTGCGCAGGCGGCGGGCATCCCCTTTCCCGAGCTCTGTGAGCGCATCGCGAGCTTGGCCCGGAACAACCGACCCGGATAAGGGGGATAAAAAACCAGACGCCCCAAAGGATACGTAGGAGAACAGATGGGCCCGCAGCGGATGTACGGCTTGACCACATGGGTGCGGCGACTGCTCGTCGCCAACCTGCTCGTGTTTCTATTTCAGAACACGTTGTTCGCGACGAATCCAGACTTCACGAACGCGTTGGCCTTCAATCCGCTCACGGCGTGGAATCAACCGTGGACTTTTGCCACGTACATGTTCCTGCACGCGGGGATATTGCACCTCGCGTTCAACATGCTCGTGTTGTTCGTGTTCGGCTCGTCCGTGGAAGAGCGCATGGGTGGCCGGATGTTCATCGTCTTTTATCTGCTCTGCGGTATCGGTGGAGCGGCCGCGTCGTTCCCGCTGACCCAAGCCGTGGTGGTCCCGCAGGTGATCGGCGCGTCCGGCGCCGTGCTCGGCGTCGGGGTCGCATTCGCGTGGTACTGGCCCGATCATCCGGTGTTCGTGTTTCCGTTCCCCGACCCGATTCCCGCCAAGTGGCTCGTCACGTTTCTGGTCGGGTTGGACCTCGTCCTCGCGTTGATGGGGGCGAGTGATGGTATCGCGCACCTCGCGCACCTCGGCGGGGTGGCCACCGCGTTGCTCTACCTCAAGGGGCAGGCCTGGTACGCGACGCGCGGCGAACGGGGGGGCCGGCAGATGTCGGAATCGAGTGTGCTGGTGTCGCAGCCGCCGCGTGTCAGCCGCAGCGGTTCGATTCCTCCGTCCGCGCAGCGGACCAAGTCGCGCAGCGACCCCGACGCGCGGGCCAACGCCGAGATCGATCGCGTGCTCGACAAGATCATCGCCAGCGGTGTGGACAGTCTGACGCCCGCCGAGCGCAAGTTCCTCACCGAAATCAGCCGCCGGTTGCGTACGCCACCGAAGCCGTAGTGTCAAGTCGGAGTCATAACAAGCGACATTGATATCGGCTGGGCGCCTTCCCAAATTGGGCGGCACCAGCGAATGCTCGTAAATCTCATTCCGGAGTTCCTCGCAACGCTGGCCGCGCCAGATCCCTCCGCGGCGTACCACGAGTATCTCGATCGCCATCGTCCGGTGTTAGGCGCGTACTGGCAAAATTACGTGCTCGATCCGGAGTCGCCGCACGTCGAGTCGATCATCGACGCGGCGCTGCGTGCCGATCGCTCCGATCTCACCCGGTTACTCGAAGATGTGGACGTCGTCGCGATCGCCGAGGATGCGCTGCGGCGCGCGACGGAGATGCTGGAAGCCGACTGCCCCATCGATCTCTACTTGATGGTCGGGGTGGGCGCGGCCAATGCCGGCGAGCTGGTGGTGGGCGGTCGCGGCATCGCGTTCGTCTGCCTCGAGCACTTCACCGGACGAGGGAACGCGCAGACGTATGGCATGGGTCTCGCGCCCGAGCTGATACCGCTGTGGATCGCTCACGAAGTGGCCCACGCGCTGCGATACACGTCGTCCTCCAGCCGCGCGGCGATGCGGCGCCTGGTCGGCGATCTCGGTGGGTACTACGACGGGTGGGAGATCGGCTCGCGGGCGACCCTGCGCGAGCTGGTGGTCAACGAGGGCGTGGCGATCGCGGCATCGCAGGCGGTCGCGCCGGGCTTCGAGCCGTGGGAGTATTTCGGCTACAATCGGCGCCAGTATCGCCGGCTGCGCGAGCTGGACGCTTTCCTGCGCCGTGCTTCGACGACGGACCTCGACTCGACGGGCTTGGGCCTCAGGCTGCGCTATTTGTCCGGCGGCATGAGCCCAGCAGCCCGACTGCTCGCCGGTAAGGTCCTGCCGGAGCGGTCCGGCTACTATCTGGGTCTTCGCCTGGTGGAGGACTACTTCGCGGAGCATGGCGCGGCGTCGACTATACGGGCCGCCGTCGAAGAGCTGCGGCTGGCCGACGATCGGGCATCGGGTATTCAAACGGCGTGAGTCCCCGCGGTAAAAAGCCCTCGCCCCCACGCCCGTCGGCCTCCTCGTCCGACCCTGAGGCGGCTGGCATGGAGCGCCGCCGCAACCGGCCGCTGCGGGAAGTCCTGGATGAGCTCCTCAGCCATACGCGGGAGATTGCCCGGCGGGCCAAGGTCATGACGCCCGCCGAGCTCGATTACGCCCAGCAGCGCCTGGAGTGGCTTGCGGACGAGGTGTGGCGCGTTGCGACCGGCGAGGCTAGCCCGCCCGAGTAGATTATCGGGGGTATGGGGACCCGCGGCGAATTCAAGGTATCCATCACGAAGGAAGACCTCGTCTTCGCGGCGGCGCATTTCATCACCTTCGCCGGCCACCGCTGCGAAACGCTGCACGGTCATAACTATCGGACCGCTGTCGTGGTAGAAGGCGGGCTCGAGAAGGACAGCTGGTTCGTCGTCGATTTCGCCGCCGTCAAGAAATTGATGCGGCGCCTCACTGACGAGCTCGATCACCGCGTCCTGCTCCCCCGCGACAATCCCAAGCTCACGATCACCGAAGAGAACGGCAGCGTGCGCGTGGCTTTCGACGGCCAGCCGCGCTACGTCTTTCCCACACGGGACGTCGTGATCCTGCCCATTCCGAATACGACCGTGGAGATGCTGTCGCAGTATCTCGCCGGTCGCGTCCGCGCCGAGCTCGGCGCCCTGCACCTGAAAGCCATCGAAGTCGAGGTGGAGGAAAACTTCGGCCAATCAGCGAGTTACCGTGAAACCCTCGACTAAGCTCTCGCCCGCCGAAATCAGCGATCGCCTGAAGGCGCTGCCGGCATGGCGCTTCGATGGCAACGCGATCGTCCGGGAGTATGTCACCGACGGTTGGCCAACCACACTGATGCTCGTGAACGCGATCGGATTTTTCGCGGAAGCTGCCGACCATCATCCCGATCTCGCGGTGAGCTGGGGAAAGGTGCAGGTGAAGCTCTGGACGCATAGCGCTGGCGGCGTCACGGCGAGCGACATGGAGCTCGCCAAATTGATCGAGCAGACCGCGCTCTGGCGGCCTTCAACCGGCAGCGCCTTGCGAGGGACGACGAAGAAATTCGTGGGATCGTGACACACGTCCTACCTCTCGTTCCGGCCCCCGACCCCTTTGGCACGTGCGTTCGCTTCAGCGGGCTTCCCTACCTCCTTTTTCTCGATAGCTCGGCGCAAGGCGCGCTGAGCCGATACTCGTTCCTCGCAGCTGATCCGGTCGCGGTCGCGCGCACGCCGGAAGCGGCACGCGACATGTTGCGCACGCATCGTCACGCTCCGCTGCCCGGGCTGCCGCCGTTCCAGGGCGGCATTGCCGGCTACGTCGGCTACGACTGGGGTGCCGAGCTGGAGCACGTCATGCGACCGCCAGCCGACCGACTGACGCCGCAGCTGCCCGATGTCGCGCTCGCCCTCTACGACTGGGTGATCGCGTGGGACCATCTCGAAGCGAAGGCGTGGCTCATCGCGATCGGGAATGACGAACGGGCGACGGCACGCACCGCCTGGGTCCGCGACCGGCTCACCGGTCCGCCGCCAGCCGTTCCCGATCACCCGGCGGCGGCGGCCGAGCCCCCCCAGTCGAACTTCGCGCGCCCGGAGTTCGAGGCGGGAGTATCCCGTATTCGCGAATACATCGCCGCGGGCGATGTCTATCAGGTCAACCTGTCCCAGCGCTTTCACGCGCCATTCGCGGGCTCGGCACTGGCGCTGTATCGCCGTTTGCGCGCCCGCAATCCCGCACCGTTCGGGGCGTACCTCGAGTTTGCCGGCGCGCAGGTCGCCAGCATCTCGCCGGAGCGGTTTCTGCGGCTCGACGCGACGACGCGGGCCGCGGAGGCGCGACCCATCAAGGGCACTCGTCCGCGCGGATCCACCCCGGTGAAAGACGCCGCGCTCGCGCGTGAGCTGCTCGCCAGCGAGAAGGATCGCGCCGAGAACGTCATGATCGTGGATCTGCTGCGCAATGACCTGGGGAAAGTGTGCCGTCCGGGGTCAGTGCGGGTGCCCAAGCTGTTCGCGCTCGAGTCGCATCCCACGGTGCACCACCTCGTCTCGACGGTAACGGGTGAGCTCGCCGACGGCGCTGACGGGTTCGACTTATTGCGCGCGGCGTTCCCCGGTGGGTCGGTCACAGGCGCGCCGAAGATTCGCGCGATGCAGATCATCGCGGAATTGGAGCGTGCGCCGCGCAGCCTGTACTGCGGCGCGATCGGGTACGTCTCCGTCACTGGCGCGATGGATTTCAATATTCCGATTCGGACGATCGTGCTGCGGGACGGGAGCGCGACCTTTCACGCGGGCGCCGGGATCGTGTGGGACTCGGAGCCGGCCGCGGAGTATGAGGAAACCCTCGCGAAGGCGCGTACGATGATCGAAGCGCTTACTTCCCCACGCAAAATGCCGCGAACACGCGGTCGAGCACGTCCTCTGGTGTAACCGCTCCGATCAACTCGTCGAGCGCCAGCACCGCGACGCGCAGATGGGTCGCCGTCGCCGCGGCATCCACCCCCGCCATGCGCGCCGACCAAAACGCCTCCAGCTCGGCGAGCGCGCGGTCCAATGCGGCGCGATGTCGTGCGCGCGTCACGACGGGCTCGACGTCACCGAGCGCAAGCAAGCGGCCGAAGGCGACTTCCGCGAGCCGGCGGCGCAGCTCGGGTAAACCTTCGCCAGTAATCACGGAGACGCCTGCGCCCGTCACGTCGGCTTTCGTGCGGACGACGACGACCGGAGCCGTGACGTGCGCAAGGAAGGCGGCACGGGACGCGTCGTCACGCTCTTCGCAGAACAGCACCAAGTCCGCTGCCGCGAGGTACTTCTTGCTGACCTCGATACCGAGCTGCTCGATGCGCTCGCCCGAGTCGCGC
>Ga0209488_10002130_pt1 | contig 16536 bp, 11 predicted proteins | sample Rivendell_Oct201_8_FD_188349 | JGI IMG/M metagenome (GOLD analysis project Ga0209488, IMG submission 188349) | Vadose zone soil microbial communities from the Eel River Critical Zone Observatory, Northern California, USA -... | ecosystem: Environmental > Terrestrial > Soil > Vadose zone >... | reverse complement strand
GGAGAAGCGCCGAAAATGGTTCAGAGGGACGAGCACTACTCATTGGATGAACAGGGGCTTCCCGTTGAGAATGTTGGCCCGTGGGCAAGCGACAAGCTCAAGATCGTCACTGACTATATTCAAGCATCAGGGGCGGCGCGACGCCGCTATTTGAATACGGGCGCTGCATATATCGACGTATTCTGCGGACCGGGGCGATCCAAGATTCGCGATACGGGTCAATTCATCGACGGTAGTCCCGTGGCAGCGTTCCAGAAATCCAAGAGTTCGCTTGCCCCATTCACATCAATCAATATTTCGGATGCAGATCCCGAACTGCTTGCAGCAGCTGAGACGAGATTGAAGGCACTCGGCGCACCGGTTAATGGCACTCCCGGCCCGGCAAGCGCAGCAATGCCGCAGATTGTACGGGGATTGGATTCGTCAGGACTGCATTTTGCGTTTCTTGATCCTCACAACCTGGGAACGCTGTCATTCGATCTGTTTGAACATCTGGCAAAGCTCAAACGGATTGACATCATCGTTCACGTCAGCCTCTCCGATCTGCAACGTAACGTCGATCGCTATACGTCTGCAGCGCACGACCAATTTGACAAATTTTCTCCAGGTTGGCGGGATCATGTTGGCACAGACATGAACCAAGTGGCACTTCGCGGATCCATCATACAATATTGGTCCGACAAGGTGATGAAACTTGGACTCCCGCGAGCGGAACATTGTGAACTCATCAAAGGGACACAGGGACAGCGACTTTATTGGTTGATTCTTCTGGCTCGGCACGAACTGGCTCACAAGTTATGGTCAAAGATCAGTTCTTCAGCGAAAGCGCCAGGTTTTGATTTCTAGCTCCGATGATGAGGTATCGGCGAGATCATCGGCGGGCAACTGGCGGGAACAACACCCCGATTGGTGCTGTTCGCCGTGCATCAGTAACGCAAATACTCCCGCTGCTCGCTGATCCAAGCTTGCTCATCCGCTACGGCCAGTGCGTCCAGGTCCCGCGGTGTCGCGCCCTTATAATCCACCCATTCCCGCAACAACGGACCGCCGTTGATCACGTCGATGGCGAGTTTGCTGTGCTCGTATTCGTACGCAAAATCGCGCCACAGCGGATAATCCGGATACAGGCGGCGGATGGCTTTGAAGGCGAGCGCCTGGATGCGCCAGGGTTTGAACGCTTCATGATCGTAGGCAGGACCTTCCGTGTGAATCTGCACGCCGACACAAAGCTTACCCACATGTTTGTGAAACGTGGGTTCGAACCAGCAGTCGCGTAAGACGCAGCCACGCAGCCACTCCGGCGTCAGCGAGACCATCTCCTTCATGACCGCCCGCGCGTCGATGTCGGGGGCGCCAAATAATTCAAGCGGGCGCGTCGTGCCGCGCCCTTCCGAAAGGGTCGTGCCTTCGAGCATCACGGTGCCCGCATAGGCGCGCGCCATCCATAAATTCGGAGAGTTGGGACTGGGATTGACCCAGGTGCGCTCGCCCAGCGGCCAGCCAAATCCCGGCGCGGCATCAGGCTTGTAGTCTTGCATTTCGATGATGCGATAATCGACATCGAGCTTGAGCGATTTGATGAACCACAGGCCGAGTTCCCCGAGCGTCAGCCCGTGGCGCATCGGCAATGGTCCGGCGCCGACAAAGCTTTGCCAGCCTTCGCGCAGCGTCAAACCTTCAACCGGCCGGCCGACCGGATTGGGACGATCGAGCACCCACACGGCTTTGCGATGTTTCGCTGATGCTTCCAGGATATAGCGCAGCGTCGTGATGAACGTGTAGATACGGCAGCCCAGGTCCTGCAGGTCGACGAGAAGACAATCGAATGTGTCCATCATGGCATCGGTCGGCCTGCGCACTTCTCCATAGAGGCTGAAAACGGGAATGCCGTGCACCGGATCGTTGAAATCCGATGATTCCATCATGTTGTCCTGCTTGTCGCCGCGCAACCCATGCTGCGGACCGAATGCGGCCGTGATCTTTATGTCACCGCAAGCCGCGAGCGCATCGAGCGAGTGCGTGAGATTTTCCGTGACAGAGGCTGGATGCGCGAGCAATGCAACGCGCCGACCGCTAAGCGGCGCGCGCAACGCGGGGTCGGCGAGAAGTCGATCGATACCAAATTTCATGGGCCTCATGCTCGAGAAAATTCATGCGCAAAGCAATCGGAATGATGGAAATCCGCTTTGCCGGGTGGATGGGCCAAAGCCCAGTAGGATTTGCGGCCGCTCGTTTCTTCGATGATGGCGGAGAGACCGAGGCGCCAGGGACCGAGACGCCCCTTGGCATCACGTGGCAGACCAGACACGTTATCGAGTTCGAGCGAGGCTTGCATTGCGAGGCGTTCAGGGCTGGATTGCACGTCGATCCGGGGCGCGTTCAAACCGGTCGCAACCTGCATTCCGCTTCTGTAGTTGTTGAACCGATAGGCTGCCCATTGCGTCGAGGGCGAAAAGTTGAATTCGTAATACGCGGTGTCTGTCGAAACACGGAGGAATGCCTCCAGGCAGGTCGTCAGCCAAAGCTGATCGGTGCGGGTCGCCAGCGTGACAGGCGGGAGTCGCAGTTCGTCGATCTTCCCGGTCACGACAAAGGAGAATACCAGGCTGCCGGGGCGTGGACGGGCGATCTCGACTTCGATCTGTGTGACGGCGAAGCATGGCGAGTTAGGATGAGGCCTCAATGCGTGGCGCATGGCACCTTTGTAGCACGGCGGTGGGCGCAGGCTACTCCGCCTCGATCCCCTGTTTGCGCAAGATTGCCCCGATGGCACTCACGGCTTCCGACGTCGTACCGCCCAAACGTTGGATCAAGGACGTCACGTCGTCATGCCCCATGGGCTCGAGGTCTTCGCTGATCTTCTTGCCGAGTTCGGCAAAGTCGGTGCCGGCCGATGCGGCTTCGTAGGCTGCCCGATGGGCGCGAACCATCGCTTCGGGTGTCCGGGGCGGCAGCGCGATCCACTTGTCGAGCGACGTCATCGTCGACCAATAGTCGAAGGCTTTTTGCACGGTCGGATCGCCGATCTTGCCTTTCATGAGGTTTGCAAACACGGCGGCCTCGCCGAATTCCGGACGCGGCACGGGGCGGCCCTTTTGCAGGGTCCCGGACTGGCTCAAAATCTTGAAGCGACCTGTGTTGAGGAATTTCTGGATCTGGAACAGGTTGCCGGTCGAGGTCATGTCGATCTCGCCGCGTTCGAGCGCGATCATCAATTCGCTTGTGCCGCGATAGCCGACCACCCATTTGGCGTTCCAGTCGAGATATTCGATGCCCCAGGCCGTGGTCAGCATGCCGGAGCGCGGCACGCCGCCCAGCGCTCCCATGATGACGGGTGCAGTCCGTTTGTCATAAAGCCGTGGCTCGGCGTCCTTGCGAATGAGCATGACGGTGCCGCCGCGGCCTACTCCGCCCACGAAGGAATAGGTCGTCGGATCGAATTGCGATTGCGGTTTGCGGTAGAGCAGGGGATCGGCTTGCGTGGTCGAGGCGGAGATGAGGGTGAGACCGTCGGGCACGACCTGTTTGACGAAATAATTCATCGCGGTGATACCCTGCGCGCCCGGGATGTTGCGCACCACTGCGGCAGGCTTGCCCGGCAGATAACTCGCCAGCAGCGAGGCGATCAGTCGCGCCGAGGCATCGGTACCGCCACCCGCGGGCGAACCGACGATTACCGTCAGGGTTTTGCCGGCGAAGGAAACAGGCTCCTGGGCGAGGGTCATGGGGCTAGCGAGCAAGATGCCCAACGACGTGATGAAAAATGCTGCCAGTTTCCTGGCCGTGGAATTCTTCATGCTGCACCTGACGCTATTCGTCTATTGACACCCGCAATCCTCGCCCTCCGGATGCCCGCAGGCTTTGACGGCCGCGATCACCTCTGCTTGCTTGCGCTCCTGGTCGCGCCGGAATTCCGGATCGTTGTGCAGCTTCGCGCGCTTTTCGTGCCTGTGGCATGAGTAAAGCCCATCGACAAATCCAGAGTCATCGATCTGCCGGATATGATGGAGGTCCCACAATTCCATCGGATTGACGTTCTGGGCGTCCGCGTCGTAGCGCTTGGCTTCTTCGTAGACGTTGGCGATTGCTGCCATCGAGGGATAGAGCTTCGGCTCCAGCATGGGGCTAAGGTTCTGGTAGATCCAGGTAGCCTGCGCCTGATTGAGTTGGCCTTCCTTGGTGTACTTCTGCCGGATGATTTCGGTGCTCTTTTCGGGCTGGGTCTTGAAAAAATAAATGCCTTCGATGATCCCCTTAAGAAAGCGTTCGACGATGTCGGGATGCTTTTCGACAAAGGGTAGACTCGATGAGATGGTGGTGAACCAGATCATCGGCATCGGCTCGATATCGATGATCTTGAGCCCGGCGTCTGCGGCAAAGAGATGCGACGGCGCCATCAACAGGGCCGCATCGACATGGCCGTCGCGCACCCATTGCCAGACCGGCGTGCGCTTCTTGCGGCGTTCCTCCTCAGTGTCGGGACCCGTCAACTGCTCGGCGGCCTCGGCGGATTCCAGGCCCGCGACTTTGCTGACGAGTTCGATGTCGTCGCGGTCCACATCGAGCCCGCGCTGCTTGAGCAGAAGCCAGTCGTTGAGGCCGGGATGCATGCCGCGCGTGCCGACCTTCTTGCCGCGCAGGTCGCGGATGGTGTTGATGCCGGAATTGGGCCGCACGGCGAGTTTCGGGTTCACTGAATTCAGGGTTTGACCAAGATACACCCAGCTGTCGCCGCGGGCGCGGTGTCCATAAGTTGAGATGTGATTGCCGCCGACGAACTCCACTTCGCCGTTCTTTATCGCGCCGTGGGCATCCTGCTTCGAGATTTGATAATCGTAGTTGACGTCGAGGCCTTGTTTCGCCCAGGAGCCGGATTCCGAAATGACGTGAAGGAGATTGAGGTGCGTCGAGGCTCGGTACGGAAATGAGATTTTGTCCATATTGCGCATTGACTACGGTTCCTTCACCTTGCCTGTTTCCTCGCCATATTCGGTCCGCGCGATTGATCGCACATAATCGGCGATGTTGATACCGCTCTGGTCGCCCGGGCGCCAGGCGGGGTATTTGAAGCGCAGACCGCCATCGACCGGGATGTCGATGCCGGTGAGAAAGCTCGATTCATCGGAGGCGAGAAAGACGGCGGCCCAGGCGAGATCGGAAGCGCGCGGAAAGCGGCCGAGCGGAATGCTCTTGAGGAAATCATCGCGCGAGTAATGCGGCCGGTCTTTGCGCAGGACGAATTTTTCGTCCTCGATTTCCACCTTCATGTGCGTCCACAACTGGTGCTCCATGGCGCAGGGCGTGATGGTGTTCACACGTATGCCGTACGGCGCCAGATCCATTGCGGCGCAGCGCGCGAGATTAAGGAGTGCCGCCTTGGCGGCGCAATAAGCGGCGCCGGCAGGCTGTCCGAAATGCGCGGCAGTCGACAAGAGGTGGATGACGCTGCCGTGTTGTCCGCCCGCAATCATGGCTTTGGCGGCATGTTTGGTGGTCAACAGGCCCGCGCTTGGAAAGCTCAACACGGCCTCGCGCCAGTCCTCGATCTTCATGTCGAGTACCGAGGACCAATGCACGCGTCCCGCCATGTTCATCACGCAATCGACGTGGCCGTAATGCGCGACGGTTTCCGCAACCATGCGCACGACATCGGCTTCCTCGAAGGCATTGCCGGTCAGTGCGAGTGCATCGAATTCGCGGTCGGTCAGGAACGCCGCGGTTGCGGCCGCGGTCTTGGAATTGACGTCCGTGACGGCGACGCGGGCGCCTTCACGGGCAAAAAAATGCGCGATCGTGCCGCCGATGTTCGGCCCGGCACCGAAGACGATCGCGACCTTGTCGGCGAGGCGGTTCATATTAGTTCAAGCTTTCGTTCAGGCATGAGTTGCCTCGTTTGATTCGATGACAGATCGACAAACTCGGTGTGACTCCCTCTCCCCTCCGGGGGCGGTAAAGCCGCCGAGAGGGTTAGGGTGAGGGGGAACTCGAGAGACCGTTCCCCCTCACCCTAACCCTCTCCCCGGAGGGGAGAGGGAACTAGACCGAAATCGTCGCGCCTTCAGTTATTCACATGACCCATGTTAGATTCGTAGCATCGAATGGCTATTTCCCTTTGCTAAACGACAAGCGGGTCCCGGCCGCTTTGCAGCGGAACCTCGTCGCCGTGCTCAATCCTCCGCCATTGTTTGGTCGCGCGTCCCTCGCGTAGCGCTTCCATCTCGCGCCAGAAAATTCGGCGTAGCAGCGCTACCCCTAAGTCGGATTGGCCCAGGCGCTCCTGTGTGCGGTCGACAATCGTGCCCTGACCCATCATGGCGACATAGTCCTGCGCCGGCGTGAGTTGCAGGGAAGCATCCTCCGGCCACATCTTGTCGGTGAACAAGGCGTCGTGGTGGTCGGCGGGATTGTAGTCGCCGTATCTTTCGAAATGCTCGGCGGTGGCGCGATCAGCCTCTGGCCCCGCCGACGGGATGGCATAGACTCCCACTTTGTAAGTGTGGGTGTCGTCCACCGGGACATTCCATACGCCGCGATGAACCCAGGGTGCGTCCTTGGTGCGGCCGGGCGTCACGATGTGGTTGTTGTTCGGAAACGACCAGTCGCTGATGCGAACATTGTTGTTCGAGCGCGTTGCGACCTGGCGGATGCCGGCGTCGGTCTCGCTATAGTCGAGCTTGGGTATGGCGGCGGTCACGGCTTCACCGAACGGACCGACCTTGCCGGCCAGGTGCACAAAGCTGACATGGACCGCGTCGAGCGAGTTCTCGATCATCTGGAACCAGTTGCAGGGCCAGACCTGTATGCGGGCGAAGACAAGGAGGTTCGGCAGTTCGAACGCGGCCTTGCGTGGCAGATCGAATTCCGGCGGCGCATCGCGACCCATATAGGTGAAGATGAGCCCGCAATATTCGTGCACCGGATAGGCCGTGATCCTGATACGAGACGGCGCCGCCAGTCCTTCGGCGGGAGCTTCGGTGCATTGGCCGGAACCCGCATATTTCCAGCCGTGATACATGCAGCGGATCTCTTCGCCCTGAACCCAGCCGGTGTGGAGAAGCGTGAGCCGATGCGCGCAACGTCCGGCGACGAGATACGCGCGGCCACTCTCGCCGCGATAGAGGGTGAGGTCTTCGCCCATCACGCGCAATGGACGTGCCGTTCCGGCCTTGATGCTGTTGGAGACCGCAACCGGCTGCCAGAATTTTCGCAGGAGCCCACCCATCTGGGTTCCGGGACCGGTCTCCGTCAGGAGCCTGAGACGCTCTCCTTGAGGGTGTTCGCCTGGCATGCTGCTAACTCCCTATGGCGGCGTCACCACCCCGGTGCCGTTGCGGTTCTCCACGCGCACCCCATAGGGTTTCGAGAGCGCATCGACCCGCGCGATGATCGCCTCCGCCATCGCGCCGCCAGCCAGCATCGGCCGGCCGCGTTGGCCGCGTGGTCGGCCGAAGCCTTGATGGATCGGATGAATGCGGATCTCGTTGAGTTTGCCGCCTACGTAGTGGCAGGTGGTGGCGATGTTCTGCCAATAGGCTTCGTGGGCGACGTGGCCCTTCTTGCCATTGCCGGTGCGGGCGTCGAGGAAGTCCGAGGGCGTTGCGTCATTGGCAAGCCCGAAACGCTCGTAGGCCGTCGAAGGAAAGAACGGCACGGTTTCATTCTGGAAAATCAGGTTTCCGACCGAATGAAAAATCGGCTTGCCTTTGTGGAACTCGATGCCAAGCGGCGTGTGCGAGCCATGGCCGACGACGATGTCGGCGCCCGCCTCGATTGCCGCACGCGCAAAGGCGCGCATGAATTCGGCTGGCTCGCTCAACTCGCTTTGGGTCTTGGCGGCGAGCAGGCTTGAATGGCCGTATTCGTGGCTGTGGAAGTGCACGACCACCCAGTCGGCCTGCCGGCGCGCTTCCTTGATCCAGCGCAAATTCTCTTCGAGGTCGGTCTTGTCGCATTCGCTTGAAACCTTGAAACCATTGCCGCGAACGAAACGTTCGTTGAGCAGCGTCAGCTCTTCCTCGCGATCGGGCGGCGCTTCCAGCTCGCTGAAGAAGTGAGAGCGCTGTCGCTGACGCTTCTGTTCGAAACCGAGTTCGCGGCTCATGCGCTTGAGCTGTTCGAACATGGCGCCGTCGACCGTAAAAGTGTTCTTGAAGCCTGACGGGTTGATGCCCGGACGGCCGCGGATATCGGGGCGCTGTGCGCCGGCGCGGTTCCAGGGGCGGAAGGTGGCCGTGGTGGCCAGAATGGCAACGCGTCCGCCTTTGGTGTCGAGATAGCCGGGCATGCGCGCCTCGGCGAGATTGCGTCCGCTGCCGGCGTGCGGGATGCCGGCTTCATCGAGATGTTTGCAGGTCGCGAGCGCACCGCCTTCGCCATAGTCGAAAGCGTGGTTGTTGGCGGTGCCCATCATGGTGAGGCCGAACCATTTGAACTCTTCAAGCAGTTCCGGTGGCGTCGTCATGAAGGTGCCCTGGGTGATCCCGGGCGTTCCCTCGTCCCAATGCCGCACGACGGATTCAAGATTTCCGGTCCCGACATCGCAGCCGCGAAATATCTTCACAAGGCCCAAGAATTCAGGTTCGTCGAAAACCCGCAGGCGGCGCGTGAGCATGCAATCGCCCGCCAATGCAATGTTGAAATTTCCGGCCTCTGAAGCGTAAGTCATCATGCTGTCGGGCTTCCCTGATTAGAATGAATAGAGTTCGAGCTTGCGCTGGTCGAGAGTGGCGCCAAATCCGGGCGCATCCGTCGGCGTAATCGTGCCATCGACGAAATTGAATTCACCCGCGAAAGTGTCGTCGCCGAGCTTGTCGAAAAAGTGCGTTTCGGTCGGCCAGGGTTCGAGGTGCGGGATCGCGGAACGCAAATGCATGCGCACGAGCGCACCAATGCGGCTTTCGGAATCGGTGCCGATGACGACCGGCAGGCCGGCGGCTTCGCACAACGCAATGATCTTGAGCGACTCCGTCAAGCCCGTGCGCCTGGGTTTGACACTCACGGCGCCGACCGATGCGGCGCGAACATGCGCATTCACCTCTTCGAGCGATTGACAGCACTGATCGCCGAGAAGCGCGACGGGAAGGAAGGCCGCCATTGCGGCTTGGCGCGTGATGTCGACGAAACGGCATGGTTCCTCCACGAAGGAAACGTTGTAGTCCTTGACGTTCACCAGGATCGTGCGCGCTTCGCCCTCGGTATATTTGCCATTGCCGTCGACATAGATGACCGCCTTGGGGAGCGCTTTACGAACCTCGGCAACCATCTCGATATCTTCCATCGAGCGTTTCCAGGTCTTGAGTTTCATTCCGCGATAGCCGCGGTCGGCAGCCATGCGCTTACTCTCCTCCACCATGGCCTCGCGCGTATTGCCGTGTGCGATCCAGGTGAGCGGCACTGGTTTTGGTTTGCCGCCGCCGAGGAGGCGCCACACCGGCTGACCAAAAACCTTGCCACGCAGGTCCCACAGCGCGATGTCGATCAGCCCCTTGGCGGCCCGACAGGCCCGCACCTTTTCGATTAGCGCCAAGAGGGCGAGATGACCAAGCGGATCGGCGCCTTCGAGCAGCGGTTTGAAGAAATTCTCCAACTGATACGCAACCGTGACGGCATCCTCGCCGGAATGTCCGGGGCGGCAGACCGCCTCCGCAATGCCTAGCGTGCCGTCGTCGAGCGTGATCCGCAGGATGACGTATTGGCCGGCGCTCTCGGTGAGCGACGCGAAACTGATCGGCTTCTTGTAAGGCAGCTTGAGGCGAAATGCTTCGACCTTTGCGATCTTGAGATCGCTGGACAGTTTGAAATCGGTAGACGTTTTTGGATCGATAGAAGTGTGGGCTCTTGTCTCGTTCATGGTGTCGATGTTCCTCCTAGAAATCGCTCCAACGTCATGCGTTTGGCGGGGCCTTGCGGCGCCGATTGCGTCACGCCAACGAACGGTGTTGCTTCCGTAAACCATTTCTCCTGTGCGGGCAGGCCCCAGGGCGCCATCATCCGGGCGTCGGCGGGGTCCCAGCGCACGGGCGCAACTTCGAGGTCCATCGCCTGATAGTGCGTATTGAAGAGTTCGACGCGGTGGCCATCGGGGTCGCGGAAGTAGACATACATGGCGTGGCCAGGGCCGTGCCGGCCGGGACCGCGCTCGACACCCGCGCCGTATCCGAGCGTGCCGGCGACGTCGCAGGCGTGGAGAAGGTGACAGGTTTCCGGCGTTGTGAACGCGACATGGTGCAGCCGCGGGCCGGCCTCCTTGAAGAAGACGATGTCGTGCGGATTGCCCTTGCGTTGCAGAAAGACGCCGACCAGTTCGTCGCTCGCCGGTGCGATATATTCGCTGAGCCAAAAACCCGCCGCCATATAGAAGGTGCAGGCCTTGCGTACATCCGGCACGAGAATCTGGTAGTGGTCGATGCGTGCGGCGCAACCGCCGCGGTGCAGGTGGAATTGCGTAAGGGCGCGTTGAACGACAGGCATCGTGGCGCAGATTTCGAGCGGCACACCCGGGATATCGATCGCATGAAGCGTGCGGCCCTGGTGCGGCACATCGCCCCAGTGGACGGGGCATTTGTGGCTTTCGAAAAATGTCTTGAGTCCGTCGAGATCGCGATCCCGCAGCACACGCATCCCGATCCGCTCGCAAGCCGGACCATCGGCACGCCGCAGCACCAGACTATGGTGGCAGGCCTCCTCGATTCCCCGGAGATATAGTGTGTCGGCGCTCTGTTGTGTCACCATCAGGCCGATAACTTCGGTGTAGAATAACCGGCTTGCTTCCAGGTCCCGGACTGTCAGGACGACATGGCTGGTGCGGGTGATGTTGAACGGCGTGTCGTAATCGGTTTGGGGCAGGTCCATTGTGGCCTCTGATTGCGGGCAGCCATAACATAACGCTTCCCAGTCAATTCGTAACTTTATCGCCGTCACAGCTGTGCCAGACGGGGAAGGTATAATCGACACAACCTTGGTTTGCGGTAAGCTGGCGGCGGCCCCCGGTTGTGATCCGGCGACGCCATGGTAGACAGTCCAGCATGAATCAAGGCCAGAGCAAAACGAATAGATCATGACGATTAGAAATGGGATCGGCGAACCCGTCCGCCGCAAGGAGGATGCGCGGCTGCTCGTGGGGGCCGGTTGTTACAGCGACGACGTAGACCTGCCGCGGCAGGCATATGCTTTTGTGGTGCGCTCTGTTCATGCTCATGCCCGTGTCAGGCGCATCGACACGTCGCGGGCCGAAGCGCTCGATGGTGTCCTGGCCGTGCTCACCGGCGCGGACGTCATGGCCGACGGCCTCAAGCCCATACCGTCCGATGCGTCCACCACCTTGCCGATCGAGGTCCAGCGCAAACTGCCCGACATCGTCCTGGTCCACCGCGGTGGCCCGTTCCTGCCGACGCCCTATTATCCGCTGGCGGTCGACAAGGTGCGCTATGTGGGCGAGGCGGTCGTGCTGGTCGTTGCTGAAACTCTTACTATCGCCAAGGACGCCGGTGAACTTATCGAGATTGATTACGACGTATTGTCGGCGACGGTGACGGCGGCGTCTGCTGCGGCGCCCGAGGCTCCGTTATTGTTCGATGGCGCGCGGTCGAACATCTTCCTCGATTCCGAGGTTGGCGATGCGGCCGCGACCGAGCGTGCATTCGCGAGTGCCGCTCACGTTGTGAGTTTCGAGAGCTGGATCCAACGGGTCACCGGCGTGCCGATGGAAGCGCGGGCCGCGGTCGGCAATTACGATAAGCAGGCCAAGCGTTACTTTCTGCACGCGGGCAGTGGCGGCGTGGTCCGCCAGAAGGGCGAGATTGCCGCCATTTTGCGTGTGAAGCCCGAGCGGGTGCAAGTGGTCGCGCTCGATATCGGCGGTAATTTCGGTACCAAGAATTCGCTCTTTCCCGAGTTTCCGCTGGTGCTCTGGGCCTCGAAGAAAATCGGGCGACCGGTCAAATGGACATGCGACCGCAGCGAAGCTTTCCTCAGCGATTATCAGGGTCGCGATCTCGTCGCAAAGGTTGACCTCGCGCTCGATGCCATGGGTCGATTCCAGGCCATGCGGGGTTATCACCTGAGCAACATCGGTGGCTATGCGTCGTCGATCGTGCCGCTGCGCAAAGGAGTGAGCATCTTCTCGGGGGTCTACAAGGTTCCGGTCGCGCACTACAAGGTCTATGCGGTGTTGAGCAACACCATGCCGACAACACCCTATCGCAGCGCCGGCCGGCCGGAGGCGATGTACATCATGGAGCGGCTTTGCGATCTTGCCGCCATCAAGACCGGCCTGCACCGTGTCGAGATCCGGCGCCGCAATCTGATCGCTCCGGAGGAACTGCCCTATCGCACGCCGTTTGGTATCACTTACGATAACGGCAATTACATCTTGTCGATGGACAAGGCGGTGTCCCTGGCCGAATGGTCCGAGTTTCGCAAGCGCCGCGCGGAGTCGCGGAAACGCGGCAAGTTGCGCGGGATCGGTCTCGCCAATTACATCGAACTTACCATGGGCTATCCGCGCGAATGGTCGAAAGTCACTGTTCAAACCGACGGCATGGTTGAAGTAGCGGTCGGCACACTGTCGAGCGGGCAGGGCCACGAGACGAGTTTCGCTCAATGCGTCAGCGAGTGGCTGGGCGTGCCGTTCGAGCAGGTCCGGCTCGTGCAGGGCGACACCGACATCATCCCGGTCGGCGGGGGGTCTCATTCCGGCCGGTCGATGCGCATGGCGGGCGTTTGCATGGGCAGCGCCGCAACCAGCGTCGTCGAGCGCAGCCGCCGCATTGCCGCGCACATGCTCGATGTCGCGCCCGGCGCGGTTCAATTTTCCAAGGGAGGATTTCATACAGCGGGCGCGAGCCGCACGATCGGCGTTTTCGAAATCGCGCGAGCCGCTCAGGAATTGAATGACCTCGACGATAGTCTGCGTGGTCCGCTCTCGGCGGAAAGCGACACATCGTTTACCGCCGCCGGCTTTCCCTATGGTACCGCGGTCTGCGAAGTCGAAATCGATCCTGACACCGGCGTCGTCGAGATTATCCGCTACTGCGCGGTCGACGATGTCGGGCGGGCCGTCAATCCGATGATCCTGCATGGGCAGACCCATGGCGGCATTGCCCAGGGGGTCGGCCAAGCGCTTTGGGAACAAGTTGTCGTCGACCCCGACACCGGTCAGGTCGCGACAGGTTCATTCATGGATTATGCGATGCCGCGCGCCGATGCACTGCCGTCGTTCAAGACTGCCCTGATGGAAATCCCCTCACCGAGCAATCCGCTGGGCATTCGTGCCGGCGGGGAAGGCGGAACCACTCCGGCGCTGGGGGCCGTGATCAACGCGGTCGTGGACGCGCTTCGGGAATTCGGTGTCATCCACATGGAAATGCCGGCGACGCCGGAAAAGGTGTGGCGCGCCATCCGCGACGCAAAGATCCGGGCCGCACTGCCGACGTGGGTTGAGTGAGGCGTATGCTTACTTTGGCGATCCAAGTAGGGCGCGTCAATCAAATTGAAGAGAACGCGTGTTGTGCGTAGGGGCGGGTCTTGTGCCCGCCCGCTGGGCCACAAACGACGTCCATGCGGACGTCAGTCGTCTCGCATGCGCGGAGAGAAGGGTCCCGCGCCCAACGGTCGGCCCGAACTCACGGAGGCGCGGGCGGGCGCAAGACCCGCCCCTACGCTCTCGATGGGCCGGAATTTGTGGCGCGAGAGGCCGACGGATCTCGTGCTTCCGGAAGCCCTATCGAGCGCGGTAACGGGCATACGAAATTCGTGATACCCTTTTGCTGGGGGCCCGTATGACACACAATCCGCTTCCGAAACGTCGCGCCCTGCGCTTGAGGGATTATGACTATGCGCAGGCGGGAGCATATTTTGTCACGATTTGCACGCAGGGCCGATCATGCCTGTTCGGCGACATTGTCGACTATCAGATGTGTCTCAATGCTGCGGGACACATGTTGGTCAGGTTGTGGAGCGATATTCCGAATCATTTTTCCTCCGTCGCGATGGATGATTTTGTGGTGATGCCCAATCACCTGCACGGCATCGTCGTGTTGCCCGATGCTGCGGCAGCGCCATCCGGTGATGGGCGTATTGTGCCAGATTGGTCAACGACGGGGTACCGCCGCTGGGCGACGTTATAGGGGCATTCAAGTCGTTGACCACGGTCGAATATGTTCGCGGCGTGAAAACGAAGTCGTGGTCTGGATTTCAGCAGCGGCTGTGGCAGCGGAATTATTATGACCACGTCATTCGCGATGAAAAAGATCTCGACCGCGTCCGTCGCTATATCGAGGAGAATCCCGCACGATGGGCATATGACGACGACAATCCCCGGAAGATTGTTGAATAGGCTGGATACGCCGATCTTGCGTAGGGGCGGGTCTTGTGCCCGCCCGCTTGGCCACAAACGACGTCCGCGCGATTTGCGTAGGGGCGGGTCTTGTGCCCGCCCGTCGGGCCACAAACGACGTCCGTGCGGACGTCGGTCGTCCCGGGTGCGCGGAGAGAAGCGTTCGTGCGCAACCGTTGGACCGCGTCCGCCGCACGACGGGCGGGCACCGCGGCGCAAGCCGCCGAAGACCCGCCTCTACGAAAGAAAGAACCATTCAAGGCGATGAGCCCGCGCTTGCGCGCGGGCTCGATAACCGGACGATCATCGTCGTGATCCATCAATCGTCGTGATCCGTCACATGCCGTTGTTACGGAACAGGCTTCGAACGATCGACGGCCACGCCGCGCAGATACACGGCCGAGATCTTGCGGGTGTTCTTGATGTCGTCGAGCGGGTTGGCGTCGAGCACGATGAAGTCGGCGCTCTTGCCGGATTCGAGCGTGCCGGCGTTATCGATTTTCAGAAGCTCGGCGCCGTTACGGGTCGCGGACATGAGCACCTGCGCGGGCGTCATGCCGGCAACCACCATGTCTTCCATTTCCTCATGCGGACCCCAGGCGCGGTTGCCGTCGGTGCCCATGGTGATGCGGACGCCGGCGGCATTGAGCTTCGCCAGGTTGCGGGCTTGGATGCCGTAAGCCTCCTGGGCCTTCGGCCGGTCGGTGTTGTCCGCTTCGAGTTTGGCAAATTCATCTGCCGGCAGGCCGGCCCGCAGCCAGCTGCGGTCCACTTTCACGCCGCGATCCGGCAGGTTCGGGATCAGCGCGATGTTGGGCCGGGCCTTGAACATGTCCACGGTTTCCTGGTCGATGTCCTTGTCGCGCACGCCGTGGGCAAACACGTCGAGGCCGGCACGCATCAGGCCCTTGGCATCGTCCATGTTGAAGATATGCGCCGTGGTGCGAAGGTTGTTCTTCTTGGCCTCGTCGATGATGGCCGCATATTGCGCCGGCGTGATCTTCTGGACCTTGCCCTCGCGGTCGTCGACCCAGAACTTGATGATGTCGACCTTGCGGGCGGCGTTGTCGCGGACCGCCTTGCGGGCTTCTTCTTCGCTATTGATCTGGGCGGTCGGGCGGCCGGGTTCGGTTCGGCTGAGGCCTTGTCCGGCGCTGAAGAAGCGCGCCGCGCCGGCGATGTTTTCCGTGCGTGTGCCGAGCAAATCAAGGTTGTCCGTGCCCATGCTCAGCGCGGCGCTCACGCCGAAATAGGCGCGCCGCTTGAGATCATTGACCAGTTTTTCCTTGGTCGTGCTGAGATGGACGTGGGTGTCGATGATCATCGGCATCACGGTCTTGCCGGCGAGATTGACGCGGCGGGCGCCGGCCGGCGGGGCGACGTAGGGGCCGATCGCGATAATCCTGGCGCCGTCAACGACGATTGTCGCGCTGTCGACGACACTTCCATTTCCCACGATCACCTTTGCTCCTTCAAAGGCAACGACCTGCGCGGACGCAGGGCTGGCCACAAAGGCAGCGACGGATGCCATAAGTGCGATAACATTCACGTGACGCATTCAAACCTCCCTTTATGCGATTTGGACATTGTATCTTCTTCTCGGCGTATCTTCTTCTCGGAGCCTTGGGAACGTAGACCGCAGGCCGGCAGTCTACCGGAATGCCTGCCAATCGGAATGCCTGCAAGGTCATGCCAATGGTCATGATCCGGAAAGTTTCGCGCAAGGCACGCGGGAAGTCCAGAGGACTCCTCCTCAAATCCGGTCCGGGAACCGGACGATGAAGTTGTCGCGATTGGGCATCTTCACCTTCGGCAGCGATTGTGCGTCCATCACGTCGTTCTCGCCGATCAGTTTGTTCTGCGCGAGAAGATAGGCGCAAAGCGCATAGACTTCCTGCGGCGTAAGCGAGTTCGGCTGGGTATACGGCATTGCGCGCCGAATGAAGTCGAACAGCGTCGTGGAAACCGGCCAATAGTTGGCGATCATCTTGCCGCCGTCCATGGTCGCGCGCGGCGGCCCTCCGACAAGCGCGCCATTCGGCCCGCCATTGCCGCCCTCGCCGTGGCAGGCCGCGCATTTCTGCGCGAATATGGGCGCGCCTTGCGCCGAAGTGCCGCGGCCTGGCGGCAGGCCTGTGCCGTCCGGCATGATGTGGATGTCCCAGGGCGCGATTTCTGAAGGGCTGATCGGTTTTCCGAGG
>Ga0209488_10002128_pt1 | contig 16548 bp, 15 predicted proteins | sample Rivendell_Oct201_8_FD_188349 | JGI IMG/M metagenome (GOLD analysis project Ga0209488, IMG submission 188349) | Vadose zone soil microbial communities from the Eel River Critical Zone Observatory, Northern California, USA -... | ecosystem: Environmental > Terrestrial > Soil > Vadose zone >... | reverse complement strand
TCGTCGGCGAGCTGCTGCTCGGTGCAGAACACATGCGCGTCGTCCTGGGTGAAACCGCGCACGCGCATCAGCCCGTGCATCGCGCCCGACGGTTCATAGCGATGCACGACGCCGAATTCCGCCAAACGCAGCGGCAGGTCGCGATAGCTCTTCAGCCCGTGCTTGAAAATCTGCACATGGCCCGGGCAGTTCATCGGCTTCAGCGCGAACCAGCGCTTGTCCTCGGCCTCGTCGCCGGCCGATTGCGCCGCGAACATGTTTTCGCGGTACCAGTCCCAATGGCCTGAAGTCTCCCATAGCGTCTTGTCGAGGATCTGCGGCGCGTTGACCTCGCTGTAATCCCCGATGAGCCGGCGCCGCATATAGGCGATCAGTTGCTGGAAGATCGTCCAGCCCTTCGGGTGCCAGAACACCACGCCGGGGCCTTCTTCCTGGAAGTGGAACAGATCGAGCTCGCGGCCGAGCTTTCGGTGGTCGCGTTTTTCGGCCTCCTCGATCTGCTTCAGGTAGGCGTCGAGTTCTTCCTGCTTCGCAAAGGCCGTGCCGTAGATACGCGTCAGCATCGGATTGTTGCTGTCACCGCGCCAATAGGCGCCGGCCACCTTCATCAGCCTGAAGGCGTTGCCGACCTTGCCGGTCGATGTCATATGGGGACCGCGGCAGAGGTCGAACCAGTCGCCCTGGAAATAGATCTTGATCGGCTCGTCGCCGGGAATGGCGTCGACCAGCTCGACCTTGAAACTTTCGCCCTTGTCGCGGAACACTTTTTTGGTCTTCTCGCGGTCCCACACTTCCTTGGTAAAGGGTTTGTCGCGCGCGATGATCTCGCGCATCTTCTTTTCGATGGCGGCAAAGTCTTCCGGCGTGAACGGCTCGTTGCGGAAGAAGTCGTAGTAGAATCCGTTCTCGATCACGGGCCCGATGGTGACCTGCGTGCCCGGCCACAGCGACTGCACGGCCTCCGCCAGCACATGCGCGCAATCGTGCCGGATCAGCTCCAGCGCGCGGGCGTCGTCGCGGGAGATGAACTCGATTTTGGCATCGTGCTCGATCGGGTCGGTCAGATCGGCGACCGTGCCGTCCAGCGCCATCGCCACCGTGCGCTTGGCGAGCGAGGGCGAAATGCCCTTGGCGATGTCGAGGCCAGAGATGCTCTTGGCAAATTCGCGGGTCGCGCCGTCGGGGAAAGTGAGGCTGATCTTCTGCACGGGCTCGACGGGTTTCAGATTCGTAATGCTGTATTTGAAGTCGCTCATTCTGGTCTCCTGTGGCTCACTCCTGCGAACGAGCGCAGGTAAGCGGGAACCAAAGCGGTATAGCAGGCGATTCGGGCGGGGCAAGCGGGGTTTCTCGGGAAAAATCAGCGTTTCGAGGCGTGACGGCGCGGCCGTGAAATTCGGGTTGCCTCGGCATGGACTTGCCGCCGCCGGCTTGTTAGCGTTTTCACGGTCGCTCAACTGCTTCGGCTTCCATGAATCGGCGCGCAGCTTTTCTCGCAATACTTGTACTTGGCCTGACCGCCGTACCGGCATCGGCGGCTACTGCATCGGCGCGCCCCAAGCCAGTTGTGACGCCGGCGCCGCCGATGGTGTTCTACGTCGCCAAGGGCGCGCCGGACGCCTGCGGGCGCGGCTGCGACAGCTGGATCGTACTGGAAGGGCAGGTGGACGCATCAGCTGCGCCGCGCTTCAAGAAATTCCTGCAACGGATCGGCAACCGCAACCTGCCGCTCTATTTCCATTCGCCGGGCGGTAACCTGGACCAGGCGCTGGCGATGGGGGCGATGCTGCGCGAACGGCACGCGGTGGCGCGGGTGGCGCGCACGGTGGTGCGGGAGTGCGGCTTCGAGGCGCAGGACAGCGAGGTCTGCCTCAAGCTCAAGCAATCCGGCCGTGAGCTGCACGGCGATCTCTGGACCCGCGGTGCGACCTGCAACTCCGCATGTCCCTATCTGATGCTGGGCGCGACCACCCGCGAGATCGCGGCCGACGCGTTGCTCGCGGTTCATTCGGCCAAGGTGATCGTGCATTTCCGCGGCGGTGTGCCGACGCCGGAGATGAAGGCGGCTGCCACCGTACGCGGCATCGAACGCGCCGACCGCATGCTTTCGAGCTACTTCGTCAAAATGGGCGCGGACCTCGGACTGCTCGAGCTCGCGCGCAGCATCAAGTTCGAAAGCATGCATGTGCTCACCCGCGAACAGATCGTCCGCTTCGGCATCGACCGCAGGGAATTCGTCGAGACGCCCTGGAGCTTCGAAAACAACAGCCGCAGCATGGCGCGCAAGGCCGTCGTTGAAAGGAACGATGTCGACAAATCCTGGCGCACGACGCTGTGGCGGATCGTCTGTTTCAATGCCGATCAGTTCGAACTCGACATGCAGCGGCCGGTGCTGACTTCCTCGGTTTTCCCCTCGTTGTCGATTTCGAACGGCGCCTCGGCTGCACAATACTTCAAATCGCCCCCGGCAAGATTGCAAGGGTTCGAAATCTGGGGCCTGCGGATGAACAAGGAAGGCATCCAGTCGCTGATGTCAGAGCCGCAATTCGATTTCACCGAAACCGTGCAGGCCTCGGGCGGAAAACGGCTGGCCCACACCGCAAAACTCTCCAGCGAAGGGTTAGGGAGCGCGCTGGCGAGCCTGGTCGAAACCTGTCCGCCGCCGAAAAACGTCGCGCTCCGGCAAACCGTCGGTGCCGGTGAGGCGGTTGCGAAATAGTCGCACGCTCGCTCTTTTTTTGTTGTTGCGGCAGCCCACATGCACCTGCATGGAAAGTGCCCCCGCCCGCCGCTTCGCCCCCACCGCATTGATGCTCGGAAATATCGTCACCGGCTGCGCCGTGCTGGCGCCGGCGGGAATGCTGAAGGAATTGTCCGAAGGGCTCGACGTCAGCATCCGCACCGCGGGTCTCCTGATCACCTTCGGCGCGATCGTGCTGTGCGTGGGATCGCCGGTGACGGCGTGGCTGACCAGCCGGATCGAGCGCCGCAATCTGCTCGGCGCGACGCTTGCGATCCTCGCGCTCACCAATATCGCGTCGGCCTTTGCGCCTGATTACGCGAGCCTGCTTGGGATTCGCCTGGTCATGCTCGCGGTCGGTGCGCTCTACACGCCGCAGGCCGCCGGCACCGGTGCGCTGATCGTGCCGGAGCAAAAGCGCGGCTCTGCCATTGCCTACATCTTTCTCGGCTGGTCGCTGGCGGCCGCGGTCGGCCTGCCGCTGATCACCTTCATCGCCAGCCGCTACGGCTGGCGCGCGGCCTTTGGCGGCATCGGCGCGATCGGCGCTGTCAGTTTTCTGCTGCTGGCGTGGCGGCTGCCGGGCGGACTGCGCGGTTCGCCGGTCGACCTCAAGACCTGGATCGACGTCGGCCGCAACCGGATGATCGTGCTCTTGCTCCTGATCACGACGCTGCAGATGTCCGGCCAGTTCGTCGTCTTCACCTTCATGGGGCCGCTCTTGAACAAGCTGACCGGCGCCGGTCCCGACGCGATCGCGCTGGTGTTCGCGGCGTATGGGGTGTGCGGTTTCATCGGCATCGTGATCGCCACCCAGATCGTCGATTCCTGGGGGCCGTACCGGACATCGCTGTTGTTCATGGTTGTGATGCTAACCGGCGTCTCCGGATGGGCTCTCAGCGCCGGCAGTTATCCCTTGATGGCCTGCTCGGTCGCGGTCTGGGGACTGAGTTTTGCGGCAGCCAATTCGATGCAACAGGTGCGCCTCGTTGGCGCCGCGCCGCCGCTGGCGTCGGCTTCGGTGTCGCTCAATACCTCGGTGCTCTATGTCGGGCAGGCGATCGGCTCGGCAGTCGGCGGCGTGTTGTACGCGCGCGATCTGCTCCATGACACCGGCTATGTCGCAATCGCCTTCATAGCGCTGGCGCTGACGACGGTGATCCTGACCAGGCGCCCGGCGGCTGTGCCGCACGGGTAGAGCACGGAAAGCAGCGCAAAATTTCTGCGCCGCATCGTGACAAGGCCCGCCTTGCGTGCAAATGTTTCGCCAATAAGCCTCAATCCGGCGCATATTCGGCGCCTGCGCGTTGCCTGGCTCTTTCAACGGGCAAGAGAACGAAAGCGAAATCGAGATGAGAAAGATCCTGCTGCTCGTCGCGGTCCTGTATTCGGCCGCCGCCATCGCACAGAGCAATCCGCCAGCCAGCCCGCCGACGGTCGGCGGCAAGCCGCTGGCTCAGGTCAAGCCAAAGGGCACCGCCACGGCTGCGAAATCAAAGGCTGCGCCGGAAAAGCCGAAGTCGATGGCGGCCAAGCTGCAGGCCTGCCTCGAAATCGACGATGCAACCAAGGAGCGGCTGAACTGCTATGACGCGGTGATCCCGCCGAAACCCAAGGCCAAGGGAAATCCCAAGGCCGATGCCAAGGCGCCGCCGCCAAAGGCCGTCACCGAGTGCAGCGCCATCAAGGAAGAGGACGAGCGCCTGACCTGCTTCAACGGTTTTGTCGAAAAGCTGCCCAAGCTGCCGTCGTGACGCCAGCTGCCGGGCGGTTGCGCCGCGCTAGCGGCTCGTGGCGTATGGAGCGCTCGCCACCCGCGTCAGCGCCGGCGTCGCCGCCATCTTGACCAGCACATCCCTGACCGGATGTTCCGTCCACGCCTGGGTGACGTAGTCGCGATGGGTGATGCCGTCCGGCGTCTGGACGAACACGACGCTGCCGGGACGCAGCGGGCCGTCCATGTCTTCGCGGTAGCTGATGCCTTTTTCCTGCAATATCGCCATCAATTCCTTGTCGTGGCGCTTGGTGTAACGGGTGTACGAACTGACGAAGAAGCCGGAGCGGTTGTTCTCGATCCAGGAAGCGAACTTGTCCAGCTCGCCATAGACCGCATCGAGCAGGAAAACGCCGCGGACGCGGTTGGTGATGCCGCCGACCTCGAGGCTCCAGGCCGCCGGCAGGAAGCCGCCGCTGTAGCCGACGATCACGATCGGCATGCTGGCGAACGCTTTTGTCGAATTCGGATCGCCATAGAGGCGGGCGAGATGAGCGGTCGATTCATCCATGAAGCGCTTGAAGCCGTTCGGCTGCCAGAATTTTCCGGCGCTGGAATCGGCGGCGTCGACCGCGAGTTGCGGCGCCAGCAGCACGGCATTGACGCCGGAATCGGAGATCTGCTGCGGCACCATCTGGCGGTCGCGCACGTCGCGTTCGAGCGTGGCGCCGTTGCCGTGGAAGAACACCACGATCACGCCGGGTTTTCGGGCGTCGAAATGCTCGGGCACATGCACCAGCACGCGGCTGTCGTTGTAGGTCTCGTCCTGCCAGTAGACTTTTCCGGAATAACTGCGGTGACCGCGGCGATCGCCCTTGGCGATGTCGAGGAATGGCGCCTCGGAGCGCGGATTGTTGCCGAAATAGGGGAAGGCCGAGGATTTCATGCTGACCAGCGTGGTCAGGTCCTCTTTCGCGGACGGCCGCGCGAGTGGAAGGGTGGATCCGACAGATGCGACGCGATCGGGCGCGCGGGCCGGTTCGGGCCGGATGGTTTCCGTCCGCACCGTGCGCTGACGCGGCGCCCATTGCAGGCTCTCGCTTTCGGTCGGGAAGCGGTCCCTGAATTGCGGCGCGGGGAAGCGGTCCTCGAACGTATCGCCGGTTGCATGCGCATTCGCAGCCAGTGTCCCGGCGGGCGGCGCCTTGCCGCATTGCGCCAGCAGCAACGACAGCGGGATGACAATCGAGAGAACGGCGATCAGCCGCAAACGGCGCGATGCCGGCATCCGGACACAGAGCGGCGCGCCCGGCATTGCCAAGCCCGCACGATCACGCATTAAGCATTTCGGATCCGCTCCGACCATCCACCTACTGCCCCAAGATCCAGCGAGCGGTATCTGAACTCGCTGGCGTTAGGCGACGTTAAACTTCCGGAAAAACTCCCCACATCCGGAAGGCCTTAAGAAAGAACACTAAATCGTGTCGCGATTGTGGGAGCCGCCATCTTCTTTTCGCATTACTGCGGATGCTGAAGCGGCTCGCAAGATGAGCGAAGGTACTAAAATACCAAAATCAGGACGCGATTTAAATCCTTGTTAACATTGCTTGAAGTGACGGGCCTCGGCCTGCACGATGGCGAATCCCCGGGCGTGTGCCCCAAGGCGTGGACCGACATGGCGGCATCTGGATCGGGAGGCTCGGCCTGGCCCGGCCGGCTCACAGGGGGCGGGTCGTCGGTTTCGCTGCTGGTCGCCACCGCGATCGTCGTGGCCGACATGGTCGGCGTCGGCGTCTTCACCAGCCTCGGTTTCCAGGTCCACGACATCCCGTCGGGCTTTTCGATCTTGCTGTTGTGGATCGTCGGCGGTGTCGTGGCGCTATGCGGGGTGTTTTCCTATAGCGAGCTCGGCGCGATGTTCCCGCGCTCGAGCGGCGAGTACAATTTTCTGAAGCGGGCCTTTCATCCGGCCTTCGGGTTCGTCGCGGGCTGGGTGTCGGCCACCGTCGGCTTCGCGGCACCGGTGGCGCTGGCCGCGATGGCGTTCGGCGAATACGGTAAATCGGTCCTGCCGAACGCGCCGCCGATTGCGCTTGCGATCGGCGTGGTCTGGCTGGTGTCGCTGGTGCAGCTCAGCGGCGTCAGGCACTCCAGCACATTCCAGCTGATTGCGACCGTCTTGAAGGTGGCGCTGATCGTCGCGTTCCTGCTCGCCGGATTCGTCATCGGCACGCCGCAGCCGGTGTCGTTTGCGCCGCACGCCTCCGACTTCGCGCACATCGCCAGCGCACCCTTCGCCATCAGCCTCGTGTTTGTGATGTATTCGTTCTCGGGCTGGAACGCCGCGACCTACATTATCGGCGAGATGCGGCTGCCCGAGCGCAACTTGCCGCGCGCGATGCTGGTCGGCACGCTGATCGTCATGCTGTTGTATGTCGCGCTGAACGCGGTGTTCCTGCATACCGCGCCGATCGACAAGCTCGCCGGACAGCTCGACGTCGCCCGCATCTCCGGCAGCTACATTTTCGGCGAGTTCGGCGGCCGTATCGTCGGCGCGATGATCTGTTTCGGGCTGATCTCGTCGATCAGCGCGATGATGTGGATTGGGCCGCGGGTCACGATGACAATGGGCGAGGACATCCCGGCGCTGCGGATTTTCGCGCGACGCTCGACCAGCGGCGCGCCGGCCTATGCCATCCTGTTCCAGCTTGCGGTGGCGAGCCTGATGCTGTTCACCCGCAGCTTCGAGGCTGTACTCGAGTTCATCCAGTTCGCGCTGCTGTTTTGTTCATTTTTCACGGTGCTCGGCGTGATCAAGCTGCGGATTACCCATCCTGATCTGCCGAGGCCCTATCGTGCCTGGGGATACCCGGTCTCGCCGCTGGTTTTCCTGCTCGTGACCGGTTTCATGATGTACTATCTCTTGACCGACCGGCCATTGCAGTCGGTGCTCGGCATCGCGATCATGATTTTGGGCCTTCTGATTTACGCCGCTTTCCGCAAACAGACTGGCAGGGGTCCGGCGATCGCATCCTCAGGCGGCGAATGAACATGCTTCAGGCTTTGAAAGTGACGACGCTCGCGGCCCTGCTAATGCTTGCCGCGGCATTGCCGGGCTTGGCCGCCGACACCGTAACCGCTGACGATACGGCAAAATTCCTCGCAGGCATGCAGCCGTCGGCGGACTCGCCGCTGGCACCGCTGACCAGGGAGCCGGCCTGGCAGCGGCACGCGCGATTCTTCGACCATGCGTTTGGCCAGCTCGATCAGCGCCAGCTTTCAAAAATCCGCGCCTGGTCCGATACCCACCTGGCCGCGCCGCGCCCGACCATGTTCTACATGTTCAGCGGCCCGGATTTTCTCTATGCCAACGCGTTCTACGGCAACGCGACGACCTATGTGCTGAGCGCGCTGGAGCCCCCGGGGCAGGTGCCCGACCTGACAAGGCTGCCGCGCGGCGGCATTGGTGCGGCGCTCTACAATGTCGAGCGTTCGATGGGCTCGATTCTGAGCTTCAGCTTCTTCATCACCAAGCAGATGAAGACCGATCTGCGCGCCGGCCAGATCGGTGGCACCTTGCCGATTCTCTATGTGTTCCTGGCGCGCTCCGGCAAGACTATCCGTGACGTCAGCCCGATTGCGCTCGACGACAAGGGCGCGGCCTATTTCGGCAACGAAAATCCCGGACCGAATGCCGTGCGCGGCGCGCGCATCATGTTCGCCGGCCCCGACGGCGTGGAGAAGACGCTGTATTATTTCTCGACCGATCTTTCCAACAGCGGCGTCAAGGCCAGCGGGTTTTTGAAATTCTGCGCCGGCCTCGCGCCCGGCAACAGCCTGATCAAGAGCGCGTCATATCTGTTGCACTCCGGCAATTTCACGACGGTGCGCGAGTTTATCCTCGCCAACAGCGCCACCATCATCCAGGACGATTCAGGCGTGCCGCTTACCTATTACGACCCGAAGAAGTGGCGCTTCTTTCCGTTCGGCCGCTACCTCGGACCGATCGGCGAATTCCCCAGCAGATACCAGCAACCCTATGCCGAACTGTTCCGAAAGGCGCAACCGATCGATTTCGGCATCGGCTATCGCTGGCGCACGCATGAATCGAATCTGTTGCTGTCGGTGAGGCTGCCGTCAGAAGGCCCGGGCAGCGTCGAGACGACCTCATCGGCAGAGCCGGTGCAGCCGCGGCCGGCGCCGGCGCCGCGCCCCAAAAAGCCGCGTCCGCCGCCACGGCCACCCGGAGGCTTCTTCTGGTTCGGGCGCTGACGTCACATTTCTTGAGGCGCTTTCTTCAGGCGAACTTTCGTTCGAAAACGCTCTTGCCAGTCACCAACGCGCGCTTTGGCTCGGCACGATGAACGCCGCTGTATCGGGCGCCTTCGGATGGTGCGTGAAATAGAGGTAAGCGGCGCCGATGACGACAAGGAGTACAAGCGCGGCCAGCAGATCTAACTGCCGGGGGTCGTGATCGTGGTGGCTGATTTTCCAGCGCATTGTTTGTTTCCTCCCGAGGGAGCATCAAACCAATGCCGCGATACTGCCGCCGTTCCACGCGTGCCAGGGCTGCGATGTCGACGCATCGCAAAACTTGCTACGGCGCGTTGACGCCGCGCCAGCGCCCGTAGCGCCACGGCAGATACCATCGCGCGCCCGGCGGCCTCGTTTGCGGCACGTTGTCGATGCCGGAGGTTCCCCAGGGCTGGCAGCGCAACAGCCGCGCCAGCGTCATCCATCCGCCGCCCCACAGGCCGAACCGTTCGATCGCTTCATCGCCATAGACCGAGCAGGTCGGCAAATGACGGCAGTTGTATCCAACCAGCGGTGACAGCGTGTGCCGGTAGATCCAGATCAGCCCGCGCCCGGCATTGCGCGGCAAACGGGCCAACACGCCGGTGCAATCGGGACAGAGCGATGAATGTTTGATGGGCGGCATGCCGCAATTATACGCGTAGTTTTGCGGGGTTCCGTGGCAAGGAACTTACTTATCTCGGATATTTACGCCACAGTTTGAAAATATCCATTGATATAGGTGGCGGTGCACAAAGGTTCTATAGACGATACGGGTCAGCACGGTTACCGTTTTGATAACGCCCGCATGACAGAATCATGTTGCGTTGAAACGGGACCATTGCCACTGCTCGCACTTGTAGTCGTGCTTGGGCTTGGGGGAAGGAACCAAATTGAGGTTTGTGAAGTCGTTTGATATTCGCGGCTGGGCGCTTCTCGGCGCCGCCGCCCTTTGTATCGCTTTGCCTGGCGGGATCACGACGCTGGGCAATTCGGCGCAGGCCGGTGTTACCCTCGAAGAGCGCAAACAGCCGATGCGCTTTGGCTGGGTGGCCTGCGAGCCGAATTGCAAGGGCTGGGTCAGCGCCGTCGGCGTTGTCACGGCGGACAGTCCGCACGACTTCGATGAATTCGCACGCGGGCGCGACCTCAACGGCGCGACCATCGTGCTGGATTCCAGCGGCGGCTCGGTCAATGATTCCATCGCGCTCGGGCGGCGGTTCCGCAACCTCGGCGCGCTCACCACCGTCGGCGTCAGCGTCCGCGGCGAGGTAGCGCAACGCGCGAAAGTCACGTCGGAAGCTTATTGCGAGTCTATGTGCGTGTTCCTCCTGCTGTCGGGCAAGACGCGCTACGTGCCGGACGCAGCCCATGTCCGCGTTCACCAGATCTGGATGGGCGACCGCGCCGATGACGCCAAGGCCGCAAGCTACACCGCGCAGGACATGATGATCGTCGAGCGCGACATCGGGCGGCTGGCAAAGTACACGTTTGACATGGGCGGTACCGGCGATCTGCTGTCACTGGCGCTGAGCGTGCCGCCGTGGGAAGATCTGTATGAACTCTCGCCGGTCGAATTACGCCTGAGCAATCTGGTCACGACCGATGCGGTCGCCGACGTGCTGCCTCGCGGCAACTCCTCGATACCGATGGCCGATCTGAAGCCGAAGCCGATGCAGGATCGCTTCGTCGGCAACAGCGCGGCCGAGGAAGAGGCTCATCCGCAGTCGTCCAAGTCGACCAAGACGGCGGAAGCCAATGTTCCGACCGGCGGTGTCGCAGCCGCGCCGGCGCAGGCTCAACCCCAGAAGTAATCTTGATTCCTCATGGTGAGGAGCGCGCCCTTGCGCGTCTCCGGACGATGCTTCGCATCGCCGGGCGAACCATGAGGTCCGCGGCCCATCCTTCGAGACGCCGCGCAAGAGCGCGGCAGCTCAGGATGAGGTGAAACAGCTTATCCCTGCGCCGACGCCGGCTGCCTGGCTTCGATCTGGCCGATCGCGTCGACCACGGCATCGAAGGTCAGCATGGTTGAGGCATGGCGCGCCTTGTAGTCGCGCACCGGCTCGAGCAGCGCGATCTCGGCCCATTTGCCTTGCGGGGGGCTGCCGTTTTCCTTCAGCATCTTGCGAACGGTTTCGCGTAACTCGCGCAGTTCGCTCGCGCTCGAGCCGATCACATGGCTTGCCATGATGGATGAAGAGGCCTGTCCAAGTGCGCAGGCCTTTACGTCGTGGGCGAAGTCGGTAACGACGGGGCCGTCCATCTTGAGGTCGACCTTGACCGTGGAGCCGCACAATTTGGAATGCGCGGTGGCGCTGGCATGGGGGTCTTGGAGGCGGCCCAGGCGGGGGATATTGCCGGCCAGTTCGATAATCCGCTTGTTGTAGATGTCGTTCAGCATAGATCGAGGTCCAGCACTTCCCGCCGCGGCCGCCCTTGGCGGCCACGTTCCACGGTCCTATATATGTACCGAGGCGGCGGAAATACAGTCCGGCGGTTTCACCCGGGGGCGCGGACTGGACCAATTCGGCTCCCTCGGTGTTAGAATATTGGGACTCAGGCGCCCGGCGGCATGCCGCCCCGTCTGCCCGGTGACACTCCGGTCCCATATGGGACCGGTCGAACGGAGTCGACATGGACGCATTGATCAAATCCCTCAACCCCCGCAAGACGGCTGACCTTAAGACTGCTGACTCGAAGGCCCCGGAAAACAAGGCGCCGGAAGTTCGCCCGGCCGAGCTCGATCCTTCCGAGTTCCTGGCGGCCGCCGTCCGCGCCGACCAGCCGCGCCCCTCGCGCGGCGAAGCCGAGTATGCGGTTAAGACGCTGTTGAGCTATATCGGCGAGAACCCGCATCGCGAGGGCCTGCTCGACACGCCGCGCCGGGTGGTCGAAGCCTTTGACGAACTGTACCAGGGTTATCACCAGTGCCCGGCCGAGGTGCTCGACCGCACCTTTGGCGAGACCGCGGGCTATGACGATTTCGTGCTGGTCCGCGACATCGAATTCACCTCGCAATGCGAGCACCACATGATGCCGTTCTACGGCAGGGCGCATATCGCCTATACGCCGGTCGAGCGGGTGGTGGGGCTGTCGAAGCTGGCGCGCCTGACCGACATCTTTGCGCGCCGTTTGCAGACCCAGGAGCACCTGACCGCGCAGATCGCGGCTGCGATCGACGAGATCCTGAAACCGCGCGGCGTTGCCGTGATGATCGAAGCCGAGCATACCTGCATGTCGGTGCGCGGCGTCGCCAAGCATGGCGCGACGACCTTCACCAGCCGCTTCACCGGCATGTTCCGCGACAATCCGGCGGAGCAGGCGCGTTTCCTGTCCATGGTGCGAGCACCGCAGCGGTGACCTCGCATTGAAAATGCGAGGCTACCCGTGTCCACATCAGCAGATAGCAACGACCGCGAGGAAGGGCTGAAATTCCAGCCCAAGTTCGACGCGTCAGGCCTTGTGACCTGCGTCGCAACCGATGCGGCGACCGGCGACGTGCTGATGGTCGCGCACATGAACGACGAGGCGCTGCGCAAGACCATTGCCAGCGGCGAGGCCTGGTATTTCAGCCGCGCGCGCAACGCGCTGTGGCGCAAGGGCGAAACTTCAGGCCATACCCAGCGCGTGGTCGAGATGCGCATGGACTGCGACCAGGACGCGGTCTGGATTCGCGTCGAGCCATCCGGCGCGGCCTGCCACACCGGCCGGCAGTCCTGCTTTTATCGCGCGGTAACCGGCCACGGCGATGGCCCGCGGCTGTCGTTCGTCGATGCCGACAGACTGTTCGATCCGAACGCGGTCTATCGGAAGTGATAGGTCGACCCCTTAACCGGCCATTAACCATAATTGGGGCAGTTTGACCCGCATATGGGCGCTGATTGCCGGCGCCCGGCAAGGGCCGCGCGGTTCGCGAGGAGCGGGGCACCATCACATGTCGGTCGACACATCAGGCGCCACGGCAGCGGCAGGTGTCGATTCCACGCGCCTGCGCATCGCCGGCGCCATCAAGCAGGCCGCGCGCAACACCGGCGCCAGTTTTGAATATCTGCTCGCCACTGCAAAAATGGAATCCAATTTCAATCCAAAGGCGGCCGCCTCGACCTCGTCGGCGCGCGGGCTCTATCAATTCATCGACCAGACATGGCTCGGCACCGTGAAGGAAGTGGGCAGTCAACTCGGCTACGGCAAATATGCCGCCGCCATCAGCAAGTCGGCCTCCGGCAGCTACTACGTGAATGATCCCGCCGCGCGCAACGCCCTAATGAAGCTGCGCGACGATCCCGACGCGGCATCCGCGATGGCGGCCGTCCTTTCTCAATCCAACAGTTTTCGGCTCACCGGCAAGATCGGCCGTCGCCCGACCGATAATGAACTCTACATGGCGCATTTCATGGGGGTCGGCGGCGCGGCAAAGCTGATCTCGAACGCCGAGGAAAATCCGAACGCCTCCGCGGTGCGGCTGTTTCCCAATGCGGCCGCCGCGAACCGCTCGATCTTCTATGACCGCGCCGGCCGCGGACGCAGCGTTTCCGAAGTCTATTCGGTCCTGAGCACGCGGTACGCCAGCGCCGCCAATTCAAAGGACACCCGCACCGCATTCGCCGCGCTCGGCGACGCGCCTGCTGCAACGCGCGTGGCTTTTGCCAGCGCGACCCCGCCGGCCATGACGATCGACAACGCCGCTTATCTTTCGAGCCTTCCGGATTCGTGGGCGGTGACGCCGGTCACCGCGACCATGCAAACCCAACTGAAGACCGCGTCGTTGCCGCAACAGGAGCCGATTTTTCGCTCGCTGTTCCAGGCGGGCGAGCGGACGCAGCCGATCTCGCCGGCGGTGCAGGAATTGTGGGGCAATTCGTCGTCGCTGACCTCGGCTGCGATAGCGGCGCCCGTGGCTTCCCTCTCGAACCGGACACCCGAGGTTCGTGCGCCGGGCCGGCTCGATCTCTTCAGCGACCGCAACGGCACCTTCAGCAGCTAGTCTCCTCATGGTGAGGAGGCGCCGCTTCGGCGCCGTGTCCGGACGATGCTTCGCATCGCCGGGAGAACCATGAATTCGCGGGCATCCTTCGAGACGCCGCGCTATGCGCGGCTCCTCAGGATGACGGGACCGTAGGCGGGTCCATTAACGAAACGTCAATAATCCCAAACGTTTATGGTGAACCCTTTGTTAAGCGTCATGGTTTATTTTCTGTAACAGTGGCATCGCGTCACGGTGTCGTCTCGGGTTGCGTAAGCCGGCAGGACCATGATCGTTCGGCAGTTTATCAGTTGGATCAGAACCGCTTCGGCGGGCGAGCGGGCAGAGGCGACGCGGGCCTTGGCGCGGGCATGGCTGACTTCAGATCTTTCCGAAGATGATCGTGCCGCCGCCGAAGGCGCGCTGTTGATGATGCTCGACGATCCATCACCGCTGGTGCGCCAGGCCATGGCCGAGGTGTTTTCGCGAAGCCACGACGCGCCGGCCGCGATCGTCCAGGCGCTTTCGCTCGACCAGCCGTCGATCGCGCTCCCAATCCTCGAACATTCACCGCTTTTGATCGACGCCGACCTCGTCGACATCGTCGCCACCGGAAACAACGAGATGCAATGCGCGATCGCGCGCCGCATCGATCTGCCGGCCTCGGTGTGCGCCGCGATCGCCGAAGTCGGCACGCCGGCGGCCGCGCTTGAACTGATCGAGAACGCCCAAGCCGAACTGGCGCCGTTCTCGTGGGATCGGATCGTCGAGCGCCACGGCCATCTCGCCGCGATCAGGGAATCGATGCTGGTGCTGGAAGGACTGCCGGCTGCGACCCGCGCAGCCCTGGTCGCAAAGCTCTCCGATACGCTGGCGCAATTCGTCGTTGCCCGCAACTGGCTCTCCGCCGACCGGGCAGGGCGCATCGCCAGCGAAGCGCGCGAACGATCCACCGTGAACATCGCGGCGCGTTCGCGCGGCGAGGACATGCTCGACCTGGTGCGGCATCTGCGCGCCACCGGCCAGTTGACCGCCGGCCTGATCCTGCGTGCGCTGCTGTCGGGTAATCTCGACCTGTTCGATTGCGCGTTGGCCGAATTATCGGGACTGCCGCTGGCCCGCGTCAGCGCGCTCGTGCATGACCGCGGCGGCGCCAGCCTGCAGGCGCTGCTGGTCCGCGCCGGCCTGCCGGAATCGACTTTCGCGGCGTTTCGGGTGGCGCTCGAGGTCAGCCAGGAAATGGGCTATATCGATAGCGTTTCCGTCGCGGCGCGGCTGCGGCGGCGCATGGTCGAGCGCGTGCTGACCCATTGCGAGACCGATGGCAAGTCGGCCGAGCCGCTGTTGATCCTGCTGCGGCGCTTTGCGACGGAATCGGCACGGGAAGAGGCCCGCCTGTTCTGCGAAGAGCTGGTGGCGGAACAATTCGTCGCGCCGATCCAGCACGACGATCTGATCGCGGCGTAGGATTCCTCACTCTCACCGTCATGCCCGGCCTTGTGCCGGGCATCCACGTCTTATGCGCCAAGAAAGCAAGACGTGGATGGCCGGGACGAGCCCGGCCATGACGCAGAATTGGCAGCCCGAAATCTTTGTAACTACTCCGCCGGCACAATGCTCGGCGCCAGAATCGCTTCGAGGTGCTCGGGGCGGTCGCGGTTGGCGTGGGTGAGAAACACGTCAGCGACGCCGCGCAGCTGCTTGCTGAGTTCGCTCGCCATGCTGGCGGTATCGAGCTTGGTGCGCTCGCGGACGATGGCCTGAATGGCGTTGATGTGGTGCGCGATCAGATCCGACGGCACCTGGTCGAGTTCGGGCGCGTGCTCGATGATCCGGCACAGGCTCTCGGCGGCCGCGCTGGCGGACGGGAAGCCGAACGTAGCGGCGTCGCCCTTGATGTCGTGGGCGGCGCGAAATAATTCTTCGCGCGTCGCGGTGTTGAAGCCTTGTATCAGGACCGCGGCGTGGGCGGCGGAGAGGCGATCAGCCTCGATCGCCATCCAGCTCTTGAATTCGCCGGAGAGGCCGGCGAGCGCCTTTTCCGCGCGTCCGACGGGATCGTCGAGATCGGATTCCGGCACGCGCCGCAACACCCTGCGCAGCGGATTGGGCTGCGTGATCACATGATGGTCGGCGAAGGATTTGACCTCGAGCGCTGCGGGCTTGTCTTTCGCCATGATGGTGTCCTTGAGAAGCCAGCTAGAGCGTGATGACTCTTCTTCGAATCGTCATCCCGCACTAGCCCTTTTGTTTGAGCATGATCTTTTCGGAAAACCGGTACCCACTTTTCCGGATCATGCGCTAGATTGCGGACCGTGCCTTGTCGAGCAGCGAGGGCTGCTGCATCACTTCCATCTCGCCGCCGACGCGGCGCTCGGGGCCGATATAGGTGTTGGTGGTGTTGCGGCGGCGGTCGGGTCCGAAATAGGTCTTGGTCTTGATGAAGGGCCGCGGGCTGGCGACGACATTCATGATGCGCTGGTAGAGCCCCTTGGCCGAGATCGGCTTGGCCAGAAATTCGGTGACGCCGGCGTCGCGCGCCACAGTCACGCGGCGCTTTTCGGAGTGACCGGTCAGCATGATGATCGGCGCGTAGGGGTTACCCTTGGACTCCGGCTGCCGGATCATCTGAGCGAGTTCAAGCCCGTCGAAGATCGGCATCGACCAGTCGGTGATGACGATATCGGGGACGTAGTGGGTGTACATTTCGAGCGCGGTCGCGCCGTCTTCGGCCTCATAGGCCTCGCGCGCGCCGAACGAATGCAGCAGTGTCCGCAGGATGCGGCGCATGTGCGGATTGTCGTCGCAAATCAGAAATCGCAGCTTGTTGAAGTC
>Ga0209488_10002127_pt1 | contig 16549 bp, 13 predicted proteins | sample Rivendell_Oct201_8_FD_188349 | JGI IMG/M metagenome (GOLD analysis project Ga0209488, IMG submission 188349) | Vadose zone soil microbial communities from the Eel River Critical Zone Observatory, Northern California, USA -... | ecosystem: Environmental > Terrestrial > Soil > Vadose zone >... | reverse complement strand
AGACGATTGCGATCGCCGCGGGCGCCGGGACGACGCGCTCGAGCGTTCCCTGGAAGTAGCCACGGAAGCCGGCTTCCTCCACCACTGCTCCGACTACTGACGCCATGAGGATCACTGAGGCCACGGTGAGCGCCGGATACGCGGAGTAATCCGGTAGAGAATGGTTCGGCGGTTTGGCGAGCTGAACGAGAACGATCCAGCCGCCGACCAGCGCGATGACCGACAGCAGGCCGGCAGCAATCGCCCAGGCGAACACGTTGCTCGGAACGGCGTTCGCGCGCACGAGCCGCCGACGCGCCTGGGACGTGCTCGCTGGAGCCCATGCGCCACGAAGGTATTGCCACGTCACCGAGAGCACGCCAGCCATCGCCAGGACGGCCCATGGAATCGCTGGCGAGGTCGCCAGGTTGGCGACCACCAGCCCCGACCATATTCCGCCAACGACAAGGGTCAGAAGGAAGGCCAGGATGCCCATGCCGACGACCGTGCGCGTCGTCACGGGTCGGGCTTTCGGCATGACCATACAGATCTGGACTACGAGGAAGCGAGCTTGACGGATCTCCGCCGGCTATCGGTGGTCACCTCCGGTATCGCCCGTTTCGGGTCGCACGGCCCTCTATAAGGTGTGATCCATGAATGGGCGTTGCCGGCTGAAAGAAACTCGGCCGGGTTGATGCGACTTCGACGACTTGCCTCGTCTGAGCCCATCGAATCTGACCCGAACGACGCGGAGCCCAGCGTCGCCTTGCCAGGGATCGACGGGAAGCGCATTGATGTTGGCGTCAGTGGGGTCGCTGACGCCGCCACGCTCGGCGAAGCCCTAGAGCGGGAAGGGCCGATTCTTTTGGCCGCGGCCCGTGCGATCGTCCTCGATGATGCTGAGGCGCACGACCTTGTGCAGGCGACCTTCGAGATCGCGATCCGTCGGATCGACGACCTTCGTGAGCCGGCCGCTCTGCGCGCTTGGCTCCTCGCGATACAGGCCCGAGAAGCCTTTCGGGCGCGACGTCGGATCCGGCGGATCCTCCGACTGGATTCTTCGCTGTCCGAGATCCCGGGCCCGGCGATGGTGTCCGCTGACGATCTGGCGGTCAGGGATGCGCTCCGACGCCTGTCGCCGCGGGTGCGTGCAGTGGTCGTGCTTCACCACTTGATCGGGCTGCCCGTGGATGATGTCGCGAGCGCGCTCGGAACCAGCCGGAACACGATAAAGAGTCAACTCCAGACAGGATTGGCTCGGCTACGCCGCGAGCTCGACGATGAATGACGAATCGACCGATCCAACGGCGCCCGAACATGGACATGACGGCCGCGCACCTTCACTTGGTGATGACGTACTGCGGCGCTGGTGGACGTCGGAAATCCGTCGCGCGGAGAGCGACATCCTGGCAGGACGGGTCCGGGGCGCCGTGGCGCGACCGTCGGCTCTCGCTCCAACCGTGACGGCCGTGCCGGCCGTGCTCGTGATCGCCGCGTTGATCGCGGCGGTCACCCTCGTCGGCGTCGTGACGCGGCCGCAGACTGGACCGGCTGCCCCCTCAAGCAGGATCCTGCTCCCGTCAGGAACACTGGTGCCACCGTCTGAGGGATCGGATGTGTTCGGGGTCGACGGGATCCCGACGGTGATCGCGGGTGAGCGCGTATTGAGAGCCCCCCAGTTGAATCTCGGCGTCCCTCAGACAACCGGACCGTTCCTTGTCGGGGGGTGGGCGGAGGGTTTTGTGCAGCAGTCGTGTGGCCTCGCACTTGCCTCCCGGCGCGGCTGTCGGGGTGGCTTCGGCTTGGCCGACACGCCGCCAGCGATCGGTCGATCGTCTGCATCCTCCTTGTTGCTCACTGCAAGCAAAGCCCCCGCGAATCAGGGCGCGATTGTCGTACGCGTCGCAGTCGACGGTGCCGCGAAGGATTGCTCTTCCGTCGCGCAGTGCCCGATGAACCCGTATGACCTGGAGTCCGTTATCTGGCTCTGGACGCCGCCGGTACCGATTTTTGCCAATCGGTGGCCCGACGGAATCCCATCCGTCATCGGGACCGAAGGCGTCACCCGACCGGCCGACGCGGCCCGCAACGCGCGGCTACTGCCGGACGACGAGCCATTCTTCGTTGCCGGTTGGCTCCACCGTCCGCTCGAGGGGCAGCGAGTCCCCTGCCCACTCTCAATGTCATTCCTCGTGCCGGCCTGTGGCCATCTCCAGCTGACGGACACGCCGGGTGGACAGCCAGCCGACCTTCATCTCGCCTTCCCGGCGACCCTCGAGCCGGCCCAACCGGACGGCCCAGTGATCCTGCGAGTCCACGCGCAAGACCGTGGGGCGGCCCTTTGTCCAAGCGCGCTCCGGATAGCCTGCACAAGGGCGCTCGTGGTCGAGGCCGTCGTGTGGGTGGGAGACGACTGGACTGCGACAAAGCCTCTCGACATCCTCACCGTCCTGGTCCTGCTCGGGGCGGGTCAGACGGGCGCGGTGACGGCGTTGGATCCTCAACCCGCCGCTTGCATTCCGGCGCTTGCCCACGAGACCTATGTCGCAGCGCCCGGCATGACCATTGGACGGATCGCCGTGTTTCCGACGGTCCTTGACCGTGTGCGGTTCAACTCGGCCACGTCAGCCGGGTCGATCGCGGGCACGCAGCCCGACGGCGCGCTGTGTCGTTCGCCGATCCCGCCGACGTCAACCTGGGTATCCGCTGACAACGTGGCAGTTGAGGTTCGCGAGCCGGATAGTGCGACGATCACCCGCATCCAAGGGGCCCTCCATGCATCCGACGCCAGCCCCGCCCCCTGAATCTGCTGGTTCATAAGTGCGACACCAACTCTCGATCAGGCCGTCCAACTCAGTCGTGGCCATAGAATGGGCGGCGTCGCTCAGGGCTGCGCGTATCGCTCGAGCTCTTGCTGGGGTTCCCGGGGAAGATCCGCGCATGTGATATGACCGATCAAGGTCGAGCTGGATCGACTCAACACCGGTTATCGTGCGGTTGTCACGCACGAACCGTCGGGGTGTAGCGAAGCCTGGCATCGCACGTGCTTTGGGAGCACGAGATCGTGGGTTCGAATCCCACCGCCCCGACCATTCGCCCGTCGCCGCCTCCGCGGTGTCGCCACTTACGGCGGCGTGTTGCCAGGCAATACCCGGATTTCGGTGCTCGGCAGCGTGGCCCACCAGTGGGCGTAGCGACGATAGACGCGGGTCTCCCGGTCCGCCAGGAACGACACGAGCACGCGCGACTCTGCCTCCAGCCCACTCCACGCGTCGACGGACAGTCGATGGAAGGCCGTGGCTTCGATGCCTCCCTCGACCGGGCGCCATACCCCGGCGACGTAGCCGTCGACAAGCAGCGTCGGAAGGACGTCACCGTTCTGCCGGATGACCAGGCGGCGGTAGTCCGGCGGGATCACCCGGCTGCGGTCGGCGTACGCGAGCAGGACGCTGTCCCACATGGGCAGCAGCCTCGGGGGAGCGGCGGTGTCCTCGGCCGGAAGCAAGCCCCCGGGCACGTCGAACAACGTGGTCCCGTCCGGGCCCTCCAGCTCCACGACCTTGTCGGCCAGGGCCTGCAGGGCCTGACGCGCCACCGGCCGCCTGAGCATCGTGAACTGCGCGAAATCCGCCACCGATGACGGGCCGAACGCCCCCAGATAGCGCAGGACCAGTCGTTGCACGGACTCGTCCGGAGACTCACGACTCTTCGTCGTTGGAGCCGCGACGAACGCTGACGACGTACGAAAAGACCACGGCCCGCCGGTCGGCGAATGGTGCAATGGCGCGAACATCTTCAGCCCCCACCACGCGCGCGGATTGCGGTCGCCCAACCTCGCCTCGATGAAATCCTCGATCTCGGCCTTGGTGCGCGGTCGGGCCGCGAATTCCAGGAGATGGGGGAGGAGCGCGTCCACGTCGGCGGTTGACAGACCGCTGGTGGTGAAGCGGCGGTCATTCAGGCGTGAGGCACGCAGGCTTGACAGCATCGCGTCGTGGAACGCCGGGTAGTGCACGGCGTGCACCGCGTGCAACGTGAGGCGAATCAGCGATGCCTTGACAACCGTGCCGTCGGCGAATGCCGCGTCGAGGTCTGCCGGATGAAAGTCGACGAGCCGGTTCCACAGGGCGAGATACGGCGACGCGGGCTCCTGCGCCTGCAACGCGACGATGCGCCGGACAGCCTCGACCACGCTCAACCGTTCGCGACGCAGGAGCAGCTGCCGGGCGAGCGTGGCCCGGTTGAGCTGCCGGGCGGTGAGGCTCATGCGAGGATTCCTGGCATCGGGAGTGGCACGTACAGCTGCCTCACAAGGGTTTGGCGGCCTCTTCGCCGACGGCCCGGCGGGTCGATCGGCGGGCCAGGAGCACGATGCCCGCGCCCAGCGCGACGCAGAGCGCGTAGCTGAGAGCAACGATGCGCCCGTCGCCCCGACCCACCACGTCGGGCGCCGTGACCGTCGGCAATGCTCCCGAGACCGGCGTCAGGCGATACACCTGCGCAAGCCAGCGATCGGGCGTTCGGCCCGGCACGAGATACGCGAGCTCGTGCGGGTAGGCGTTGAGGAGGCGGAGGAGCCGAGCGAACGGCGCGCTCCCATCGGGAGAAGCGGTCGCCCGGCCCTGGCTCTCGCGATCCAGCACCACCCACTGGATGCCGCCGCCGCGCCAGAAGGCCTCGACGTCGCCAGCGTCCCGGTAAACGGGGTCGCGCCGGCGAGCCGGGATGAAGCCGTACGCCGGCCGGCCCGAGTAGTACGCGACGACCGACGACTTGTAGGCCGTCGAGACGAAGACGCCGTCCCCGGGTTCAGAGTGGTCGCTCAGCCACAGGGATGCCTCCTGCAACCCCGATTGAGCGGGCTGACCGCCCGGTAGCGACGTCGTCCGAAGCGTCGCGGGGAGAAGCGACAGGCAGACAGCGACGAGGAGCCCGGCCACGAGTACGCTGGCAATCCCTCCTCGCGGCGCTCCCCCGGCGCCCCGTCGGGCGAGCAGCGCCGCGGCGCCGCGGCCTATGGCCTCGATGCCGATCGCGCAAAGCACCGTCCCCTGCAGCACGACCAGCATCGGCAGCTGGAGCTCGCGCAGGCCCCATGCCTGGAGGATCGCACCCGGCACGACGGCCCAGATCGCGATGATCCGACGGCTTCCCCCACGCCACAACGCGACGACGAGACCGATGACCGCGAGGACGACGAACGGCCAGCCGACGTACGGATCGATCAGATGGAAGTACGTGAGGAACGCCGACTGCGCATGCCGGCCGAGCTGGTAGTGCAGGTACGTCAGCGTCGGCCCGATCCCGCCGCCAAGCAGCAGGGAAAGGGGGAACGCGGCGATGACCGTCGCGAATGAGGCCGCGGCAACGAGCCAGGCACGGAGGCCGAGGCGGAGCCGAGGTTCCAAGGCTGCGCTGAGTGCGACCGCCGGGAGGATGAGAACCGCTGTCTCCTTCACGAGGACGGCCAGGGCCAGCAGCGCGGCGGAGGCCGCCAGCCAGGTTCCGGAACGTTCGCGCTCCGCCCGGAGGAATGCGTAGAGCGAGCAACCCACGACGAAGGCGGCGGGGCCATCGAGCAGGACGAGGCGTGACAGGTACGCGTCGTACGCGAGCACCGCAAGGAGCGCCGCGGCCGCCAGCCCCAGCAGCCGACCCCCGATGAATCGACCGATCGCCCAGGCCAGCACCACGCTCCCGACGCCGAACAGCGCCGTCAGGGCGCGCCCGCCCTCGGCCGGCAGCCCGCCGGCGAAGCCGAGCCCGAGGAGCAGCTGGAAGAGGACCGGGTGGGCGAGGAAGACGCCGAAGTTGCTGGCCGCCGCGGCGTCGCCGGCGAGCGCGGCTGCCTGTCCGGAGTAGACCGCCTCGTCGCCGAACAGGCTCGTCCGGTCGAGGCCAGCGAGACGGAGCCACGCCGCGAGCACGAGGATCGCAGCAAGGGCAAGGGCCTCGAACAGGAGAGCTCGGCGCGCGGAGAGCACGGGAGGAGGGTACCCGCCCCGACGTTGAGCCAGGCGTACGATTGCGGGCCCCACAGAGCACCCGACCGACAGGGGCGACATGGTCCGGATCCTCGTGTACACGGGCAAGGGCGGCGTCGGCAAGACGAGCATCGCCGCAGCCAGCGCCATCCTCTGTGCCGCGCGCGGCGACCGGACGATCGTCCTCTCGACCGACATCGCCCACAGCCTCGCCGACGCGCTGGACGTCGAGCTCGGCCCCGAGCCCTCGGAGATCGCCCCGAACCTGTGGGCCCAGGAACCCGATGTCTACTTCAACATCGGCCGGTACTGGCGGACGATCCAGAACTACGTCGCGGACCTGTTCGCGTGGCACGGCCTCGACGAGGTCCTTGCCGAGGAAATGAGCGTCCTGCCCGGCATGGACGAGCTCGGCAATCTCCTCTGGATCGCGGATCACGTCGACCAGGGAAAGTTCGACGTGATCGTCGTCGACGCCGCCCCGACCGGTGAGACGCTTCGTCTGTTGTCCCTTCCCGAGGCAAGCCGCTGGTGGGTGGAGCGGATCGCACCGATCGGCAAGCGGGTCTCGCGGATCGGCGGCCCGGTCCTCCAGCGGATGCTCGGCGTGCCGATGCCGAGGGAGGAGGTCTTCAAGGCCGCCGAGCGGCTCCTCCGGCGACTCGACCGGCTCCACAAGCTGCTGGCCGACCCCGATCAGTCGACGGTCCGGGTCGTCCTCGCCCTCGAGAAGATGTCGATCGCGGAAGCCCAGCGTTCGTTCACGTACTTCCACCTGTTCGGCTACCCGAGCGACCTGGTCGTCGCGAACCGCGTGCTGCCCCCGGATCCGGGCAGCACGTTTGCCGGTCTGCGTGAGATCCAGCAACGCTATCTGCCGATCGTGGAGCAGGAGTTCGGCCCGGTGCCCGTCCGGACGGTCCCGATGTTCGATCGGGAGATGGTCGGCATCGAGCGTCTGCGCGAGGTTGGCCAGGCGCTCTTTGGCGACGGCGACCCGGCCGAGATCCTGTACCGCGGACGTCCGTACGAGGTGATCAGGGAGGGCGACGGGTACGTGCTCAAGCTCGAGCTTCCGTTCGCGTCGAAGGACGAGGTCCGCCTGTCGCGGACCGGTGACGAGCTCGTGCTCCATGTCGGTACCTGGCGTCGAAGCCTCGTCCTGCCGCGGATGCTGCTTGACGCGCCGACGCGCGGGGCGAAGATGGAGGGCCAGACGTTGCGCATCCGGTTCGACGCACCGGTTCATGCGGCTATGCGAGCGCCACACGGAGGACGACCATGACCGAAGGACGACGAAGCCCCAGCCGTGCGGCCGCCAAGTCGGTGCCGGCGGGCCAGGGTCGACAGCCCCTGGCCTTTGGGGAAGGCGACCCGTTGGCCGACTTCGAGGCGCGCCTGTCTCGCCTCGAGAAGGCCCCGGGGCTCCGTGAACGAGGCCGCGGCCTGATGGCCCGGGTCGTTCCCGACGAAGCCACCCACCACTTCCGGAATGCCGGCCGCGAACAGCTCCTCGGGGTTCGATCGATCGTCGACTTCTGGATCGAGCGCATCGACGAATCGGAGGGTCGCTCGAGCCGTCGCACGCGTCGCGAGTCGATCGAGATCGACTAGAGGGGCTTCGGCGCCGGCCGGGCCTGCTCCTGCCGACGAATCGCGCCGGGCACCCGGCCGTCGTCCCGGGCCGGCGCAGGCGACCCGCCGAGCGACCCGCGCGCGGCCATAATCCGGCCATGCGCGTCTCGATCGGTGAGGCCCTCCGGTTCTTCCTCGAGCTCGGCAGCATCGTCGCTCTCGGGTACTGGGGCGTCCACGCCTCGAAGGACCTGCCGGCCCAGGTAGTCCTCGCCGTCGGCGCGCCCGCCGCACTGATCCTCATCTGGGCGCTGTTCATCGCTCCGCGCGCGGTTTACCCGATCCCTCGTCTCGCCCAGGCAATCGCCGGCGGACTACTCCTCGAGATCGCGGCGGTCGCTCTCGTGATCGCTGGCCTGCCGCTCGTTGGACTCGTTTTCGGTGCGCTGATCGCCATCGACACGGCGGCGCTGGCTCTTGCCGAGGCGGCCCGATGACGGCGGAGACGGCCGGATGACCGCGCAGGCAATCCGGTGACGCGACCCCTGAAGGTCGGCGTCCAGCTTCCGGAGGTCGAGCGGGAGGTCCGCTGGTCGGAGATCCTCGACATGGCGAAGGCGATCGAGGACCTCGGCTACGACGCGATCTGGCTAGGCGAGCACCTCCTGTATCGGTGGCCCGATCGCCCCCCGCGCGGGCCGTGGGAGGCCTGGGCGTCGCTGGCCGGCCTGGCTGCAATCACCAGCCGGGTTACGATCGGACCACTCGTCGCCTGTACCTCTTTCCACAACCCGGCGATCCTCGCGAAGCAGGCCGACACGATCGACGAGATCTCCGGCGGCCGCTTCGTCCTCGGCCTCGGCGCAGGCTGGAATGAGACGGAGTTCCGGGCTTTCGGCGTCCCGTTCGACCACCGGATCGCCCGTTTCGAGGAGGCATTCACGATCATCCGCACGCTCCTCCGCGATGGGGCGATCGACTTCGCCGGGACCTACTACGAGGCTCGCGATTGCGAGCTCCTGCCGCGCGGTCCGCGCGCCGGCGGGCCGCCGCTGATGATCGGGTCGACGGGCGAGCGGATGCTCCGGATCACGGCACCTCACGTCGATTCGTGGAACGCGTGGTACGCCGACACCTCGAACCGTCCGGCCGGCGTGGGCGCGCTGCGAGACAAGGTCGACGCGGCTTGCGCGGCGGTGGGTCGCGATCCCGCCGCAATCGAGCGAACGGTCGCCGTCCAGGCCCGTCTCTCTGGCGGGGCCGGCCGAACGATGGGCGATACCTCGATTGCCGAGTCAGCCCCAGCCCTCGAGGGCCCCCCGGAGTCGATGGCCGAGGAGCTGCGAGCCTATGCCCGCGAGGGGATCGGCGAGGTCCAGCTCGTCCTCGACCCGATCGACCGACCCTCGATCGAGGGATTCGCAGCCGTCCTTCGGGTGCTCGATGAGGACTGAACGAGGCCCTGATTACGCACGATTGGGACCCCGCGGTACTTCTGTCAGGGGGGCTTTGGGTGCGAACCGCGTGCTAGCATCCGGCCGATCATGCGCATTTCGAATCAATCGGCGCGCTGGCGCGCGGGGGCGACCGCGGTGCTGTTGCTGATGCTGACAGCATGTTCGTCGAGCGTCCCCTCAACGGCTCCATCGCCCACCGCGGTGCCCACGCCCGTCATCACGCCGGATCCGCACCTGACCGATCCGGCGACGGCCGATGCGATTTTCGATGTGATCAGGCGGGCGGGACTGCCGCTCACGGTGACCAATGCGACGGGCGGCGACGCGAATTCGCCGATCGTGAAGCAGATCAACGCCGCGATCGACAACTGGCCGCTCGTGATCAGCCAATACAGGAACAGCGCGACCCTTCGCGCGGCGGTCAAGTGGAATCCCAAACTCCCGCCGGCCGTCGGCAGCCCGCCATTCGTCTTCGTCGGACTCAACGTCCTCGTCGCCTTCGGGCCGTCGACGGGCACGCCGCAGCCGCCGGACGCGATCCGTCAGGCCCAGGCCGAGCGCCTCGTCGAGGTCATCGATCCGCTCCTGTGGCCGCTCGAGCAGCGCTCGGTGACGCCGGTCCCCGTCAGGACCGCTGTGGCGGCCTCGCCGGCGCCTGCCCCGTCGAACCCGAGCCCGAAGCCGAGCTCGAAGCCGAGCCCAAAGCCGAGCCCCAAGTCGTGACGACGGCGCGCAATCGCCCGGCGGGACGGCCGGGCGAGGACGTCTCGGATCTCGACAAGCGGATCATCGAACACCTCCAGCAGGATGGCCGACGACCATTCACCCAGATCGCCGCCGACCTCGGTGTCTCGGAGGCAGCCGTCAGGGCGCGGACGAACCGCCTGGTCGAACGCGGGATCCTCCAGGTCGTCGGCGTCACCGACCCCCTCAAGCTGGGCTTCCAGCAGATGGCGATGATCGGGATCCGCTGCCACGCGGACCGGCTCATGGAGGTCGCATCCCGCGTCGCCGAGTTCCCGGAGGTCGATTACGTGGTCATCACCGCGGGCACGTACGACATCCTCATCGAGACCGTCTGCGAGGACAACGAGGGCCTGCTCCGCTTCCTGGCCGAGCGACTCAGGACGATCGACGGCGTTCGGGATACCGAAACGTTCGTCTACCTGAGGATGGTCAAGCAGTCGTATCAATGGGGCACTCGGTAGGAAACGGAGCCCCGACAAGCGTCGGATAAGATGGCTCTCACCGGGACGCATCTGGGCACAATTCCGGTGACAGCGAATGAGGTCCACCCGTGCCGGTCGAACCGGTCCTGACGCTCATCCTGTTCGCCGTCGTGGCCAACCTCGTCGTGATGGGCGCGATCATCGTCCCGCCCCTGCTCGGTCGCCGAAGCCCGCTGCAGATCGGTCACGGGATCGACACCGCCGACGGGCTCACCGGGGGCCTCGGGATCCTGAACGGCGATGCCACACCCTTCGAGCCGGATGGCGTGCCGTCGGGTGCCTACGATCGTGTCGTCCGGATCGTGAGCTGGGTCTTCATCCTGGCCACCTCGACGATCGTCGCCATCACGGGCCTGTGGCGAGAGACGCAGCCGTCGATCTTCGCCCTCCTCGCGCTGGCGGGCATCTTCGTCCTCATCGTTCACGACCTGCTTCCTCCGACGGGTCTCGGTGCGGCCAAGTTCGTCGTCGAGGGAAGCGTGGCCATCACGTTCGCGACGCTCCTGGTCCTCCTGACCGGGGGCGACAAGAGCCCGTTCTTCTTCACCTTCCCGCTCATCGTCGGCGGTGCCGCGCTCGTCGTCACGCCGCGAGTGACGTTCGGGCTCGCCGCGGTGGCGAGCCTCGGCTATCTCGTCGCCGTCACCGTGCCCGGCAACGGCCCGATCACGACGAACACCGTGGCCATCGTCGGGATCAACCTGACGGCCCTGGTCCTGCTTGCCTATGTCGCGATGGTGATCGCCCGGGAGCAGCGCCGCGCCCGGGATGCTGCAATTCGCCTCTCCACGATCGACTCGCTGACGGGCCTCTACAACCGGAGCTACTTCTTCGCGGCCGTCGACCGGGAGATCGCCCGGAGCGCGCGCTCGAACCGCGGCTTCTGCCTCCTGATGATGGATCTCGACGAGCTCAAGCCGATCAACGACAAGTACGGCCACTACTTCGGCGACCGCGTCCTGCGCGGCGTCGGTGAGGTCGTCCGGAACGGCGTCCGACGGATTGACACGGCGGCCCGCTATGGCGGCGACGAGTTTGTCGCCCTCCTCCCGGAGACGGACCCGACGGGCGCGCACGTCCTTGCCGAGAAGGTCCGCATCGGCGTCACGGAGCTCGACATCTCCGTGTCGGGCGTCCGCATCGAAGCCTCGATGTCGGTCGGCGTTGTGAGCTTCCCCGAGGATGGCCGGACGAGCGATGAGCTGATGATCAGTGCCGATCAGGCGATGTATGCCTCGAAGCGCAGCGGCAAGAACCGGGTCATGGGCCTGCCTGTCGCGGTCGGCGGCAGCCCGGACGACTCGGTGTAGCATCGGGCCATGCCCGAGAACAAGGCCGAAGCGGAGCGTCCCGATCCCGCGCGACAGCCCGGGTTCTCGACCCGCGCGATCCGGGCGACGCATCGCGTTCCGCCCGTCGGCCAGCGCCCGACCTCGGTTCCGATCTACCAGACCGTCACCTTCTCGAGCGAGGACGCCGCTGAGCTCGGCGCGGTCCTGACCGGCGCGATACCCGGCTACGCGTACAGCCGCATCGACAACCCGACGGTCGGGGCGCTCGCCGCCGCCGTCGCCGAGCTGGAGGGGGCCGAAGCCGGTTTCGCGCTGGCCACGGGCATGGCGGCCATCCACGCCGCGATCCTGTCGGTCGTCTCGTCGGGCGACCGGATCGTCGCGACTCGCGCTGCCTACGGGACGACGCGGGCCCAGTTCAGTGGCGTTCTTTCGCGGCTCGGCGTGTCGACCGAGTTCGTCGACGTGACCGACCTGGCCGCCGTCGAGGCCGCCCTGTCGGCCGCCCCGACGCGAGTGCTCTACGCGGAGACGATCGCGAACCCGACGATCGTCGTCGCCGATCACACCGCCTTGGCCGAGCTCGCCCATCGCCACGGGGCGCTGTACGTCGTCGACAACACCTTCGCCTCGCCGTACCTCTGCCGGCCGATCGAGCTCGGCGCGGACCTCGTCATCGAGTCGGCCACGAAGTACCTGTCCGGCCACAGTGACGTCCTCGCCGGCGTCGTCTGCGGTCGGCGACCCCTGATCGACGCGATCGCGTCACTCGAGGTCGACACCGGGGCGGCCCTCGCGCCGCATTCGGCCTTTCTTGTCCTCCGCGGCATCGCGACCCTCGCCATCCGCCTCGAACGGGAGTCGGCGACAGCCGCCCTTCTCGCCGCCTGGCTCGAACGCCAGGACGGTGTCGCACGTGTCTTCCACCCCTCGCTGGCGAGCCATCCGCAGCACTCTGTGGCACGGCGTGAGCTCTCGCTCGGCGGGGGAATGCTCGCCTTCGAGCTCGCCGGTGGTCGCGTGGCCGGCGAAGCCTTCATCGACGCGCTGTCGATCCCGGAGCTGACCGCCTCGCTCGGCGGCGTCTTCACGATCGTCAGCCATCCGCCGTCGACGACCCACCGCCAGCTCGACGACGCGGCGCTTGCCGACTCGGGGATCGCGGCCGGCCTGCTCCGATGCTCGGTCGGGCTCGAGGACGCCGAGGACCTGATCGCGGACTTCGAGAGCGCCCTGGCGGCGGCTCACGCCGTCGCGACCTCGTCGAGCGCTGAGCTGACCAGCGCCGGCCTCGCCTCGACGCCCGTCTAGGAGCCGTCCGATCGCCACTCCGGACCTTGCCTGGGCCGCCCGAGCGCGACCCATCGAGCCGAATGTCGCTGCCCGCCTCGGGCGTGCGATCTGGAGCCTGCTGACCTCGGTCAACTTCGCGGTCTCCCAGATCATCGTCCTGTCGCTGATGGCCGTCGTCGGCATGACGATCCGGCAGTTGCCGGGCTTCGCGTTCCGTTCCGTGTCCGATTACCAGACGGCGATGGCGGCGATCCACGATCGCTACGACCCGGTGTTCGGGGTCGGCGTCGTGGACGTCCTCGAGCGGCTCCAGGTCTTCCGGATCTTCAGCTCGACCTGGTTCACCCTGGGCCTGATCATCCTCGTGGTCTCGATCGTCGTCTGCACGCTCGACCGGACGCCGCGGCTGTGGCGCCAGTCCTACGAGATCCGGGTGGTCCAGCCCGAGCCGTTCTTCGCCCCGAACCTGCCGGATCGGGCGGTGATAGGCGGTGTCGGCGCTGACGCCGTACGGGCGATCCTTCGACGTCATCACTTCAAGCTGCGCGAGGCCGAGGTCGACGGCACCGGTTTCATCTACGGCGATCGCCACCAGTACACCAAGATGGCGACGCTCCTCACCCACCTCGGGCTGATCACCTTCCTCGTCGCCGCGGTGGTGACGTCCGTGTTCGGTGACGAACAGGGGCTGATCGTCACCGAGGGCGACTCCCTGACGGTCCAGCCGATCGGGACACCGGGACTGCTCGTGGTCAAGAACTATGCGTTTGACGCTCCGGGCTTCTTCGAGACGGGCCAGGCGACCGACTTCACGACGGATCTCGGCGTCTTCCAGGACGGCAGGGAGATCGCCCGCAAGACGATCCGGGTGAACGATCCGTTGAGCGTGGGCGGGTATACGTTCCACCAGAACGGGTTCGGGCCGGCGATCCGGATGCTCATCAGCGATGCGGCGGGGCGGCCGTTGTGGGACGGGTCCGTCCCGCTCGACGGCCAGGCGGCGGGCCTGCCGTATGGGACGCTGTCGGTGCCGGGGCGGGACGTCGGCCTCCAGCTCCTCCTCCAGCGGTCAAGCGACAAGACCGGCGTCGTCCTCATCGTTCCGTACCGAATCACCGGGGAGGACGCCGACGGCAACCCCATCGCGGAGGACCTGCCACCGCTCGCACTCCGGGCCGGTACCGCGTCGCCGGCCGAGGGCACGGATTTCAGCGTCGGCATTCGCAGCTTCGGCGAGTACACGCTGCTGATCGCCAAGAAGGATCCGGGACAGGGGTTCGTCTGGACGGCGTTCGCCCTGCTCATCAGCGGCATCGCGATCACGTTCTACCTGCCGCGTCGACGCATCTGGACGCGTCTCTCGCCGGGCGGCGACCTGGCAATCGTCAACCGCTCGGATCGCTACGTCGACGTCGAGCGCGAGTTCGGCCGGTTGCTCGACGACCTCGTCGCCGCTCGTACTGTGCCGCCGACCGCGGCTCCAACGACGCCCGCGGCTCCCACGCCGGCCTGACGGAGCGCGACGCCCGCGACCTGCCCTGACCCCTCGGCAATGAAAATCAGTCTCAGTTATCAAATCAGGCTCGAACACGCTTGACCGTGTGCAGGTTTCGCTTGGACCCCCTCGTAGGTCGTCTCGGAATTGCGAGGGTCGAGCGTGATGAACGCGAATCTCATCAGTGAGCCTGATTTGGGAATCGGGATTCCGAGGCACGGACCGTCCTCGTGAACGATCCACAGATCGGCAACCGTGTTGGCACTGAACCGCAACCGGGGCCAGTGCTACGCTGCCAAAAACCCGAGAAACTCGTCGTCGGTCGTTCGGCGTGCACACGATTCCGGCCACCGACACAGAGGAGGAGCTCTGCAGGACCCGACCGACCGTCGTCCATGAGCCGGGCATACCCCATCCGCCCGGCGACCGTCACGGAGGCATCGACAGGAGAGCCATGACCGCCCGAACGACCGCCATCTCGGAAATCGCCAGCCATAGGGTTGCGAAGACCCAGGATTACCTCGAGGACGCCGGCGCCGACATCTTCGGCCAGTACGTGTTCCACGAGGGAGCCCAGAGCCAGTACCTCGCCAAGCCGATCTTCCGGAAGCTGCGCCGGACGATCGAGGGCCACGAGCCCTTCGACCCCGCGATCATCGACGCGGTGGCCCACGGCGTGAAGGAGTGGGCGCTGGCGCACGGGGCAACCCACTACACCCACTGGTTCATCCCGATGACCGGCTCCACGGCCGAGAAGCACGACTCATTCCTGACCCCGTCAGGAGACGGCCAGACGATCGCCGAATTCTCCGGGCGGAACCTGGTCCAGGGTGAGCCGGACGCGAGCTCGTTCCCATCGGGTGGCATCCGGGCGACGTTCGAGGCCCGCGGCTACACGGCGTGGGACGTCACCTCGCCGATCTTCCTCCAGGTCGAACCGAATGGCGTCACCCTGACGATCCCGACGGCCTACGTCTCGTTCACCGGCGAGGCGCTCGACCACAAGATCCCGCTGCTTCGCTCCCAGGCCGCGCTCGGCAAGCAGGCCGTCCGCATCCTGCGCTGGTTCGGCAACTCGACCGTCAGTCAGGTCTTCACGAACATCGGCCCCGAGCAGGAGTACTTCCTGGTCGACCGCCGGCTGGCCGAGCAGCGACCCGACCTCCTCCTGACCGGCCGGACGTTGTTCGGAGCCGCGTCGCCCAAGGGCCAGGAGCTGGAGGACCAGTACTTCGGCCCGATCCGGGAGCGGATCCTGGCCTTCATGATGGACCTCGACCGCGAGCTCTGGCGGCTCGGTATCCCCGCCAAGACCCGCCACAACGAGGTTGCCCCGGGCCAGTTCGAGATGGCGCCGGTCTACGAGCCGACCTCGGTCGGGTCGGACCACAACATGATCGTGATGAGCTCGATGCGGCGGATCGCCCAGCAGCACGGCCTGATGCTGCTGATCCACGAGAAGCCGTTCGCCGGCATCAACGGCTCCGGCAAGCACAACAACTGGTCGATGGCCACGGACGAGGGCGAGAACCTGCTCGATCCGGGCAACGACCCGCATGCCAATGCTCAGTTCCTGGCCTTCCTCGCGGCGGTCATCCGGGCGGTCAACGTCCACGCGGACATCCTCCGGGCGAGCATCGCCGATGCCGGGCAGGACCACCGTCTCGGCGCCAACGAAGCGCCGCCGGCGATCATGTCGATCTTCCTGGGCTCGCAGCTCGACGACGTCATCGAGCAGCTCGAGCGCGGCTCTGCCTCGGCCTCGAAGAAGGGCGGCAACCTCGAGCTTGGCGTCACCTCTCTGCCGGTCCTCCCGAAGGACCACACCGACCGGAACCGGACCTCGCCGTTCGCGTTCACTGGCAACAAGTTCGAGTTCCGCGCTGTCGGCTCCTCGGCGCCGATCTACTGGCCCCAGACGGTCCTCAACACCGCGGTCGCCGACTCACTGGAGCAGCTTGCCGACGCCCTCGAAAAGCTCAAGCGGGCCGATTTCGAGGGCTTGACGAAGATCCTGTCAGGGATCGTCAAAGAGAACAAGCAGGTCATCTTCGGCGGCAACAACTATTCCGAGGAGTGGCACGCCGAAGCGGCCAAGCGCGGGCTCCCGAACAATCGCTCGACCGTCGACGCGCTCCCGTCGCTCGCGACGAAGAAGGCCAAGACGCTCTTCTCGAAGTTCGGCGTCCTGTCCGAGCGCGAGCTCGCCTCGCGGGTCGACATCAACTGGGAGCGCTACGTCAAG
>Ga0209488_10002126_pt1 | contig 16571 bp, 13 predicted proteins | sample Rivendell_Oct201_8_FD_188349 | JGI IMG/M metagenome (GOLD analysis project Ga0209488, IMG submission 188349) | Vadose zone soil microbial communities from the Eel River Critical Zone Observatory, Northern California, USA -... | ecosystem: Environmental > Terrestrial > Soil > Vadose zone >... | reverse complement strand
GGCGACTAATCTCCAAGCCTCTCCTCACTCTTTCATCGGCCTGAATGTTCCTTTTACTCCGGGTCGAAGGCATCAACACGCAACCACTTTTGAAAAGAGGATGAACATGGCAACGCAGACCATTTCCAATGCCGGCCCCAAAATTCGCACCAAGCTGCCCGGTCCCAAAGCGCAGGCTGTCCTTCAGGGCGACGCGCAATATATTTCCCCGTCTTACACGCGCTCCTATCCGCTGGTGGCCAAGCGCGGCCGCGGCGTGATTGTTGAGGACGTTGACGGCAACGAATTCCTGGATTTCTCCGCCGGGATCGCCGTGGTTTCCACCGGACATTGCCACCCTAAAGTCGTGGCGGCAATCCAGAAACAGGCAGCCGAACTGATCCACATGTCCGGCACCGACTTCTATTACGAGAGCATGATCACGCTGGCTCAGCGCCTCAGCAAAGTTGCGCCCATGTCCGGCCCGATTCGCGCTTACTACGGCAATTCCGGCACGGAAGCCGTTGAAGCCGCGATGAAACTTTCCCGCTATCACACCAGGCGCCAGGGCATCATTGCCTTTTACGGCGCGTTCCACGGACGCACCATGGGCGCGCTCTCCCTCACGGCGTCAAAAGCACAGCAGCGCCGTCGCTTCTTCCCCGTAGTTCCGGGCGTGACCCACGTGCCTTATCCGAATGTCTATCGCAAGCCTGAGGGCATGACGGCGGAAGAGCACATAGCCGAGTGCGTACGATTTATTGAAGACCGCGTCTTCAAGACGATCATGCCGCCGGAAGAATGCGCGGCCATCTTCATTGAGCCCATTCAGGGCGAAGGCGGCTACCTGCCGGCTCCAACCGAATTCATGCGCGAACTGCGCCGCATTTGCGATAAGCATGGCATCCTGCTCGTCGCCGACGAGGTCCAGAGCGGTGCCGGACGCAGCGGTAAGTGGTGGGCCATCCAGCACACCGGCGTTGAACCGGACATCATCACCATTGCCAAAGGCATTGCTTCCGGCATGCCTCTCGGCGTAATGCTGGCGCGCGCGGAAATCATGGACTGGGTCCCAGGTTCCCATGCTTCGACCTTCGGCGGCAACCCAGTCTGCATTGAGGCTGCCATGGCGACCATGGACGTTCTGGAAAGCGAAGGGATCAAGAATGCAGAAGTTGTCGGTGCCTACATGATGAAGCGCATGAGCGGCTGGGTGAAGACTCATCCCATGGTAGGCGACGTGCGCGGCCGCGGCCTGATGATCGGCGTGGAAATCGTGAAAGACAAAAAATCCAAGGCCATCGCCCATGACGAGCGTGATCGCATTGTTGAACTGGCGTTTGAGCGTGGCTTGCTGTTCCTGGGCGCTGGCGAAAACTCCATCCGCATTGCTCCGCCGCTCATCCTGACGCAGGAGCAAGCAGATATTGCCATGGACGTGCTGGAAGAGTGCATCGGCATCGTGGAGAAAGAAAACAAATAACCAACCGGCCGCGAATTGGCGCGAAAAAACGCGAATCAAAAACAGATTTGATATGATTCGTGTTCATTTGCGTTGATTCGCGGCAATTTTTATGTCTGCTTCAGGTACATTAACCCGCCTCACGCTCCGGGCTCTCGATACCTTTGCCCGGCTGCTGCCTCGCAAAGTTTCAACCGCACAACACCTTCACACCGGACGTCGCGGCGAGGAAGCCGCATACTTTCATCTCCGCAAGCAGGGTTACGTGATCATTGCCCGCAATTACCGCAGCCCGCGCAGCCGCAGCGAGCTTGATCTGGTCGGTTGGGACGGCGTGACTTTGTGTTTTATTGAAGTGAAGACACGCACCACGCGTAATATCATGCCTGCTGAGGTCGCGGTAGATGCGGAGAAGCAGCACGATCTCTCCCGCGTGGCGCGGGAATTCCTGCGCAAGATCAAAACCGATGCGCCGTTCCGTTTTGACATTGTGAGCGTTTATTTTGAGCCCGGGCTTGCGGCGGATATTGAATTGTTCAAAGATGCATTTACAATTTCGTAGTTCGCCCACCCGCTCTATTCCTGCTCCGCCTTGTTGCCCGCCGACCGCAGATCAAGCGCCAACCGCAGCACATAATGAACGCCGGAAACTATGGTAAGAGCGACGGTAGCGTAAATACTCCAGCGCTTTCCCAGCCGGGCCCAGTTTGAAAAATTGATCTGGTAAATCAGGGCCAGCGGTACGCTCAAAATCTGCACCGCAGTATTTGCTTTTCCAAACCAGCTTGGACGGAATACCCGCATTGTTCCGGTGGCATAGAGCAAAGTGCAGACAATCAGGATGATGATGTCACGGCTGAACACCAGGATCGTAACCGGCCAACGAATAATATGGGCTATTGAGAGCATCAGAAACATCGTGCTCAGCAGCAGCTTGTCGGCAATGGGATCCAGGTATTGCCCTAGTGTGGTTTTTTGCTTCAATACGCGCGCCAGCAGACCGTCCAGTCCGTCTGTAATTCCCGCCACCACAAATATTCCCAGCGCCCACGCATATTTCTGCTGCTGGATGGCGACCACCACGAATGGAATAAATATCAGCCGCAGCAGCGTCAGCAAATTTGGCGCAGACCTCAATTGGCCGAGCATCATTGCGGATCCTGAAAGAATTTGTTCACATCAAAACCGGTCTTCGCCGCGAACTGATCGGCCAGCGACGGCAGGTCACCGTTGCGTGCATCCACTTCCATCCGCTGCACGCGATGCATGGGAAAGAAAACCGTGCTGGGCGTTGTGGCCTCGCCTGCCTTCACCAACTGCGTGAAATCGTCAAACGACTGCAAATCCACGCCGCGCAGGCTGGCCCCTGCGGGCGTCAACGCTAACAGGATGCCCCAGAATTTTTCTCGCGGGTTTTGCAGCGTAACCAGGACGAGCTGTCCGGAATTCATGGTGTTTGCAGGCCTCTACTGTTGGCTTTTGGCGGTATTCTTGAAAGAGCATCAAGGGTATCACGCTATTCAACGCGGCGTTGCCCTGAGTTGAAGCGCGCTAAACGGCGGCTTCCATCGTATTGGCTTCCGTCACGGCCCTAACGCACTGCACGGCCATTCTCGCCGCACCCGCGACATTCGGGTGCCCCACCGCCGAGAGCAGAACCTGGTTCTTCTGTAAGTCACCGGCCCCCACCAATTCGTACGCCATGCGCCGCTCGGCCACAGCTTCGTCCGGCGCCCTGTCCGGATCATTCGTGTCACATTCCCACAATAATGACTGCGGAGCATATGCGGCATTCGCTTCTTCCATGCCGGAATCGACGAAGATGGCCCGCTTTACATCTGCCTCTCGATTCACGTGCTCCACAGCGCTGCGAAAGAGTCCGGTGGAAAGCTTCCAGAAACGCAGGCAATGCTCCACCAGTTCGTGTCGGAAGAGATCAGCATCAAAAAGCGGCGCAAACCTGACCCCGTGGACCAGCGAATACATGCTTTCCACTCCGTCCGGACGGCTCAGGTGGCTCAGCGCGGGGTAATATCCCAGAACCAGCGCCAGGGCGTTCGGGAATTTCTGCGTTACCTGCTGCAAGATCGCCAGCAGGTCGCGCCCGCAATAGTTGCGCGTGTGCAACTCCAGCTCGTACTGCGGGACCATGGGATTGAAAACCCGCTGGACCTCAACGTCATTGATGCCGCCATTCATCAACACCCATTTCACGTTCGCGGGATCACCATTGAACTCCTGTAGCTGTTGCAGGATCGTGGGGAAGAAACACGGCACCTCGCGTGAAGGCATGGTGACCGTGTACGAATCGCGAATGCCGATTTTGGCCCCGGCATGGGCCACCATGTTTATTTCCGCCCCCAGATGCCTTGACAGGATGCTGGCAGTCTTGTGCTCGTACGCCAGTCCCTGGCCCCAGACTATTGAGTCGCCCATTACAAGAAGTGTGCTCATGCGCCCGCGCCAGTGTACCAAGGTTTGGCCGCCAGGCGGCTACAAGCATCCCGCAGTGGTGATAAAATAACCTCTGCCAACCGGTTTGTAGGCGCGTAGCTCAGTTGGTTAGAGCGCTACCTTGACACGGTAGAGGTCAGGAGTTCGAGTCTCCTCGTGCCTACCATTTATCTCATTGAATCTGCTGGGTAAGCACCGGCAGTCCCTCCGCGATTTTTGGCAACTCGTCACCATTCGTCACCATTCGCGAAAGATTTTCGACTGCCTCGCGCTGATGCGCGGGGAGCGGGAGCATGTAGATTTCGAGCGTGGTTGAAAGCTTGGCGTGTCCAAGCTGGGCCTGGGCGTCCTTGACCGTTCCGCCTGCAGCCTGCAAAAGCGTTGCATGCGTACGTCGGAAAGCATGCCAGCTGAGCCACGGAGCCCCGACCTTTTGGCCGCTGGGTTTCAATTCTCGATGGAGAATGTTCGTGTCGCTGTACGGAGTTCCGTTGCCAGTCTGGAAAACCAATCCAGAGCCCTCCAGTGAGCCGCATTTGGCTTTTAAAACCCTCAACGCCTCCAAACAGGGTTCCGGTTCTCCGCAATTTATCGAGAAACTTTCGAGCGCTGAGTCCTCGTCAAGCTTTGCGGAAAACAGGCGTTGCTTGTGCCGGTCGTAAAGCACGAGGATCGGAACCCGTAAAAACTCCCATTTCGTCTCGGACGGCTGCTTTTCGAATAAATGAATGCTTCTGGACGTCGTTACGCGACGTGAGCGCAGCGGAGCGGAGAGTAGCAGCGCCTTGGTCAGATATTTTGATAGGTAGCGAGAAATCCGATGAACATCGACAAATTTGATATTGACGAATAAGCCGCCGCCGACTGCTTGCCAGGCCTCTTGCAGCCAAGCCCATGGGACGTAACGGTCAACTAGTAGGTGAAAATGCGGGCTTCCGTTTTCTTGAAATTCGAGAACACGGATGTATCTGGGCGAGCTTCCAAAATAACGCTTCAAATAGATTCTGAGTTTTGCGAATGCATCGTTGAGATAGCGAATCGGATCACCCTTAATCTTCGAAGGATCGAGGGTCAAAGTCACAAAACGCGTCAATCCGCACTGTTCCGCAACCGATCTTATAGCGCGTTTGTATTTTTTTGCCTTGCGCGGCGCGCAATAGCAGCAGTTCCAGCATTTACAATTGATTCGATAAAACTCGGTGCGGGACGTTTTAAGGTCCTGACCCCGCACTGTGAACCGTCCGCAATGTTTTCCGCGTCCGGAAGTGTTTCGATTAATCTCTATTGGGTCAAGGAAAGAAGAGAGGGCTGCTTCGCAGCCCGTGGGGCTCTGCCCCACACCCCGCCCGCTTTTAGGCTGAAGTGGAGGGCGAGCCCCCGGCTTTCGACCGGGTGTTGCTGAGAGTGTTGGTTCCTTCAGCCCCGGACCGGAGTGGTCAACCGGCTGCCCGGAATTGAGAAAAACCGCATCTCGCTCGCCCATGTTTTTCCTCATGGGCGCGAGTGTCCAATGTGGAGAGGAACGTGTGGAAATTGATTTTTTGAGCGACAGGTTGAATTGTCGCGCCAGCAGAATATTCAGGAAAAAGATCGCACTGTGGACAGGTATTTATCGCAAAAACACTATTTTTGAGATTGCTTTTGAAGGAGACGACGAGCTTCTGCTGCTTTTTGACGAGCGTACCCGGGAGTTAGCTGCCATTCCGCACCCGCGAGCGCTTCCGCCAACCTCTGTCCACGCGTACTAAGTCGGATCGCATTGGAAATCGGACCATCCACAGTGAGCAACTGGCGTTAACATATACCGAGCCGGGTACAATATGGTTGCTCCCATTTTCAAGACGTCTGCGACTGTGAGAGTCCGGTCAAAGTCTTGTGGGTTCATCGCAGATCTCAACCCGAGCGAAGCAAGGTTAGCAAACTTCTTAGCTAGAGAACGCGCCGTTGCTTCATCCATGGGTGACTGTTTCCTTGACGGACAATGGTCTTGTTCTACGAAGATGAAACCACGTTGAAGCAGATGAGCCGAAGGTCCTCCCGCCGCAACTTTTGAACGGACGCACCATTCTTCGCCTCTTGATTCCCGCCGGCACCATAAGCGCTGTGCATCGCCTCCACACCCACAATCAATTCGGGAATGCTCTGTTTCTGTTGGAAGGCTTTGTACAGCTTTTTAAGTTCCCGCACTTGCACTCCCAGCATTGGCCTGTTCAGAAATCCGATTGCCGCAATCGCCCTCTTGCGTTCGACCATGGGATGGTTCAAAAACTGCTGAACGGCCGTGGCAGCCGACTGTTGTACAGGGTCAATCATCTGCGGAACCACCTCCAGCGCTGCCTTTTCTTCGTAAGTCTGTAACAGGTTAGCGATGACCTTTTCCTGTATGTCGAAAACGGATTCGAAAATGTTCTGTTCGACCACCCTCGGAGTGTCATGATTACAAGCGATAAGATTAGCCAAAACAAAACGGTTGTCGAGAATCTGATCTGTTTTCAGATCGTAGTATTTCCAGAAATTCTGCACCTTCCCGTTGGCCTTGCTCTGCAGATAAAAGAATAACCCGCGCGAGCCGCTTCGTTGCAAGCCAGAATGTATTCCGTCCGGCAATTCATCAAGCATTTCTCGTCCACCGCCATCGAGAAATCCTCTGAGCTGCTGCACAAGGACCTCGCTACTCGCCAGCTCAGTAAACTGCTCTTCCTCTTCGATCACGCTGTTGTCTTCTTCTCGAATGCGCTTCAACGTGTTGAATGTTTGTGGATGCACTTCTTCGCCCAGCACACTGGCGTCCAACATCCCGAGACGGTCGATATCAGCTATCTTCCTTGAAAGGCTTTCCACGAGGCCGAGCAGCCGCTCTAGGCCACGGTCAGGGAACATATTGAAAATGCGCAGCAGATCGAATTCGGTGCCCAGCCGGTCAATGCGGCCCGCCCGTTGGACCATACGGGTGGGGTTCCAATGCAGATCGTAATTCAGAAGTAATCCGCAATCCTGCAGGTTCTGTCCCTCTGACAGAACATCGGTTGATATGAGCAGGTCGATTTCACGCTCCGTTCCAGCCCATTCTGGTTTGCCATTCGCCTTGGGCGCGAATGCCTGAACAATATTGATTCGCTCATCCGGATGGTTTCCGCTGTCCATGCGGCGAACTCTTACTCCGCCAGCTCTGCCTTGGAACGTGACCGCATCCGGGTTCGACTGATCACCTAGATGGCGGTAGAGATAGCGCGCGGTATCTTTGTAATACGTAAAAATAAGGACTTTCTCGCCTTTAAGCTCACCTGAGAGGAGAGCTCTAAGCTTCTGTAACTTGGAGTCTTGTGCCGGTTTAATTTCCACCACTCGCTTCCAGATGCCGGTTAGAACATTCACATCATGTTGAACTGCCTTATGGAGCTTGCGTAGGTCGTACAAAGTACGATCTACTATTGCCATTTCTTCAAGCACGCGCTTGGCATCCTCGTTCTCATCCAATTGGTCGGCGAGTGAATCAGGCACAGCATCACCCTCTTCGTCTTCGCGATCCAGGTATTGAAGGGCCTTATGAAAGTCGCTGCTCTTTAGGATTTTTCCCTCCAGGATGTACGATTCGAATGTTTGCAGAAATGACAGTGCCCGCCGCACACTGATCCTGAATGCTTCGATGCTCGATTCGAACCTCTTGAGATACCGACTTTTGAAAATCCCCACCAATGCTTGTTCGCGGCCAACCTCGAAGTCGTCAACCTCAACCCCCGATTTCTTGTAAGCTTCCAAGCTATAGGGAGCAAGCGATAAGCTTTCGATACCGCCTACAATCGATTCGTAGATGCCGCTGTAAGTCTCTTCCAGGTCATACCGGACCGTCTTGAGTTCCCGCCTCGGGAAATGGACGACTTTCCCGGCAATCGTGGCTTCAGGATATGCCTTTCGTATAAAGCTTCGTGTCCTGCGAATCACTACCTCTTCAAGTAAGTTGAACAGCGCAACTCCGGGCACATCGTGTCGGGCTTCGCGCCTGGCCTGCACGAAATAACGATGCAGATCACCTATGCCTGCCGCTGAAAAATAACTGCGATCACCCTGCGTTATGAGGGAGAACTGATTGTACAGATCGAATAGATCGTTATTGACGGGGGTTGCCGTCATAAGGATCACTTTCTTTCGGGAACCCTCACGCCCACGTCCCCCATTTGTTCCGATGAGACGCTCAATACTTTCATACCGTTTTGCGGTGCGGTTACGGAAGTTGTGCGCCTCGTCAATCAGGAGGACGTCCGCATCTCCGTAGCTGCCGTGAGCAAAACCGTCTCGCCCCAGCTCTTCTTGAGACAGTACCGTTGCTGCGATAGTGGCATCCGCCAGCTCCCGCTCCCACAAGACGCGAAGGCTGGCGGGACAGATCACAATTGCTTTCTGTCGCATGTGGTAGGCATAATCTTCCAACAGCTTTTTCCCGATCCAGGTCTTGCCGAGACCCACAGAGTCGGCGATCATCACACCGTCGTAGCGCGCCAGAATCTTGCGGGCCTTCTTTACTGCGTCTTCCTGAAACTCAGCCAATTCCACGGCGGAACGGGTCGGCCCGGGCGTCTCTTCGCCAAGATCGTCTTTGAAGTAGGTATACAGAGCCTTCATGTAGACCTCAAAAGGCGTGTACTCTTTTCGTCCAAACTTGGAGGCATCCAGCAGTTCGATTAGCTCGGATTTGAAGTCTCGGCTGTCGCTCCACTGCCGTTCGTACCATCCTTCAAGATCGATAATGGCTCGCGCTCCCACTTCACTCTTCAGCAGTTGTTTATTTTCGGTGGTGATGTTTGGGTTCGGCTTGCCCTCGCTCAGCCATGAAACGGCGTAGCCCGCTTCTTTGTCCTCTACTTCTGTCGCGTCAAGCAAAACTTTATGAGCCAGGTTAAGCTCACGGTTTGTGGTCAATCCAGGACGGGTAAAATTTGACGAGCCGACGATCGCAAGAATAGGACGAAAGCGGTCAAACAACATTTGCTGGCCGGGACGGTCGGAGTAAAAAAGCCAACATTTCGCGTGAAGAAAGCCCTGCTCGTAGAGGCGCACTTGGACGGAACTGCGGTTCAGGTACGAGATCAGGTCTTCCACGAGCCGGAGTGTCGCCTCATCAAAAGGCAGAGCTTCCAGATCCTGCTCAATCAACCCCTTAATAACTCCGGTTTCCGGTTTCAGACCGAGCTGCTGACCTGTAGTGGGTTCGCTGCCCAAGATCAAACGAAAGTTACCGAGCCGTTCCAATCCTTGCTGGAGCAGGCCGAATCCCCCAACTGTGAAGTAAGCAGAAGCAGCGTCAAGGGAACGCCCGGAATGTTTTTGGAGGATACCGGCGAGGACGTCGGACAAACGCTGGGCTTGGTTGTCAATGACGTAGGGAACTTGGATCGTACCTCCGGATTGCCTAGAAAGCTCTCCGAGCACCTCCGGCGCTGGTGAGTCCATGCCATCACCCGAGCGAATTCTGTTCAGCAGTTCACGGAGTTGGGCGTCAGCAAATTTGGGGAGCTTGTGTCCTAGATACATCTGTGCCAGCCGCTCGGCGGCGGCGTAGTCTTGCCCCTTGCAAAAAAGAGAAACAGCGCTGACCGCTGTAATGCCACGCGTACGCTGTTTGTCGGTGCTTAACTCCTCAAACGCAAGCGACTCCGCTGCAGCGGCTTGCCGATATAACGCGCGTGACCGTTCATTCTCTCCCGCTCGTGTTGCACTTTCGGCCTCGCTCGCGAGCGATTCGCTGGCAGAGTGATGCTGATTCCAGGTCACATCTCCTCCGGTACATCACTCAACATTAGAAGCTTGGCCGCAAAACCAACTACTCCTGCCAGCGCTGGCAGGCTGCTTGTCCCACGCTGTGCCTGCGCCATTTTCGCTTTGAGGCGTCTGACGATGTCATCTTGGTTCCCCGCGTCAACGCCAGATATCTCCAAGCGCAAACAGGCCTCCAGGTCGTCTTCTCCGGATCCAGTCGGGCCAATATAGTAATCCGCTCCCGTTCCCGTTTCGGCACGCCTCACGGCAAATAGACCTCGCATGTACTCGACCCCAGCAATAACGCATGCGTAAGCACCGGCTTCAGTAGCATCCGTGGTGTTTGCCCACGCGGCCAAGGTTCGCGTGTTAGGCGCTGTCCAGCAACACTCCGCGATTGTGGTCGAGCCATTATCCGAAACTGTAATTGAGATCGGGGAAGAATGATGGCGATGTAGGCATACGGATGCTGCCTCTTGATACGAGCCGGCGACCGCCTCCGTAAGCGCGCGATGACGATGATACATAGTAGTGAGATTGATCCGATCTGGCATCTGTCCTTCCTTGACTACTAGTTCAAAATTATTCTCGTCGAACGCTGAGTCACCAGGCTCAATCACGGTCCAATGCCTTGCGGGTTTTGGCGATAACTCACCCGCGCAAAAAGATCGCATCAGCCGTGTTCAGCCACCGGACTTTAGACCAAACATAGCAGCGATCAACGCCGATACTCGTGCGACTGCGTCGAAACTCAGAACGTCCGCAGATGAAACCCCAGGTCCAACCTGGGCTCTGATCTCTGAGATGGAGCTGTCAAGATCATGATGTGCAGGCGAATCCCCGTCGAAAAAACCGTCAGGTACAGGTAAGTAATTGAGAACGTCAGCTGTTATGTTAGTGTTTGCCTCTCCGAAAAGCGTTTTGTAATAATCATTTATGCAATCCGAGTTTAGGAGTGCAGCCAACCTGAAATGAGTCGAAAGAGATGCATTCGCTGTTAGGAATAGGAGATTTGTACTCGGATGAGCGACATATTCTCCAGCCATGTCACAGGCCGCGATAAATCTTCTGTTGTTCTGACCTGTAATGCGCTGACAAATCACTTTGTTACGGAATTGCCAAGCGTGAGTCTCCCGATCCATGCCAGAGATATTGACATAAAGTTGTAAATCGGGATCGGTTTCGCCAACAAAAAAGTAGTGCTGAGTATCCTCTCCCCTGACGCACGGCCGAACCAGCCGCTGCAATTCGCGATCATCCAAGAGCTCTCTGCCAGTAAATAGTTCCTGATCATAAGTCCGTCTCTTAGTCTCAGTATGGGCTGGTATGGACATCCATCCCTTATGGCTTTCAGTAAAGGCACCTAACCGGCTTGCGCTGCGATCTAGGGTGCGAGTCAGGTCCGTCTCTCGGATGAAGAGCATCGCTCCAGGTCGACGCCGAATGTCCGCAATCGACTTATCACCGACGTAGAAACGATTGTCTATCAGCTCTTCGCGTAATAATTCCTCTTTGCGTATCACAAAGCATGCGAAAGATTGGATTTCTGCTGTACGCCTTAGAATAAGAATGCAAGTTTCTTTGTTGACCTCAGGGAACGGGAAAAAACGATAAGGGAAATCGACCAGGCACGTCGGGTTGAACGCTCCAAAAATCACATTTTTGCGTAGGTTCTCAAATGCGCTATTGGTGTACCAAGTCGTGGGCAACACGAATCCAAGCCGCCCATCCATCTTGCAATTGTTGACACCTTCATGGACGAATAATTCATAAAGGTCCATCTCCTCGATCAGCAACTCGCGCCGCGTACTCCAAAAATAGTTACGTAGGCAGGATTCGATTTTCTTCGTGGCGACCCATGGAGGATTACCGATCACGGCATCGAACCCTGCTTTCTCCAACCTCTCCACCGCATTCTGTGTTCCCGTGCGACGTCCATAGAAAACTTCTGGAAACTCTAGCTCCCAATGAAAGAACTTCCTTTCACGCGCAACAGCCGCTGACCTTACAACGACTGCGACACCGGACTTTGCCATACCGGTATGGCTCACTGGTGAGTCGGCGCGCGCGTGTGCCCATTCAAAGAGCTCTCCGCTACGCATCATTTCATCGAAGATATTTACTTTCTTGCTGGCAAGTTTCCCGGTGTCGCTTTCTATAAACCAACGCGCCGTGTGTAGATCTAACACACGCTTGAAGACCTCGACGTCGGCCAGTGCGGATTCGTAGTGTCTCTTAGAATCGGCAACTTGAAATGGGGTGATATCCGGCATCCCGCCAATATCAACCATGGCCTGTACAGCTTGGGAAAACCCCTGCCAATCACTCGTTCCCGTAAGTGCGAGCTGACCCTTCGCTTCCCTAATCGCATCAACTTCGCCAACAGTGCTGCCGATAAGTGAATTGCCCCAGCGAAGGTGATGATCGAGAAACGAAAGCGGTGCACCTAGGGTGAAACAATCCAGCCACAGGGATACCTTAGCCAGCTCCACTGCCATTGGATTAAGGTCGACCCCGTAGATGCAACGCTTGAGCACCTGACGCTTGAGGAGGTTTACGTCCGTCAAACGGTTGAAATCGATTTCCACATTCTGCTCGTCCATTTGCTCCACGATGGTCTTGCGCATCCCTGCGAGATGGACGATAGCTGGGTTCCACGGAAACGCGTTCAGATACTCAAGAGTCTTATCAGTGATGAAATCCACGGCCTCAACGAGAAAATGCCCTGATCCCATAGCTGGATCGAGCACCTTAATGTTGAAGACTTCATCCACCAGTTCTCTTCCGATGAGATCTCCCTGCTCGATCGGCTTCGGCCTGAGACCCTTCTTTACAAACTGCTCTCTTTCTTTGAAGAACTCTCGACGCTTCCGCTGCGCGTCCCGCAGCTTGGGCCGTAAAGCATCAAACTTCTCCCTCAGCACGGGCCCAACCGTATTCTCAACGATGTACTGGACAATGTGGTCAGGCGTGTAATACGAGCCGGTAGCTTTACGTTCACGTTTGTCATTTTCAAGGTAAGCGCGACCTTTCGGCACGACATTGCCCAATCGCTCGACGCGTGCTTGCTCTCTCTCTGTGAGTTCCCGAAACGGCCGGTAAACTTCGCGGCCCTTTTCCTTGATCACTCCGAGCTTCTCGCTCGCGATTCGAAGGCGAAACTCAAGTACGCCCTCGTAGATGGACCCGAGTTGGCGCACTCCGAGCGATTTGTAGTCTATAAAGACGAGATCGTGACGTTTGGGGTCTTCCCCGCGCGCTAGAAAGTCAATCGCTCGCGCGAGATGCCTATCTGGAATCTGCTCACGTTCAAGAAAGCGCGCCGCTTGGGCCTCAGGGGTATGATCACTCTTCTCTCGCTCCCCGAGAAATAGGCCTCCGTTATATCGCGGTACGTTAAGCTCTTCGCTCCCTCGATCGATCACGCGACACAGCGCTTTAAGCCGTTTCCACAAATGGTCAGAATCAGCACTATACCGTTTGGAAATCTCCTTTTCCGTCTGCCCGATGATGCTGTGAGCCGCTGTAGCAACCTGATATTTCAATTCCTGAAGACTGGCCTCGCGGTATTCGCGCAGTTGAATCGGCAACAAATCCCGTGACTCTGCGTACAGCAGGAAGAGAAGGCGATACAACAGTGTGAGCGTTCCCTGGAAAATTGGCGCAAGCGTCGATTCATCGAGCTTGAGAGAGTCACCGGCCTTTTGCCGCATATGGGCGATGAACCCTTCCGCCAGCACTGGGAACACTTTGGTAAACACGCGGTCTTTCAGACTTTCTCCGAGTTGTTTGGCGTACTCTTGGCTGCCGAGTAACAGTCGATCCAGCATGCTAAGCTGTTGCAGCTTGCCCTGCCATTGCACTTGTGCGGGCCTGAACGCGTGGGCTCGGAACAGCAGCCAGAAATAACGGAACGAGTCTTGAATGTCCTCGTGAAACCCGTGGCGGCCGAGTACCTCATCGAGATCGACTTCGTAATAGTTGGTTGCCCGCGAGTGTGCGCGCTGGGAGTAGAGTCGCCACAGTTTGCCATTCGTGAGAATTACCCATGGCGCATCTCCCAGGAGCTTTACGACCGAAAATGCAGGGATAACCTCCGGCGTTTCTGGGTCGTGCGTTTGATCCTTGCGGTCCAACTCGCGCCCCCAGGCCAACGCAAGACAGCCCCCTAGTTCGTCTCCAGACATAGGATTTACGAGTTTCAAATGCAGGCCAGTCTCGGCTGACTGCTCAGCGGAAAACGCAAAGCCTAACTGTTTAAGAATCGGCTCGTAAAGAAGGCCAACCAGCTCTGAGGACTTTTTTCCAGCAACGCGCGCAGAGGCACCGTTATATATGGCCCGAAGCCGCTGATATGCGGGTTTGGGATCTTCGCTCCATTCTGGGAATTCAGGCGCGCTCCCATCAGCCGGGCGAAGTCTATTGGTGAGGTAATAGTCAGAGAATAAGCCTCTATTGTTGAAATGAGTCTCAGACCAATAAGCGATGTCATAAGCATGTCTGAGTTTGTCGAACTGTCCAAAAGGGTCAGCTTCAGTCCACGTCAACCGTCGAAGAACACGCAAATGCCTAGGCAAAGGCCGTCTGCGGTCCACGTTGAAGCGACGAGGCACCACCGTCGCCTGGACGGCCCCCAACCCAGTCGGCTCCTTGTTTTCGGTCAGCTCACGGTCAAGCAGTACGAAGTCCAAGAAGTCGTAATCCGATGTCAAGACGAAAAGGAAATTACCGGCGCGGTTACGGAACGTCCGGGCCAAGGCTTTGATGAACGCAACCGTGACACTCTTCAGCTGAACGAGATAGACCTGCAGAAGCCCCTGCTGATCGGCTATGAGCTCAATCCTGTCAATCTCCTTGGCAGCAGATTCAGGAATCCCAAGGTTTGCAGCGGTCTGAAGCGTTCGCGCTTCGGTGTTGTATCCAATGGTTGCGAAAAAAGCAGAGATGGCGTCCGCGTTATGGAGCCCCTGCACTTCTTGTTGCGTCAACTCGAAGTCGAAAGAATGCATGAATATGAGGGCCTCGTGCCGCTCTAATATTACATTCCTGACATTCTCACGCGAAATTGCAGGCTCGAACCGCCAGGAATGGGCCAGCCGAAATCGATTGGGTCTCTATTTGTTGGGGAGCTCGCGGAGCAAACGGAAATTAGCGATAACTTTTGGACCGATGCCGTTTACAGGGAGAAGTAGCTCCTCAACCGCCCCGGCGTTTCCAAATGAAATTATTTTAGTGCAATCTGCTAGGCCCTTACTTCGGATGAGATCTCCGAGATTGACGATTCGGAAAGCAAACAGATTCGTCATGAAAGGACCCCGGTCGCATCCTGCGAGCTTCATACGCTGACCAATTTCAAGCTGGTTCCAATTCATGAGATTGCTCGGGTTAAATAATCCTTGATCTCGAAGGGTGTCGATGACTCGGTAGGTTTGTTCCAACGAGTACTGGTTCACTGACAGTAAGCTGATCACGAGATCTTCCCATGGATTATCACTCGCTGCCTCGGTTTCGGACATGGTCGTTGCTCCCTCCCTGATGCTTTGGTGCATCGCAAGACAGGTCTTTTGCCGAAGACACCCCCACACGGGAAAACAGACCTGGCAACAATTAATAGTATTAGACCCGTAAGACTCGCTCGAAACGAAACAAAAATATGGAAGGGATAATTAATCAAAAAACTCGTCACCAATACCCCTCATTTTGGGGTGTTTTTGTGACGAGTAAAACGGAAAAACAAAGCAGGCAAAGGGGTTTAGGGTTATGACCTCAAAATTGACACGGTAGAGGTCAGGAGTTCGAGTCTCCTCGTGCCTACCATATCTTTTTTCGACCACAATCGCGACGGTATAAGAATGATTTTATGGAATCTCCTCACCGTCTCGTGCGTCACCTCGAATGGCGTTGACGTGTTGAAAAGCTGGCAGCGTTTGTTCTCAGTCTTGGCGACCTTGTTTTTCGAACTGTCCGTGGGGGTTCATGGTTATCGCGGCCTGAAAAAAGTCTTAAACGCAAGCCGGGTCGGAGATATTGGGACGCGATTTTTCGAACGCATTGCGATTCCCGTCAATCCGCCGCACCTGAATTGCGTGCGCTGGCCGTTTGGGGCTCGACCGTGACTTTTCGCTGAGGAAAATCACGTTTGGCTTCCTTCTCTCGCCGATGAGAACTGCGCAGGCCACTCAGGGCGGCGCGCTCAAACCGCTGCAGGATTGGTTTCCATGTTTCGGCCACAGGGCAGGGCAATGCCAGCGGTTGCATGCGCGTGATCGGCAGGCGCATGCCCGATGCCAGCAACAGAGCTGCACGATCGCTATGCGTGAGCGTCCAGTGCCGGATCAGCAACTGGCGTACGGCCTGTTCTTCCTCCGCTGAGGACGGCTCCAGTCGCACGAAATCTGCATTGCAGGAACTGATGGAGACCCGGTCGGTAAGTACATACGTCAATCCGCCAGTCATTCCTGAACCGAGATTGATGCCGGCCGGCCCAAGAATCACGACCACGCCTCCAGTCATGTATTCGCAAGCGTGATCTCCCACACCCTCCACCACCGAAACTGCTCCGCTGTTGCGGACGGCAAACCGTTCACCGGCTTGGCCGGCGATGTACAGCTCTCCTGACGTTGCTCCGTAGAGGACAGTGTTACCGGCCAGAACGTCACCGCGACGTGAAGCTCCGTTACCGGTTTCAATTGCGATTGTGCCTCCGCTCAGCCCCTTGCCCACGTAGTCATTGGCACATCCGTTAAGGTGGAACTTGATGCCTGCGCCAAGAAACGCCCCAAAGCTTTGTCCGGCTGTGCCACTGAAGCGAACTTCCAGCGGTGACGTTGAGGAAACTGGCGATTGCCGCCGTAAGCGCTCGCCCGTTAGCTCTGCTCCAATGCTGCGATCCGCATTAACAATCGGCAATGTTGGCGATGGG
>Ga0209488_10002124_pt1 | contig 16574 bp, 9 predicted proteins | sample Rivendell_Oct201_8_FD_188349 | JGI IMG/M metagenome (GOLD analysis project Ga0209488, IMG submission 188349) | Vadose zone soil microbial communities from the Eel River Critical Zone Observatory, Northern California, USA -... | ecosystem: Environmental > Terrestrial > Soil > Vadose zone >... | reverse complement strand
TATCGAGTTGATGCCGATACCCAGGTCTTGTGCCATTGCCACTGGCACGCCGACGCCGAGCGCAGAGCGACTGTCATCATCGTCCACGGGCTTGAAGGCTCAAGCTTGTCACAATATGTGATTGGCAATGCCACCAAAGCCTGGAACGCTGGGATGAACGTTGTCCGGATGAACATGCGCACTTGCGGAGGCACGGGAAAGCTGACCCCAACGCTGTACCATTCCGGCCTCTCAAGCGATGTGGGCGTGGTTCTGCGCACGGTGATCGAGCAGAGGAGAGTTCCGCGCGTGGGGCTGATTGGTTATTCGATGGGCGGCAACCTGGTGCTGAAACTTGCCGGCGAACTGGGCGCGAATGCGCCTGTGGAATTGAAAGCGATCGCAGCCGTTTCGCCCGCGGCGGACCTGGCCGCGTCAGCGGATGCCATGCACGTGGGCGGGAATCGCATTTACGAGTGGAAGTTTCTGGTCAGTTTAATGCGCACTTATGAACGGAAGCGTAAGATCTTTCCCGGGATATATAAAAAGATCGAGCGCTTTCCCAGTACTATCCGCGAATTTGATGACGTGGTTACTGCTCGCTATTGCGGCTTCGAGAACGCGCAGGATTATTACACTCGCTCCGGCGCTTACCGCGTGATTGAAAACATCGCGCTCCCGGCTCTGGTGATCCATGCCATCGACGATCCTTTTATCCGGCTTCTACCGGAAACCCGCGCCAAGATATTGGCCAATCCGCACATCACGTTGCTCGAGACCGCTCACGGCGGTCACTGTGCGTTTCTTGCCCAACCCAACGGTTACGACGGGCGATGGGCCGAACGCCAGATCGTGCACTTTTTTCATCACCACGGGATGAGCTGATGCAAGCTGATTTTTCTGTGGAACTCGGCAGCGACGATCCTGCCCTGGAGTTGCCCTGGAGTTCAGCAGACCCGCATGTGCGTTACTACGACCTGAAAAACCATCCTGAACTGTTACAGCAAATCCCTGAAGCAGTAGCGCATCCGGAACTTGGGTCGTTTCTTTCGCGAATCAATGCCGCTGGATTCCCACTGGCAACGGCAAAGTGTGACGTGTGGTCAAGCGAGGAAGTCTCTCAGGAAGAAGAAATCTTTGGTGACCGCAAGTTTGTTTCGTACATCGATGTGGTGTTTATCAATGAGACTGATCGTTGCTCGTTCGAAAAGCATGAAGCGTTCGCTAAAGACCTTTGCCAGTTGCTCGGCCACGCGCCTGAGATCGCTGCCTCTGTGGACTTGGTCATTCGCCGCTGTTATTACCATCAGGAAAAGTTGGTCGGTGAGAATGAGATCGGGCAAAGTGGTGCGCCGTTACCGCAGAGCGTGAATCGTAGGACAGCTGCGCTCCAATCATTTGATTTCGGAAATGAGGCCGGCCTGGACGTCAATACAAATGAACGTTCGAATTCGCGGATCCCACAAGTATCTGTTTCATCAGATTCCATTCGTCCATTCGAGAATGCTCAGTTGGAAGCACAATTTCAATCGAAACAGAAATTCCATTCTAGGGAATTCCAGTCTGAAGATAGGGTTTGGTCGGAAGATAAGGTTCAGTTGAAGGGCAGCGTTGAGGCGGAAGATCAGGTTCAGTCAGATGAGAAAATTCGATTAAGAAACAAGCTGCAATCGGATGACAAAGCCATTAGGGAAAACAAGGTCTGGGAGGAGAACAAACTTCAATCGGACGATAAAGTTCGATTGGAAGATAAGCCTCGATTGGAACATGCTATCGCTTCCATCACCGGGTTCTGCGTCACTGCGTATGTAACCGGCTTTGGCGATAGCGACCACGACCCGGTTCTTCGATGGACCATTGGTCTCAGCCTCATGCAGTATGCCGTGGTGCAACTGGCTAGCCACTGAGGATTGAAACATTAGAGACCCGATTCGATTGTTCACATGGCATTGATTGTCCGCATGGCCTTGACAGTTTGCATGCATTGATTGTCCGCATGCAGTTTGCAAAAATGACAGCCGGGGACTGTGGAAAAGACGGCGGCGGAACCGCCTTGGAAAACGCTCCGCGTTTCCCACTTTCCCACAGTCTCGACGGCTGCGGTCCTCAACTTAGAAGTGCTATGCTCGAAACCCCAAACCCGGAGAATGTCTCATTACGATTGGACTAAAGATGGGGGCAGGTCACTCCGGACGGCTTGGCGTAACCCATCATGCTGCATCACATCAAATCCCGCTCCGCCATCTCCCGTTGAGGTCACGAGGTTGATCTGTTGCTTGGGAAGCCCCGTCTGCTCACCCGGCCAGAACTCCGCGTTCTGCAGAAACCGAGACTTCGCGAAGCGCAGCGTATCGGTAAGCGCCCGGCAAAAGTTCCATTCGCTCATCAGATTCATGGAAAGTAACGCGCTGATCTCGTCGTAGCGAAAGCCATCGATATGGAACTCTCGGATGCACGTGCCGAAGAAGGGACTCGAACCTCAGGATTTCGGCAACTCATTCTCTCGCAAGAGAATAGCGACATTTACTGAATACAACACTCGGCCGGCAACGCTAAAAAGCCTCGAACTGAATTGCGCAAGTTGTGCTGGTTCAGGCTCCGGCGCTCAAAATATCGGTCGCAAAAGTCCGATAGAGCCACACTTCGCTAACCCGGTTCAATGTTGTAATTAACTTCCCGAATGTATGAATGTCGAATGGTTGTAGCAATTCAGCTAGTTCAGATGGCCCAATGGAATCAGCAACTTGAGTTGGAAGAGGTTTGTTCACAGTCGTCCAAACTGACTTGGGCTTATCCAGCTTTCTCAGGCCTCGAACGGAACGAGCGTGGAAAGGACAACGGGTACCAGAATGCAAGCGAGAATGAAGGATTCGGTAGAAGAAAATCAGGGGCCTGTTCAGGTACCGGATGACGTCTCTCGTCCATCGCACTTGTTGACCTGGTCTGCCAACACACTCGCTGAACTGGACGGTCTCGGGAAGAAACTGGCTGATTTCCTGAATGAAAACAAAGACAGCAATCTTACGGATGCGGCCCATACCCTTAGGGCCGGAAGTGATAGGTTTCGTCATCGCCGCATGGTTGTGTGCCGCGATCGCGAAGATGCGTTGCAAGTTCTGGAGAACGATCCCAGCCGTATGCTTACCGCGTTTGAAGAGCGCCGCGACCGCAAGGTGGCTTTCCTATTGCCAGGCCAAGGGGCCCAATATGTGAATATGGGCAAAGAATTATATGAGAGCGAGCCACTATTCCGCGCTGACGTCGATTATTGTTGCGACTATTCGAAGCCGTATCTGAAACTTGACCTGCGTGATCTGCTTTATCCGAAGGACGGCAAACTGGATGAAGCTGCCGAACAACTGGCTCAAACCCGATTAACGCAGACCGCCATATTCACCATTGAATATGCCGTAGCCCGTCAATGGATGCGGTGGGGTGTAGAGCCAACGGGAATGATCGGCCATAGTCTTGGAGAATATGCCGCTGCCTGTATTGCGGGCGTGTTTTCAGTGGAAGACGGGCTGAGGCTGGTGGCAACGCGTGGAAGATTGATGCAGCAGGTTGGCGGGGGAGCAATGCTGAGCGCAATGCTGTCAGAAGAGGAGTTAAAGCCGTTGCTGGATCATATCGGAGGGCTCGAAATCGCGGTCATAAATACGCCCTCTTCGTGCGTCGTTTCCGGTTCGAAGCACAAAATCGAAACGCTCGAATCGGAATTGACCCGCAGAGAAGTTATGACTCGACGGCTGCGCGTCACAGGCGCCGGACACTCATCAGCCGTGGAACCGGTCCTTGAAGACTTCAGGAAGGTAATACTTGAAGTGTGTTTGCACGTTCCCAATATGCCTTATCTCTCGAACCTGACAGGCCAATGGATCAGTGGCGCCGAGATCACTGATCCAGACTATTGGGTCAACCATTTGCGGAATACCGTCCGATTTTCTGACGGAGCGGCTGAGTTGCTGAAAGACCCGGAATTGATCCTGCTTGAGGTTGGGCCCGGGACTACACTGAGCAAACTGCTTTCACAGCATGCTGCTCGCCCGCCCCGGCTGTCAGTAATATCATCGCTGCCTTCCGTCAGCGAACCTCAACCTGATATGCAATACATGCTCGGAGGATTAGGAAGGCTTTGGATGGAAGGAGCCAGGCTGGAACTGGACTCAATTCGATAAGACAGTAGGAGACGCAAGTGCCCGCTAACATACGATTTCAAACGTGAGCGCGTTTGCGGGTAGTGTCGCAGAGTAAGAAGTTCAGCCCGCGCGATCGGATCAAGCGGTTTTCGCCACTTGATGGCGTTCTGCTCCCTTGGTGGCAGTTCGTTCTTCATGAATGAGGCGGCGCAGAGAGCGAAGATCATTCAGGGTGCGGCCACTCACCGACAGGTGTCGCTGCAGTTTCTCCAGATTGTAATCCACCACGCGAAGTACCCTCACTCGAGTGTGTGACGTTCGTTGCGTGGCGAGAATGATCTCATCATCGATGTCGCGCTTGGCCTCTGCGACGGCTTCCCCAAGAAGCCTGATATATTGTTGCGCATTTTCGATACTGTCGAACGGAGTTTCGATTCGATCTTTCATGGGTCTCAAATCCCCTGCCGTTAGTAAAGTGAGAGAAGGCGCGTGATCGAAACTGGATGATTTCGGCCAGACCAAGATCGAAGCGAGAAGAAAACTTGTACGCGACAGACTTTAAGAACTTGCGTAAGACGCCACGCACCAAAATCCCATCGCCGGCTCAGGCTGTTTCAATCCGTTATGTTTTTAGCTCAATCGGAATTGCAACAAATAAAAATGACTATTGGACACGAACATCAAAAACCGCGGTCTGTACCTGGCCCGACCGTTTGATTTGCACAAAGATGCGATAGTCTCCAGGATGAGGGAACCCATAAGGAAAGCTGAACTTCGGTGGTAGCGAACCGGTGGACGGCATACTGTCCATCATCATCGTCTCATGGGCCCCGCTTGAAGATTGTGGCATAAGCCGCTCTTGTGCCATATCCAGAGCAGCCATTGAGATTGAACCAGCCGGATGGATATGAGCAAAGACGCCCAGATCAAAACTAACCACCTGCGCGTGCGCCGCCATGCCCATATAAGGCTCCAGGCCGCGTGCCGGCGAACCGTCTTTCTCTTCCACCCTGAACTTGAAGCTGGCCGGCACATTGGCCTTTAAAGAATCCCCACCCCGCTCCCACACCACGCGCGCGCCATCGGGTAGTTGCGCGACCTTGGATTCGGAAAGAGGCGGCGTCAATCGAACACCGTCCCATGCCGAATCGTCGCCGATGGTGGACGAGCCTTTGATCTCGGGAAGATCCACGTTCCCTACCAGCGTCCAGGGAAATCCGCTCTTGTCTACGATGTCAGCGAACACCTGATAGTGGCCTGCGGGCATCGCCGGAAGTTTTTCGGAAAACGCGCCACCGGCAATGAGATCGGGATGAAGATGCCACATCTTTTCCATTCCCGGCAGCCGAATGAGAAACAAATGCATGACGTGGCCGTGGTCGGGAATCACTTCATCCATTTTGACCGCACTCACCGATTCATTTTGGCCGACAAGTGGAACCATGAGTGGGCTGGCGGGCCGGACAACCAGGCGATTCGCGTCGACTAAAGTCGTCTCCGCTTGGGGCGGCTTGAGGAGTTCGACATTGCGCTTGTAGGTGGCTGCTTCCACATTCCAAGACGCCCGGCCCCGGAAAACGATGAGCGCGACCATGATCAGCGCAAGCGCCATCACAATCCGTGAGCGTCGCCTGTTGGATAACTGCGGAACTTCGCCTGGAGGAACCGTGCTTTCGCGGACCACAACGCCGGCGATCAGCACCACGCTGAGTGTCAAAAACACCAGAAAGAAGCCGAGAACTGCAATCAGCCATCGATCCATAGGCAAGGATCGCCTTGCGAAAGACGCAACCGGAACGGAAAGTGTCGCCGTGCCCTTGGGGCCGTCTGCCTGCACGCGAACTTGCAAAGCGCCAAATTCCATGAACCACAAGTTGCTGACGAAGAATTGCGGATCATCCTTCGACCGCTGGGCCACATCAGGAACAGGCGGAAGATTTGAGCCCAGGCCGCTTAGGCGGAGAGATGACACTTGAATGGTTTGTACGTCGGGTGAGGCACAGCGTATCTGTATCTCAGCCACGCCTGGAATCACCTGCGGCAGGCGTATCGTCACAAAAAGGTGGTACGGTCCGGCATCACCTTCGTAGTAGACGTCGGCGCTGCCAACATGAGCGTGTACAAGGGTGCTCGCAAGAAGAATGAAAACAAGCTTCAATAAATTCCGCATGCAGTTCTTTGCCTCCAGATTGAATGCCAGACAAGTCGGCCAACGCCTTCATCTACGGATACGTCGCATCCAATTACCCCAGGCCAGCCCGAAGCGGGTAGTCACTATTGAGGCAACGAACGCAATTGTCATGACCACAACAAATAGGGCTGGTTTTTCAGCACCCGCAAATTTATAGGGATCGTATGAAAATCCCGCCGGATCGCCATAAGCAAAATAGGCAGTCCCAAAGACCCAGTTTCGCGAGGCCGGTGACATAAGGAAATTGGCGAACGGCCACTGAACCGCAAGAAAGCTGAGCAGAAAGGCCGGTCCAACACAAATAGACTTGAACCAGAAGGATCGCTGCTCCAGCTTTTGCAACAATAAATCTGCAACAAAAGCGGGAATAATCAGCAACAACGGAAAGCCCATCGGAACTAGATGAGTTACGTTGTGGTACACGGGCCCGAGCTTCGGCTGCGCAGGAAAGAGCGGCAGCAACCATTCCGCTCCCAGACTGATGGCCGTGTAAATGGCAGCAGGGATGGTGCATCCCCATTTATGCAGCGCGCCCCAGCCAGTTGCAAGTAATACAGAAGGAATGAAGACTGCGACTGCAAGGTAGCAGGCGGCGGTGTGCATGTTTTCGGTGAATGTGGCAACGACGATCAATTTTGCGAACTGGGCCACTCCCAGGCCGCCAACAACTAGAAACAACCACCTCAATCGATTGAGTAGTGGGTCCGCGGAGTGGTTCATCGCACTGGCGATCCAAGCCATTGCACCGACCTTCGCAGCCAGGGAGCCGAGAAACAACAACCCGTGGGGTGGCGTGATCATTTTCACATCCAGCCCATAAGCGTTGTGCCACCAATTATCAAACGGCTCTGAGGCAAACATAGCAACGCTGCCCCAGAAAGCAATGAACGCACCCCCTGGTGCGTACAAACCCAGGAGTCGGATCGACGTATCCCGCTGCGCGCTGGAACCAGACAGGGTTATCGCCAGGATAGCGTATGCAGCCGCTATTCCAATCAGAATCCCCCCCAACTGAACCGTGACGTGCGGTGGAACCCACATAGTGTCTCGGCCAATTGACATGTGCCAGGCGAAATCCCAGGTTCCACCGACAAGGGCAAGGGTGATGCCTGTGACCGTCAACCAAAGGGCCCGAGGAATTGAGGCGGCTTCAGTTAACACCAGCGGACGACTCTGCACCGGCAATGCTGCCGGAACGGTTGTTTGTGACATTTTGACGACTCCATTTCCCTGCTCAGGAGCAAGGCTGAGACGATTAAGTTATCGTGGGTGGCTTTGATCTACTAATGAATGAAAGTGCCTGACTGGTTGAGCTACGCGGGAAGAAGCGCGCGGAGTGCGATCCTGAGCGGAGACAGTCTTGATCACGCCGCCGTGCCGATTTTCCCGAGTGTTACAATCTCCTGCGAGCCTAAGCAATCCGGTCGTATTGCCGTTGAAATTCTTTTATTCCAGTTAAGAAAAGCGTTTCCTTGCCTTGAGCATTCCGCGCTTTGGGAATGAAATCGGTATCCAGGACGACGTTGCGAGTACCGAATTTCACCGCATTGTTGCTCACGAGCAACCTGTCATATTCTTCCATCGACAGCTCACATCTTTTGTCCAGTTGATCTTTAATTCGCAGCGCACGTACGCGCTCCTGCCCTTCTTTGGTGACGATTCCGCTGAAGAATTCGGAACAGCAGCCAGACCCGTAAGAGAAACATCCAACTCTCTGTGGCGTCTGGAATTCACCGTGATCGATGGTGCTGAGCAACGAAAGCATCGTGGTCGCTCCCATGATATTGCCAACACGCTGGCAATGAGTCAGCCCCGGTACAACGCGACGCTGAAAATCCGCTTCGATCTCCTTCGGATTTGCCTTGACCATTTTGCGCATCATATCGCGATGCGCTCCCTTGATCATGCCGCCGAACGGCGTGTGCATTGCCAGATAGCCAAAGGTGCCAGCGAAATCCGCACCCTCCACACGCTTCTTGTACTCCAGAAAAGCTCCCTCGTAACAATCCAGATAGGAGAGCAGTGACAGATCGGCGTCGCCCGCCTCACTATCTGGAACGGGGCGGCAGGTATCCATCACTTCGTAACCATAGTAGCCACTGGCTCCCACGTCGACCTGGAACACATACGGCACTTCGCTGACGATCATCGCTACGGCACCGGCTCCGGCACTAGGCTCAAAAAACGACCAGTCTTCCGTCAAAGCTTCTCCGCCCTCCACTGTCATGAAGCGGGAAAGGTCCGTGGCAATCACCAGTGCTTTGGCCCCAGGTGAAGCCTGCGACAGGATGAAATTAACTGCCACCTGAAAGCCTGCGACGCCGGAATAGCAGGCGTTTTTCAGCTCGAACAAACGGCAGTTACGATTCAAGCCCAGAAGTTTGTGGAAATAGGTGCTCATTGACTTGCCGAAATCAAAGGCGGATTCCGTACAAGTAACAACCATCTCGATCCGATCTTTTTCTTCCGGGCTCATCGCGTCGATCAGGGGTTTGGCTGCGTTCAATCCGAAAGTAATCGGATCTTCATAAGGCAGGGCGACGGTTTTTTCCTTCATCAACAGGTTCTTGAACCGTGTCACGTCCAGCTTGCGGTGCAAGGCAAGCTTTTCTACGTTCACAAAGGCGCTACCTGCAAAAGCATTGATCGCTTCAATTCCAACTAAGTTCATATGTATCCTCTGGTGAAATGTTTCGCTTCTTGTCCGTGTTTAAACAAAATCGAACATCTTGGCTACGTTTTGTCCGCTTCTCAGGCGAAAGGCCGCGAAAGAATGTTTGTCTGAAAACTGTAGATAAATATTTTCTCTCAGCAACTGCGACATCTTTTGACCTGGCGGCGTCCCATAAGAATGGCCAGGAAAAATGCGCGTTTCCGGTATGAGGCGGTTTTTCAAGGCCGCAAGGCTGGCAAACATAGTGTGCGCAGCTTCACTATCAGGACATATGCCACAACCTTCCGCAAACAGAACATCACCGGTAAACAAATTGTCCGCTATCAGATAACACGTTGAACCCGGCGTATGTCCGGGCGTGAGCATCGGTTCAATCAGCATCCGCCCGACCGCAAACGGACTTGTATCGATCCCGACCAGGGCCGCGGCGCTAAACCCGGAAACTGCTATTTCCTCTTTTGACATCCAGATCGGACAATCAAATCTTTCGGCGATCGGCACGGCTAGATGGACATGATCAGGGTGAGCATGCGTAATCAGAACACCGCTCAGGTTCGCTTGGGTATCTATCAGGGCCTGGTCGATTTTCTCCATTTGCCAGGCCGGATCAACAATAACGGCCTGACGACTGCCAAGATCGACTATCAGATAGCTATAGTTCTTCATGAACTCATGGCACATCTTCAAAACCACAACTTGCAGCATGACTCCCTTGCCTTTTACGTCTGAATGCTGTTGATTCATTTGATAGGACTCGAACACGACTGATCAACGTTTCTTTCTAATTGTTCAATCGCCGCCAGCAGCCGCCAACCGCGCTGCCGCAGTTGAGCGGGGCCCTGTCTGAAAGGTGGGGAGAGCCCTGACGAACAGGTTCTTGAAGTTGATCAACACATCTCCGCTTTCATTCAGCAACCGAATGTTGAACTTCCTTACGCCTGTGTGCGTCCTCTCTCGCGAGTCAGCGAACTCTGCGTATGCATAACAAGTCTGACGGATTGGGTGGAGCATTTCGACTTCATCCAGCGCAAAGGGCAGATGGGGCGTGGCGGAAGTCATGCCTCCAACTAAACTGGCGGCCGTCTGTAAAGCGCCATCAATAATGCTGGGATGAAGAATGAATTGACCAAAATCACTTTTCAAGTGATCAGCTATCTTCAGCTTAGATAGAACGAAGGAATCATTGATGTAGATTTCCTGAATGGTCTGGAATGAGGGGCCATAGTGAACTCCGTATTTCCTGAATTTGTCGTAATAGGCAGCCACATCGTCAGGTCGTTTGCATTGTGCCTTTAGTACTTCAATGGGAATTTGATCCGCGACATCGATTGGCTCTGTCCAGCCGCTCCTGAAAGTCAGCTTCCCTTCCGAATGCACGACCTCTTCATTTTCGTCATCTAACGACGAAATCACATACTCCACGGTGTCGCCAACATTTTTCAAGACCGTACGTACCGCTTGCGGGCCTTTCCTGAATCTCAACGGCTGCACCCACACTATGTCCTTAATCTTACGGACTCTGCGCTCGGCTGCAATATTCCCCGCGATACAGGCAATCTCCAAAAATCCCGCTCCCGGGAAAATCCCTTCTTCATTGACCTTGTGATCTACAGCGTAAAATGCAGTATCGGAAAGCGATGAAGCGAAGCTGACCTCTTTCAAGGTTGAAGAATTGTAGGAAATTAACGGATGAAGTTCAGTGTTGGGCAGCGTTCGTTTTTCGGGAGCCTGAGAGCTTGAAATCCAGTATCTTTCGCGAGCAAACGGATAGGCGGACAGGCTGATCCGGCAAGGGCCATTCGAAGAGTACAGGCTTTCCCAGTGCACCTCTTCGCCTGCTGCCCACCGGGCAGCAATCTCAGTCAAGCTTTGCCCTGGTGCTTTTACAATTCCCAGGAGCCGCTTCGATCTTCCGCGCGGTCCCAGACTACCGCGATTGATATGGGCCGAAGGTCCCAATCTGATCCAAACGTCGAGCCGATCGATGAGTTCATCCGCGTCTGAAATGACGGTGGCCAACCTCTCTTCCATTGCTTCCCTGCCGACCTGAAGCGTATAGCAAAGGTCGCCAGGATCGATTTCCTTTTCACTTCGCAACTGGGTGAGCATGCGATTCGCATATTCCCGGAGCCGGTCCTCGTTCTTGGCGGAGAGTGTAAACAGATAAGGGCCGGCTTCTCTCCGGATTTCCGCCACATTCGGATCCTGGTATTCCTCAAGGACCACGCATGCGTTCACGCCTCCGGCCCCGAAAGAATTAACCAGTGCCCTGCGCGGGTGCGCAGGAGATGATTCCCATTCAGAAAGTCCATGTTGCAGATAAAACGGCGATCCCTTGAATTCAATATTGTCGTTCACATCATCGGAATGGATTGAAGGAGCGAGTTGCCGATATTTCATCTGCAGGATGACCTTGGTCATGCCAGCCATTCCGGCCGCCGACTCCGAATGTCCAACATTGGCTTTGACCGAACCGATTGGACAGAACTGGGTCTTGGTCGTCTGCTTCCGAAATGCATTGGTCAGCGCGGCAATTTCAATTCCGTCACCCAGTTGCGTGCCGGTGCCATGACCTTCAACGTAGCTAATGGTTTCAGGATGGATGTGGGCCTTCTTGAGCGTTTGGGTGATCAGTCTCGATTGAGAATTCGGGTTAGGCGCAGAATAGCCGTTTGACCGGCCACTATGATCAAAAGCGCTTGCCGCGATGACAGAGTAAATATGATCCTGGTCTCCAATCGCCTTGCTTAGCGGTTTGAGTACCAGTGTTCCTATTCCTTCTCCGGGAACAAAGCCGTCGTCACCTGCGCCATAGCTGTGACATTTTCCATCCAGAGAAAGCATGCGTCTCTGACACAGCGACTGGTATTTTGAAGGGTGCAAATACAGGTTCACTCCACCTGCAATCGCAACCTGGCATTCGCCCCTCTTGAGGCTTTCGCAAGCGAGATGGACCGCAACCAGTGAAGAAGAACAAGCCGTGTCCACTGGCATGCTGGGTCCGCTGAAATCAAAGAAGTAGGAGACACGATTCGCGATCGACCATGGCAGGGCGCTGGGAAAAACGATGTTCCCACGGTTCCGTTCCTCTGGTGCCCACAAATGATAGGAGTTAGTAGTGACGCCGACAAAGACACCCACGTCCGCGCTTTTTCCTTTGGGAGAACGCTTCTTCAGACTTTCTCTTGTGTACCCGGCGTCTTCGACTGCGGCCCAGACCGACTCCAGAAAGAGGCGTTCCTGAGGATCGATCACTTTGGCTTCTTCAACTGAGATGTTGAAGAAATGCGGGTCGAACTTGTCATAGTCGTCCAGGAATCCACCCCATTTGCAGTAGATTTTTCCGTCCAAAGCCGCCGCCGGATCGGGATGATAGAACTTCTTGTAGTCCCAGCGACTCGCTGGTACCAGATCGATTAAATCTCTCCCTTGTTTCAGATTTTCCCAATATTCGGCCAGATTCGCAGAGTGAGGATAGTACCCATGGATTCCTATGATTGCGATTGGCCCAAGATTATCCGCACCTTCTGCTTCTGCTTCCATTACGGGCGCTTCATCTTGAGCTGTTTCTTCTTCGATTTCCGCTGATGAAATTCCAGCTAAGCCAAACAGCGCGACCAACACTTCTCGCGCCTCCTGCAGGAGAAACTGCGCAAGTTCCTGGACCGTCTCATGCTCGTAAAGCAAGGTTTTCGGCAGAGTACCCAAATCCTTTTCCAGATTGATATTCAGCTGATTGATCATTACGGAATCAATGCCATAGGATTCCAGCCGATCTGTCGAGCCAATCCGGTCCGGTGCGAGTTTAATCTCCTCGCCGATCAAGGCCTTCAAATACTCTTCCGTTTTTGCCAGGAGCATCGCGGCATCAACATCATCCACCAGGGCAGTTACATTCCTATCGCCCCTCACGGGCTTGTGAGTGATAGAGGCAGCGATCCTGGAAGGGATTCCATACAGTGCAACACCTTGCAACTCCCCGGACCGCAGGAAATCTTCCCAGTATCGAATGCCTTCTTTTGTCGGCAACGGACATATTCCGGTTTGTTTTTCCGCAAGCGCGATATGTTCCGGAGAGACATTCATCCCTCCTTCTTCCCATAAGGGCCAATTGATTGACAATGTCCGGCCCGAACGCTTCTGCGCTTCCTTCAGATTCTCTCGACTCTCCACAAAAGAATCCAAAAAGTGATTTGCGTAGGCATAATCGCTTTGTCCTGGGTTCCCCATCACTCCTGCAATGGAAGAAAACAGGACAAACCATTCCAGATTCTCGTCTCTTGTTGCCAGGTCCACGTTGATGGCGCCGTAAACCTTGGACGCCAGCACCGCTTCCATCTCTTCACTTGTTTTCTTGAAAATGAAAGAGTCGCGGTTCACGCCCGCAGCATGAATGACTCCATTGATTTCCGAGAATCGCGCCTTCGCTTCCCGCACCGCTCTTTCCACGTCTTCCAATTGAGAGACATCGGCCTGAAGCGCCAGTGTTTCGGCGCCGTAGTCTCTTAGTTGGCTTAACTTTTCGTCTTGCGTGGCGCTGGGTGCGGAACGCCCAACCAGAACCAGCCTCGCCTGGAACTTTTTCGCCAGATACTCTGCAAAGATCAAACCCAGACCACCCAGGCCGCCAGTAATCAGATAAACGCCATTCTTTTTCAGCGGCAAAGCTACCGACTGCTTCTCCACGAATGTTTGCGGTAGTAACTCGCTTATGTATCGTCCAGGCCTTTCCTGGCTGTCATGCGTGCGCTTGCCGTAGCGAATCTCTTGGGCCGTCCACTTTTTCTCGTAAATCTCGTGCCAAATGAGGGCGGCTTTCTCTGAAACAGACAACGCTCCATCTCTTCCTGGTCCGCTTTGAATATCTACGACCTTGGCCAGGTACCGCGGATTTTCCAGTACAAGCGTCTTAAAAAAGCCTCCCATGGCAGCGCCCAGGGGAACTGTCGCTTCCGAATGGCTGGAGAAGACCGATACAAAGCGCAGCGCACCTTGAAGTTTTTCCTTCATCAAGGCCTTGCTGAGATAAAGCAGTCCATAAACGCCGTTATTCAGATTCTGCGTCACTTCTTGTTTGACTTCCAGATTGCACGTGTCTGAACAGTGATGAAGAACCACACCGGGAAGCAAAGCCCTGTTTCTGAGATTCTCCATGAGCTCATGGAAATGTTCTTCTCGCTCAGTATCGATGACGAAAATATTCGGTGCTATTTCCTCAAAAGACTTTCCTGGTTTTACCAGTACGATACGGTCGTCAGCCGATCCGTTCTCGCCTGTCTCTCTCATTGAGAGAAACAACTCCTCCGACGTGTCCAGGATCAGGATCGGTCCGATCACCGGCCTTTTTTCGTCTGCTCCAGCAATGGGACACAAAGACCATTGGGGATGGTAGTACGTCCTCTTTTTTTCTTCCGCATGCACGCGCATTGTAACCTTCGGCGTAGCGAGGACTTTCTTTTGAACAGGACGCGGTGATTGGGTTTTCTGATTTGTCTCGACCCAACACCGTTCTTTGGCGAAAGGATACGTCGGCAGCGAGATCCTCCTAGGAGTTGCAGCCCGACCCAGGAGCGACCAATTAATTTCAACACCTAAAACCCAGAGCCTTGCCAGCTTTTCCAGATCCGTGCTTGCTAAAAGATCCGCAAGAAAAGCCTTTCCGGCTCGTCCTTCAATCAGGTTGACAGCACCGTGCTGAGCGTCCCGGACGCTTCCATGAAATACATCCTCAAATTCAGGAGCGCCGCCTGGACGAACGCTTTTGTTCTTTCGCAGAGCAATCCACTGACTCAATTTGTCCGTGAGATCTTCCAGACTCGATGTGATGATGGCAAGCCGCGCATCCATAGGAGACCGCCCTACTTGTGATGTGAATGCCATGTCCGCCAGCGAAACGTCAGATGTGTTTTGCAGGAAGTTGACGACTCTTTCGGCATAACGGCCAAGGGCGTCCTGGTCCTTCGCTGAAAGAACAAAAACTTCACGCCGCGTTGGAGGTGGCGCGCTCTCTGATTCTCGAGCGCCGCCATATTCTTCCAGGATGAGATGAGCGTTCGAACCTCCGGCACCGAACGAGCTCACGCCAACACGCCGGGGATGCGCAGCAGTGTGTTTCCATTCCGCCAGTTCAGTCTGCACGTAAAACGGCGATTCCTGGAAATTGATGTTGGGGTTAGGAGGATCCGCGTGTAAAGAAGGAACCAATTGCTTGTATTTGATTTGCAATAAAGCTTTGGTAACAGCTGCAATCCCGGCCGCCGACTCGAGATGTCCAATATTTGATTTGACTGATCCAATGGGACAGAACTGCTTTTCGCCGGTGGAGCCCTCAAACGCCTTCAACAGGCCGGTAATCTCGATCGGGTCTCCCAGGGAAGTGCCCGTTCCATGAGTCTCGATGTAGCCCAGAGTTTTAGGATCGATATTGGCTTTTTTGAACGCGTCGAGAATCAAATTACCCTGAGCATTCGGATTGGGGACCGTATAGCCGTTGGTTTTGCCACCATGATTCAAAGCGCTCGATTTGATGACCGCGTATATTTGATCTCCATCGCGACGAGCGTTTTCCAGCGGCTTGAGCAGCACCGCCCCCACGCCTTCGCCAGGGACGTATCCATCTCCTCCCTGGCCAAAGCTCCGGCATTTGCCATCGCTCGCGGCAAACTTTCCCTGGCTCATGCTCACATATTTGCTGGGATGTACCGTGAGATTAACGCCACCTGCAATCGCGGCGTCTATCTCTCCGTTGCGGAGCTCTGCGCACGCCAGATGAATAGCAGTGAGAGAAGAAGAGCACATCGTATCCAGCGCAATGCTTGGTCCATGAAAGTCAAAAAAGTAGGAAACTCGATTTGCGATGGAAGCGTAAGACGAATTGGGTAGCGCTGTGTTGCCGCTCAACATCGCCTCAGCACCATAAAGCTCATACTGTCCCCACATCACCCCGACAAAAACGCCAACCCGGCTTCCCGAGATGCTCTCCTTGCTATAGCCGGCATCCTCTACAGTTTCCCATGCTGTTTCCAGGAACAAGCGCTCTTGTGGATCAGTCAGCGCGGCTTCTTTTGGGGAGATGTTGAAGAATAACGGATCGAATTTGTCCACGTCGGCAATAAATCCGCCCCACTTGCTATAGCTTTTCCCTAATTTGCTTTGGTCAGGATCGTAATAAAGCGTGTGGTCCCATCGTTCGGAAGGAATTTCCGTAATGCTATCGCGGCCATTCTGGAGATTTTTCCAGAATTCCTGCAGGTTTTCAGCCTGCGGATATCTTCCGGCCAACCCGACAATAGCAATTTCCTGCCGGTCGTTGGTTTTAATATCGGCGAAACGCTTCCTACTCCGTACCGCTGGAGTGGGCCGCCTCGTTTCTGTAACAATTTGATCGGCGGCCTTTGCCTTGGGCGGTTCATGCCGGAGTCCGATTTGCTCGCGCACGATTGCCGGATGCGCTTTCAGAAAATATCCTGCCAACCCAGCTATGGTTTGGTATTCGAAGAATAAAGTCTTGGAGAGCGAACCAAATGTCCTTTCCAGCTTGTTGGTAAGCTTCATCGCCAGGATCGAGTCAATTCCGTAGTTTTCCAGCGCGGCC
>Ga0209488_10002123_pt1 | contig 16575 bp, 10 predicted proteins | sample Rivendell_Oct201_8_FD_188349 | JGI IMG/M metagenome (GOLD analysis project Ga0209488, IMG submission 188349) | Vadose zone soil microbial communities from the Eel River Critical Zone Observatory, Northern California, USA -... | ecosystem: Environmental > Terrestrial > Soil > Vadose zone >... | reverse complement strand
CCATCGAGCGAGACCCGCAGCAAGGCCCCCCGCACCATGGTCTCGCCATCGTCCTGCGCACCCAGGGCAAGTTCGCCGAGGCGATCGCCGCCCTCGAGACCAGCGTCCGCCTCAGCCCACAGAGTGTTGACGCCGTCAGCGACCTCGCCCTGCTGCTTGCCCAGTGCCGGGACAAGACTCTGCGCAACGGCGCGCGCGCGGTCATGATGGCCCAGCGCGCCGTGGCAATGGCGCCGGACAACAACCGCAATCGCAGCGCGCTGGGCGCGGCCTGGTATCAGGCCGGCAACTGGCAGGAGTCGCTCGACACGCTGCAGCGCGCGACCGACCTGGAGCCGGACGGCAACGGCTTCAATTCGTTCATCATCGCGATGGCGAACTGGCAGCTCGGTGACGCGGCAGCCGCCCGGTCGTCGTACGAGCTCGGGGCGCAATGGATGGCGCGGACGAAAGCCCACGGCGAACTGCTGCTCCAGACCCACGAAGAAGCCGCCCGACTGCTCGGCGTCGAGATCCCGCGGTGACGATCGGGTGCCGGCCGAAGGCTCGCCGGCCGCGCGTCCGGTATGGTGGCGCGCATGGCCGACGTGACCAGGATCCTCGAGCAGCTCCGCGGTGGCGACCTGTCCGCCACCGAGCAGTTGCTGCACGAGGTCTATGGCGAACTGCGCCGCCTGGCCAGCGACAAGATGGCGCGGGAGCGAGCCGGGCAGACCCTGCAGGCCACGGCCCTGGTGCACGAGGCCTATCTGCGCCTGGTCGGCGCGGAGTCGCCGCCACCATGGAACAGCCGCGGGCACTTCTTCGCCGCCGCCGGGGAGGCGATGCGGCGGATCCTGGTCGAGAACGCGCGCCGCAAGCAACGGCTCAAGCACGGCGGCGGACAGCGCCGTGTCGACCTCGATTCCGAGTGCGTGGTCGGCGACGCCCCCGCCGTGGACATCCTGGCGCTGGACATGGCGCTGGACAAACTGGCCGCGAGCGATCCGCAGAAGGCCGAGGTGGTGAAGCTGCGTTTCTTCGCCGGCCTGACGATGCCGGAAGTGGCGGCGGCGCTCGGCATCTCGCTGGCGACGGCGGAACGCCATTGGACCTTCGCCCGGTCCTGGCTCTACGCGGAGCTCGACACGCCGTGACCGGAAAAGCCACCCTCGCGTGAGGGGTTCGGGCTGCAGTCGTCGCACGGGGGTGTGCGGCATGGACGATCCGTCTGCGCGCCCACCGCCGCCTTCGACCACTCCGCAGACCGATCCGAGGCACCGATGTTCCGCTCCCTCACCCGTCTCCTCTCCTTCCTCCTCCTCACCACGGCCACGCTGTCCTTCGCCGGCAACGCCGCCGCGCAGTCCAAGCCGTACCAAGCCACCGGCATCGCGCAATTCGCCGCCAACCAGAGCGACTTCACCGGTGGCGGGCAGGCGACGCACCTCGGCAAGTACACCGAAGTCGGCCACGTCGTGTTCACGCCCACCAGCACGCCGGGCGTGTTCGAGGTGGACGGCTGGAGCCACTACACGGCCGCCAATGGCGCCGAGTTGTTCGCGGTGCTCCACGGCTCGGTCGACATGGTGACCGGCGCGATCATCGCGACGGCGACCTACGTCGGCGGCACCGGCCTGTTCACCCATGCGAGTGGTTCCTCCGCCCTCGCCGGCCAGATGCTCGGCGGTGGCGCATTGACGATCGCCGCCGTCGGCAGCATCAGCTACTGACCCCGGCCCGGCGCTCCGCGCCGGCAGGAGAACTCCGCCGCGCGTCAGCAGACCACGATCCCGGTCTCTGCCGCGCAGCCTTGTCTTGTCGAAGGATCTGCGCTCGATCGATCTGAGCAAGCTGACGCGTGCGGAGAAACTCACAAGGACCCGGTCGTTCCGATCAGCGCAGTTCGACCCGAACCGGCTGACCTGCTTCGCTGCCCATCGTGAACGCCGCCGTGCTCGTCGGCTCTCTGTCCCGGGTCGCCAGCGTGTAGCTGCCGGGCACGAGCCAGATGTCGCGCACCAGCGGACCGGCGCCTTCGCCGTCCGCCGAGTGCCAGAGCACCAGCCTGCCGTCGCGGCGAACGGCGAAAGCGACCGAACGCGGCAGCTCGGCGCCGGTGGCGTTCACGAACTCGACCCGTTGCCGGACGCCTGCGGCAGCGCGCACTTCGAGTTCGGTGTCCTGGTCCGATCGGATCGCGAACGGCAGCGCTTGCGCCGCGGTGTCGGCGCCGCGCACGAGCAGCTGGTAGGCGCCCGCCGCCAACAGCTCCGAGGAGCGCGGCGGCGACTCCAGCATGTCCAGCCCGCAGACGAAGTGCTCGCGCGCGTCGAAGATCAAGTGCTCGAGCTTGCCCGCGTCGAAACCGGTCTCGCGCACCACGAGCCTTCGACCTTGGGGCAACTGGATCGTGCCGACGTCCCAGGTCGAGCCGCCCATCACCTCCCGAGCGTCGAGCGCGACGGTGGGATGACCCTTGCTGTCGGTCCACAGCCTCCAGGTTCCGGTCGTGACCGTCATCGCGAAGCGTCCATCGGTGGCGGTCGACTCGTGCCGGTAGTCGCTGCTCGTCCGCAATGCTGTCACGGCGACACCCTCGACTGGCCGACCATCAGGTCCGACGATCGTGCCGATGATTTGCGCGCGCGGCGACAAGTCGCGCTCGACCCTGAGTTCGATCTCGCCGGCATGCGGATCGATGCCATCGCGCCGCATGGGCACGATGCCCCGCCCTTCGATGTTCACCGAGAACGGCCGGCCCTCGGGGCAATCGGTCACCAAGCAGCGGCCCTGCGCGTCGGCCTGTACGCTCTTCATCCAGCGCGTCCCGACGCCCACGGCCTCCCAAGTGCAGATGAGATCGCCGACCGAAGCACCGGTCTGATCCACGACTCGCCCGCGCAGTGCGAGGCCGTTCGACAGCACCAATTCGCAACGCACCGTGGCACCCGCCTCACCGCGCAGGAGCGTCGTGGCCTTGCCGAGCTGCCACTTCCCGGCCCGCAACTCGACGTCGCCGACCGGCAGGCCAGTCAGCGTGAACGCGCCGTCCTCGCCGCTGTAGGCGCGGAACTGGGCGAAGTCGCCGGGGTTGCCCGACGTCACTTCGACGGACCTGGCCGGGACGCCGTCCTCGGTGCGCACGATGCCGGTGCAGGTGACGCCGGCCGAGAGGCTCACGCGAACGGGCACCACGAGACCGGCGGCCACCTCGCACGATCCACTCCACGGCGCGAAGGTGGCGGCGCGCACCATGAGCAGCTGCTCACCTACGGGCACGCCGATGGCGAGGAACCGCCCCTCCGCGTCCGTCCGCACCTGCGCTGGCAGCGGCTCGGCATGCCAACCGGTGGGATGGATGCAGTCGGTCCTGCCCTTGCCGACGCGCACGACGGCGCCCGGCACGGCGCTGCCATCGGCAGCGACGACGACTCCTGCCACCGAGCCGCCAGCAGCCGACAGCACGATGCGCACCGCTTCGGTGCCGCCACGCTTTCCCAAGAGCAGCTGCTGCAACGACGCAGCATGGCCCGCAACGCGCGCACTGATCACGCAGTTGGTGGAGATGCCGCGCACAGCGAACGTACCGTCGGCAGCCGTGACGGCTACCGCCATCGCATCGACGCCGGAAACTCCCGCCATGCCGGCTTCCACCTGGGCACCGGCGATCGGCACGCCGCCGCCGTCGACGACGATTCCGGACACGGTCATGCCCAGCTCGAGTTGCAGGGTGCACTCACTGGCCGTCCCCGGGCGGACCTCGGCCAGGACGCCGGAAGGCACGCGGTTCGCCGAGACCACCACCTTGCCCGGCGCCACGGCAGAGAACGACACCGTGCCCGTGGCGTCGGTGACCCCGCACTGCAGGCCGACGCGGAAGTCGCCCAGCGGGCCGACGCTGACCGTGAGGCCCGCCGCGGCCTTCGGTTCGTCGGCGTGCAGCACGTGCACGACGAGCGTGCCCTTGGTTGCCGCTTCCGGCAGCGAGACCGGGGCGCGCTCTGCCGGGCCGCCGGGCGCAGCATCGGCCTGCGCGGCCGGTGGCTCTGCCTTCGCGGCCAGAGGCTCGAATTGCGCCGTGTTGTCTTGCAGCCGTGGTTCGGGGTTGCCTCCGCTCGGCCAGACGGCCCACGCCCCGGCGAGCACGAGCACCGCCGCCACCGCCGCCGCGAACTTGGTCTTGGCTGTCATCGCGATCACCCCTGTCCACAACACTGGATTCGCCGACGGTCCGACTACCTCGCGCCACGGCAGCGCCCGCGGTTGAGTGGCGAACGGCACCAATGGCAGCAGCCACGCGCGGCGATCACCGCCATGCTCGGCATCGAGTCGTAGGCGCAACGCCTGCAGCGCCGCGTGCAGCCGGTTCCATACCGTGGCGACCGGCAGGCGCAGTTCGGCGGCGATGCGCCGCGGCGGCAAGCCTTCGTAGTAGCGCAGCAGGACGACGGTGCGCTGGTCCGGCGACAGGCGGTCGACGGCGGTAACGAGCGCGCGGCGGCGCTCTTCGCCTTCGAGTAGTTCGCTCGACGAGGGCACGCGCTCGGGCACCGCGGCGGCGCGCTGCCGGGCATCGCGACGCTGGCTGCGACGGCGATGGTCGGCGACCAGGTTGCGGACCACGCGCGCGAGCCACCAGCGCGGCTGCACCAGCGAACCGGGTCGGTGTTCGAGAGCCTGCAGGAAGGCCTGCTGCACGACGTCGTCGGCCTCGTCGGCAACGAGGCTCCGGGCCAGCAACCGGACGAACGGCTCCTCGGCGAGCAACCGCTGCAGGTCGGTCCGTGTTGTGGTCATGCTGCAACAACCAAGACGCCACGCCGGTGTCTTCCTTTGGCGCGTGGCCGGGGAAACGTTCAGGGTAGCGGCGCGCGGGCCTGCTGGGGTCGAGCAGCGGGCGAGCAATGCAGAACCATGGGAAGTTCATGCCGCCTGCTCCAGTGCGCACCCCGTTCGATCAGCCTCGAAGGTTCCTCCTGCACCCCGAACCTCCGTGCTCGCCCCGTCGAGGTGGCAGCCGCCTCGTTCGTCGTAGAGCGCATGCCCATGCCGGCAAGCGCGCCGCCAACACTTGGTGTCAGCCCGGGCGGATGCCTATAACTCGCGCCTCGCCAAGCGCCGCGCCCGCATCCAGACCCCATCACCATGCCTCCGCCCATCCCTGCCCCGTTCTCCCGCCACGACACGTTCGCCAGCCGCCATCTCGGCCCGCGCCAGGGCGAGTTGCAGTCGATGCTGCAACTGCTCGGCTGCAAGACGCTCGACGAGCTGACCGAGAAGGCGATCCCGGCCAGCATCCGCTGGCGCGGCGAGCTGCAGACCGCGGCGGCGAAATCGGAGCACGCGGCGCTGGCCGAGCTGCGCGCGTTCGCCGAACAGAACCGGCTGCTGCGCAGCTACCTCGGCATGGGCTACCACGGCACCATCACGCCGGCGGTGATCCAGCGCAACATCCTGGAGAACCCGGGCTGGTACACGCAGTACACGCCGTACCAGGCCGAGATCTCGCAAGGCCGGATGGAGGCGCTGCTCAACTACCAGACGCTGGTGCTGGAACTGACCGGCTTGCAGGTCGCCAACAGCTCGCTGCTCGACGAAGCTACCGCCGCGGCCGAGGCGATGACGCTGTGCAAGCGGCTGCACGAGGGCGGCGACGACAGCCACACGTTCTTCGTCGACCAGAACTGCCACCCGCAGACGATCGCGGTCGTGCGCACGCGCGCCGAGCCGCTCGGCATCCAGGTGCAGGTCGGCGACCACCGTACGCAGAGCTTCGGCAAGCAGGTGTTCGGCGTGCTGCTGCAGTATCCGGGCAGCGACGGCCGCATCGACGATCTCGAGGGCACGATCCAGAAGGCGCACGCCGCCGGTGCCTATGCCGCGGTCTGCGCCGATCTGCTGGCGCTGTGCGTGCTGCGGGCGCCGGGTGCGATGGGCGCCGACGTCGTCTGCGGCAGTTCGCAGCGCTTCGGCGTGCCGCTCGGCTACGGCGGCCCGCACGCGGCGTTCATGACCGCGAAGAAGGAGTTCGTGCGCCAGCTGCCGGGCCGCATCGTCGGCGTGTCGATCGACGCCAACGGCCAGCCGGCCATGCGGTTGTCGCTCGGCACGCGCGAGCAGCACATCCGCAGGGAGAAGGCGACCTCCAACATCTGCACGGCGCAGGTGCTGCTGGCGGTGATGGCCAGCATGTACGCGGTCTACCACGGCCCCGACGGGCTGGTCGCGATCGCGCAGCGGGTGCGCGACCTGACCGCCTGCCTGGCCAAGGGCATCGCCGCGCTCGGCCACGAGCTGCACCACGACATGGCGTTCGACACGCTGCGGATCACGCCGAAGGACGGCGCGGCGAAGGTGCTGCAGCAGGCCCTCGCGCTCGGCATCAACCTGCGCGACTTCGGCGACGGCAGCGTCGGCGTCAGCCTGGACGAGACCGTCGAGGTGCGCGATCTGCAGGATCTGTTCGCCGCGTTCGGCGGCGTGAAGGAGCAGCTGGCGCTCGCCACCCGGGCGCCAGCGCTCGGCAAGCTGGCGCGGCAGGGCGCGTTCCTCGCCCACCCGACGTTCCAGCGCTACCGCAGCGAGCACGAGCTGCTGCGCTACATCCACCGGCTGCAGGCAAAGGACCTGTCGCTGACGACGTCGATGATCCCGCTCGGTTCGTGCACGATGAAACTGAACGCCACCGCCGAGATGTACCCGGTGTCGTGGCCACAGTTCGGTGCCATGCATCCGTTCGTCCCGGTCGACCAGGCCAAGGGCTACGCCGCGATGCAGAAGAACCTCGAGCGCTGGCTGTGCGAGATCACCGGCTTCGCCGCCTGCTCGCTGCAGCCCAACGCCGGATCGCAGGGCGAGTACACCGGCCTGTTGGTGATCCGCGCCCACCACCGCGCGCGTGGCCAGGAGCAGCGCAACGTCTGTCTGATTCCGCAGTCGGCGCACGGCACCAACCCGGCGAGTGCGGCAATGTGCGGCATGAAGGTGGTCGTCGTCGCCTGCGACCAGAGCGGCAACATCGACGTCACCGATCTGCGGGCCAAGGCAGCCGAGCACAAGGAGCAGCTGAGCGCCCTGATGGTGACCTACCCGAGCACGCACGGCGTGTTCGAGGAAGCGATCGTGCAGATCTGCAAGGTCGTGCACGAGCACGGCGGCCAGGTCTACATGGACGGCGCCAACATGAACGCGCAGGTCGGCCTGATGCGACCTGGCGACCTCGGCGCCGATGTCTGCCACCTCAACCTGCACAAGACGTTCTGCATCCCGCACGGCGGCGGCGGCCCGGGCATGGGCCCGATCTGCGTCGCCGCCCACCTGGAGCCGTTCCTGCCCGGCCACCCGGTGATCCAGACCGGCGGCAGCAAGGCGATCGGTGCGGTCAGCGCCGCCCCTTGGGGCAGCGCCTCGATCCTGACGATCAGCTACGCCTACATCGCGATGATGGGCCCCGACGGCCTGCGCGCCGCCACGCAGGTGGCGATCCTCAACGCCAACTACGTGGCGAAGAAGCTGCAGGGCAGCTACCCGGTGCTCTACACCGGCCAGAACGGCATGGTCGCGCACGAGTGCATCGTCGACGTGCGCCACCTGAAGCAGACCGCCGGCATCGAAGTGTCCGACATCGCCAAGCGGCTGATGGACTACGGCTTCCACGCGCCGACGATCAGCTTCCCGGTGCCCGGCACGCTGATGATCGAGCCGACCGAGAGCGAGTCGCAGCCGGAACTCGACCGCTTCTGCCAGGCGCTGCTGTCGATCCGCCAGGAGATCGCCGAGATCGAGCAGGGCAAGGCCGACAAGCACGACAACCTGCTGAAGAACGCGCCGCACACGGCGGCCGCGGTCACCGCCGCCGAATGGCCGAGGCCGTACTCGCGCGAACGCGCGGCGTTCCCGGCGCCGTGGACCAGGGAGCACAAGTTCTGGCCGCCGGTGGCGCGCATCAACGACGTGCACGGCGACCGCAACCTGGTCTGCGCCTGCCCGCCGATCGAGGCGTATCGCTAGCCGGTTCGCCGGCGAGCCCGCACCGTTCGCAAACACGACGAACGGGCGCAGCCAATCCAAAGCCCGATCGGAACCCTGGAAGCCGCTTGTTTGCTGCCATGGCGGGGAGTGAGGATCTTGTATCCGAGGCCGTTGTTCGACCGACGCGGCAAACGTCGACGCTCGGTACATCCGGGTCGGTAGCGCCTCAACTCCGCCGTGCGGCGATGCGCTGCCGGACGGCGGTTGCCGGTTCGCCGTCGGGGCCGTGCTGGTAGGCGATCACTTCGAGTTGCCCATGCACGGCGGCGAGCAGTTCCTCTTCGCGCAGCAGGAACTCCGGATTGCGCGGCCGCCCGTACTGCTCGTTGCCGACCGCGAAGGTCTCGTACAGCAGGACGCCGCTCGTTGCGACGGCAGCGACGATGCGCGGCAGCAACGGCCGCCACAGGTAGTTGGTGACGACCACTGCGGCGAAGGTGCGGTCGCCGAGCGGCCAGTCAGCGCCCTCGAGATCGGCGGCGAGCACTTCGATGCCGGCATCGCCCGCAGCCAATTCGCGCACGGCGGCAACGTCGCGATCGACGGCACAGACCGGATGTCCGCGGTGCCGGAACCAGCGCACGTGCCGGCCCGAGCCGCAGGCGAGGTCGAGCACCGTGCCTCCGGTTGCCACTTCCGCGGCATGGCGGACGATCCACGCGCTCGGCTCGCCATCGTCGTGCACGCGCGCACACTATCTGTCGCTGTTCCGAACGTCGATTGTCGACAAACGACGACTCGCAGCAGGGCATTGCCGCTCGGTGAACCGTGCTCCGCGCCTTGACGGCCTGGAGCACTCGCATGAACATCGTGCGGTCACCCTGGTGGAATGGACTGCCAGCAGCCCCGGCCACTCACCAGCGCGACGCAAGGAGCGAAAGTCCATGCTGCAGACGACTCGCGTCGTTCCGCTCGTCCTCGTGGTGCAGTTCGGCAGCATTGCATGCGCACAGGAATGGCGGCAAGTCCTGCCGTCGCAACGTGCATACCTCGCACTCGCACATGACGAGGCCCGCGGCCGCACGGTCCTGTTCGGTGGCAGGGGCTGGGACAGTCAGCCCGTCGCCGGCACGTGGGAGTTCGACGGCACCACCTGGCACCAGGTGACGACCGCCGTCGAGCCGCCGGCACGATTCGAGCATGCGCTCGCCTACGACACCGCACGCGCACGCACGGTGCTGTACGGCGGTTTGACCTACGCCTCCACGCCGCTGGCGGACACCTGGGAATACGACGGCACGACGTGGACGCAGGTGGCGACCCCGGCATCGCCGACGGCGAAGTTCGACCATGGACTCGCCTACGACGTCGGCCGCGGCCGTGTGGTGCTGTTCGGCGGGCGCAACCTCCAGATCACGCCGGCCGAGACCTGGGAGTACGACGGCATCACCTGGACGCACGTGTCGACCCCGACCAGCCCGGCACCCCAGTTGAATCCGCCGATGGCGTACGATCGTGCACGCGGTCGCACGATCCTCTTCGCGTCCAACGGCATCACCTCGAGCACCTGGGAGTACGACGGGACGACGTGGTCCCTGGTCTCGACGCCAGCATCGCCCCCGTCCATTGGCACGATGGCCTACGACACGGCGCGGCAGCGAACGGTATTGTTCGGCACTGGCACGTGGGAGTACGACGGCACGTCCTGGACCCAGGTGGCGACCGCAGGGCCGCCGGACCGCGTCAACCACGCGATGGCATTCGACACCGCGCATGCGCAGGTGGTGTTGTTCGGAGGCATGGTCCATGGCCGGCTTGCGGCTGACACCTGGACCTACGATGGCGTGAACTGGCGCGAAGCCCTGGCGGTACGCGCGCCGCCGCGACGTGAAGGCCACGTGCTGGTGCAGGACACTTGGCGCGGGCGGACAGTGTTGTTCGGCGGCGTTGCCGACCCGCATTGTTTTTCGACGTCGGTGTCGTTTCCCACGGACACCTGGGAGTACGCGACCGCCTGGTCGCCGGTGCAGACGCTGACCTCGCCGCCACCGCGATCGTTCGCTGCCGCCACGTTCGACGCCGCCCGGGGTCGCACCGTGATGTTCGGCGGCATGGCCCCCAACCTCACGGGCCTTGCCGACACCTGGGAGTACGACGGCGTCAACTGGATACAGGTGGTGACCACCGCGGCGCCGCCGGCTCGCTGGGACCACTCGCTGGCCAATGACCTCGCCCGCGGCCGCACGGTGCTGTTTGGCGGCCTCCCCCTCATGCCAGCCGACACCTGGGAGTACGACGGCGGCAACTGGGTCCAGGTGACGACCGCCGCGAGTCCGCCAGCGCGGTCGGGGGCAGGCATGGTCTACGACAGTGCGCGCAACCGCGTCGTGCTGAACGGGGGCTTTGGACCGGGCCCGCTGGCCGACACCTGGGAGTACGACGGCAACAACTGGATCCAGGTGACGACGGCAGCAAGGCCACGTGGTGACAGCATGGTCATGAGCTATGACGCGGCGCGCGGGCGCACGGTGTGGTTCGGCAGTGGGGGTTACCTGCTGTACCCGATGGACACCTGGGAGTACGACGGCACGAGCTGGACCCAGGTGACGAGTGGCACGGGACCGTGGGGACGCTGGGCAACCGCGATGGCCTACGACCCTGCGCGCGGCCGCATGGTGCTGTTCGGCGGCGGCTACAGCGACTGCTCGGTGTTGCTCGAGACCACCTTCTCCGACACCTGGGAGCTGTTGCCGCCGCGTACTCCGACGTGGACTCGACACGGTACGGGATGCGCCGGCAGCAATGGTGTGCCGCTGCTCGCGCCGGCTCCTGGTTCGGTCCCGGCACTCGGCAGCACGCTGCAGCTGCAGCTGCATTCGTTGCCGGCACAGCCGGGCGCGGCATTGCTGGTGTTCGGCTTCGACTTCACGCAGTGGAACACGACGCCGCTGCCGATGCCGCTCGCGGCCGTCGGTCTGCCCGGCTGCTCGTTGTGGATCGCGCCGGTCGCCGGAGCGCAGCGGTTCGTCGCCCATGCCGGCGGCAACGCCTCCGTGCCGATTGCGATCCCGGCCAATCCATCGCTGGCAGGCGTGGTCGTCGCGACCCAGGCCCTGGTGTTCGATCCAGCGACGCCGTCGGGCGCCGCGGTGACGAACGGTGGCATCCTGAGGCTCTTCTAGCGAACTGTGCGCGGCGCGCACCGCGGCGTGCGCTACCTGCCGCCGCCGCTGCCCGCACCCGCTGGGGTGCTGCCGGCGAACCCACGGGTGAACTGGTCATGCGAGCCGTTGCCACCGGCACTGGTGCTGCCCTCGGTTCCATGCACGGCGCTGCCGCCGATCCCACCAGGCTGATCCGTACTGCCGGTGCCCGACCCGGCTGGAAACAGATCGAAGGCGCCGCTGCCGGTGCCCGCCGCTGCGCCGCCGGAGAACGTGTCCTGCCCGCCGAGGAGGATGCCGGCGCGTCCGAACGGACCGGGCTGCACGCCGCCCAAGAGGCCGCTCGCGCCGGCGGCGGCGCCGTGGCCAGCGTGCCCACTGGCTGCACCGCTGCCGCTGGCCTGTGCCTGCTTCACCTTGCCGCGCAGCTCCTGCATCAGCTTGCGGATGTCCGCCATCTCAGCGCGCAGGTCGTCGATCATCGCCCGCACTTCGTCATCGTTGGCGTCCGCGCGCGCCGGGCGCTTTTCGGCCGCGGCCTTCCTCTCCTTCTTTTCCGCGGCGGCCTTCTTCGCACTGACCTTGGCAGCATCCAGGTGGTCGGCATGCAGCTTCTCGAGCAGCTCATGCTGACCCTGGGTCACATCCAGATCTTGCCCCATGCCGTGGAAGGCCTTGTTGTCAATCATGTCTTTCAGGGCCTTCACTGCTTCCAGCTGTTGCGGCTGCATCAGCGGGTTGTTGTCCTGCTGCAGGCGGTGCAGCTGTTCCAGCAAGTGCTCGTGATATCTCTTGTCGTGACCCTCCGCGCCTTCGTGCAGTTTCTGCATCAGCCCGTGGATCTTGTCGAGCTGCTCGCCGTGGTCCGCCCGGTCGGCCGACCGTTTGGCCTTGGCTGCTTCGAACAACTGGCGCTCGGCCTGCTTCTCCGCGTCGGCCTTCGTCTCGGACCGCCACCAACCGTCGGGCATCTGGCCGTCGTGGAATCCCTTCCAGACCTTCGCCTGTTCCGTCGCCTTCTCGTACTCCTGCAACGCCTTGGCGTGGTCGGTCCACATGTTCTCCCGGTTCTGCTTCTCCCAGTTCTGGCCCTCCTGCGCCTGCAGATGATCGTGCAGCACCTTCTTCCACTCCGCGGTCGCCTTCTTCTCGGCCGCGGTGTGGGCCTTCAGCGACTCCTGCAGGGTTTCGAGTTGCTGCATCGCCGCATGCTTGTCGGCGGCGGAGATCTCGTCCTGTTGCAGCAGCCGTTTCAGCTCGCGGATCGCCTGCTGTGAGTTGGTGGTGCCCGCGCGCTCGGGCACCTTGTCGGTCTCCTGCTGCGCTGGCAGCAGGGGGATGCCGGCGGCGAACAGCGCCACGGCAGAGAGGCAGAATCGTCGGTAGTTCATCGGTTGGTTTCTCCAGTCGTTCCGTTCGGGGAAAACTCGTTCTCCTGCTGTGCCAGCACGGCATCGAGCCGCGCCCGCAGCTTCGCCACCTTCTGCAGCCGCTGCTCGAGCTGCGCCAGCAGCACCTGCAGCTCGGGGTCGAAGGGCACCGCGGTCAGCTCTTGGCGCAGTGCCAGCGCCTGCTGCTGCAGTTGCTCGTAGTCCTGCGCCAGCGCCAGGCGCACGGCGCGCGGTCCGCCGTGCTCGGCCGCGTCGTCGTGGCCGGTGAGCTCGGCCGCGGGCAGCCAGCGCGCGCCGGGGACGGTCGCCGCCAGCACCGCGCACAGCGACATCGCCGCCGGCCAGAACAACAGCCGCCGCGGTGCCTTCCGGTCCTGCCAGGCCAACGCCGCTTCGACGCGGGCGCGCAACAGCGACGGCCGCGCCGCCATCGCCAGCGCACCGACCGGTGCCCGCGGGCGGCCGGTGATCCACTCAGCCACCTGCAACAGGCACTGCGCCACCGCGAAGTTGCCGGCGTGGCGTGCGGCTGTGCTGTCGCAGGCGAGTTCGGCGCTGTGCGCCAGCTGCCGCCGCGCCACCCACCACAGCGGCTGCCACGGCAGCAGCGCCTGCAGCAGCGCCGTGCCCCACAGCCACAAGGGATCCCGCCGGCGCAGGTGCGCGAGTTCGTGCGCCAGCATCGCCGCCAGCGCGTCGTCGTCGAGTTCGTCGGCGCGCGCCGGCAGGCAGATCTCCGGCTGCAGCCAGCCGAACGCCACCGGCGTCGCCAGCGCCGGGCAGCGGCTCAGGTGTGGCGTGCACAGGAGTCCCATCGCCTTCGCCACCCTGGCGGCGATGCCGGCGATCCGGCCGTCGTCTTCCGGCAGCCGGCAGGCGAGCGTCGCCCGCAGCCGCCGCTCGGCGCGCAGCAGGCGCAGCAGACCGAACACGGCCGCCATGGCGGCGACAGCACAGATCCACGCGTCGAAGCTGACGGCAGTCGCGTCGGCCGGTGCGGCTGCGGCAGCAGCCGGCGGCATCAGCGCCACCGCGAGTTCGCCGACAGCCGCGCCGCCGGTCGGCACCGGCGCCATGGCGGCCACCGGCAACAGGTCCAGACTCGCGGTCCGCAGCACGAACACCTGCAGCGTGCTGGTCAGCAGCGCCGCCACCAGCGCCAGGCGCCAGATCCGCTCCAGCAGCGACCAGCCGGAGTGCCGCGGCAACCGCCAGCAGCAGACCGCGGCGGCGACCAGCACCACCATGCCATGGATCGCGAACGTCAGCAGCCAGGCGGCGGTGCCGTGCAACAGCTCGTTCATGACCGGCCACCCTTGCGCCGCTGCCGCGCGCCCTCGATCTGCGCGCGCAGACCCTCGAGCTCGTCGGCGGCGATCTCGCCTTCGCGCAGCAGATGGTTGACCAGCAGCAGCGGATCGCCGCCGAACAGCTTGTCCACCAGGTCGCCGACCATCCGCGCCTGCACCTGCTCGGCGGCGACCACCGGACGGTAGAGGAACTGCCGGCCGTTCTCCCGGTGCTTGACCACGCCCTTCTCCTCGAGCTTGCGCAGCATCGTCGCGATCGTGGTCAGCGCCAGCCCGCGATCGGGCTGCAGCTCCGCGTGCACGTCGGCGACCGCGGCTTCCCCGCGCTGCCACAGCACCCGCAGGATCGCCAGCTGCAGGTCGCCCAGTTTGTGCGTTCGGCTCATGGCGCGGAGTGTAACTACCACAGTAGTCGGCTACAACTACCTCGGTAGTTCACACAAACTCCGATCCGGACGCGCAGCGGGAAAACCTCCTGCCGGGGCCACCGCCGGGTCGTTGCCGCCGGGGCCGCGCATCCGGCGAGGCGCGCGGTAGACTCTGCGGCCATCCCTTCCTGCCCGCCGGTTACCACGAGGATCCCCATGCCATCGATCCGCAATGCCGTGCTGCTCCTGCTGCCCATCGCCGTCCTGTCTGCCCAGCAGCCGACGAGCAAGCTGCACCCGTTTCTCGTTGAGCAGCTGCGCAACGCCCGCAAGGACCAGCAGCTGCCGGTCTACTTCGTGATGCAGGACAAGCTCGACTACGACCACTGGTTCCCGCGCGTGTTCACCATGCCGCTGGCCGAACGTCGGGCCACCGTGATCGCCGAACTGCGCGCGCAGGCCACCCGTACCCAGGCCGAGCTGCTGGACTATCTCGCCGCCGAAGTCGCCGCCGGCAATGCCAGCGCGGTGAGCAGCAACTGGCTCGGCAACTTCGTGCAGTGCAAGGCGACGCCGCTGGTGGTGCTGACCGGCGCTGCGGTCGCCGCGGTCTCTGAGGTGTGGTTCGACTACGTGCCGCCGCTCGAACAGGTGCAGGACGACCAGCCGAACGACGACTGCAGCCAGGTGCTGCCGAGCGCGCCGCCGCCGCCGGCCGGCAATGGTCCGGTCGCGGTGTTCGCCGACCGGGTGTGGAACCTCGGTTTCCGCGGCCAGGGCGTCGTCATCGCCAATGTCGACGGCGGGCTCACTTCCCACGGCGACCTCAACGGCCGGCGCTGGACCAACCCCGGCGAGATCCCGGGCAACGGCATCGATGACGACGGCGACGGCCTGATCGACGACGTGCAGGGCTGGGCGTTCGACACCAACACCGCCAACTTCGACGACGGCGGTGGCCACGGCACCAACACCTCGGGCGTGCTGGTCGCCGACGGCAGCTGCAGCAGCACCACGAACGGCATGGCGCCGCAGGCGCAGCTGATCACCTGCCGCATCGCCAACGAGACCGACCAGTGGAACGGCATCCAGTACGGCGTGTTGAAGGGCGCTGACCTGCAGACCAGTTCGTACAGCTTCAAGTCCTACTTCACGCCGCCGCCGAACTACAAGATGCACCGCGACGTGGCGCAGACCTCGCTGGCGGCCGGCCTGATCCGCACCAATTCGACCTCCAACGACGGCGGCCTGTGCAACAGCGGAACGTCACCGGGGCGCAAGCCGATCAACATCTCGGCGCCGGGTTGCGTGCCGTGTCCGTACCTCGACCCCAACCAGACGCTGCGCGGCCAGCTCGGCGGCGTGCTCGGCGTGGCGGCCTGGGACTTCACGCTGAACACGCTGAAGAGCTATTCGCCGTGCGGACCGTTCGCCTGGTACCTGGCCGACCTGCGGGTCAACGTGCCGACCTACCCGGCGGCCAACTGGGATGCAGTGCACCACAACGACTACCCGTGGCAGGGCAACACCCAGCAGGGCCTGCTCAAGCCCGATGTCTCGGCACCGACCGACACCACGACCACCGGCGCCGGTCCGTGCAGCTCGGTCGTGTTCAGCGGTACCTCGAACGCCACGCCGGCCGCGTGCGGCGTGATCGCGCTGTGGAAGAGCGCCAACCCGAACCTCACGCCCGAGGACGTGGCGATGATCGTGCACCAGACCGCGCGTGACCGCGGCGCCGTGCCGGGCAAGGAGAACAACTGGGGTGCGGGCGTGATCGACGCCGAGGCCGGTCTGTACCGCGCGCTGTGCGTGCACCGCGTCGACGGCCAGCCGCAGTGGACGGTCGACCATCCGCTGGCGGCCGGACCGGTGCAGCTCGCGTTCAGCGGCGTGCCGAGCTCGCCGACGGGCATCGTGGTCGGCCTGCAGCGGCTGGCGGTGCCGTTCGGCCCGGTGACGGTCGGCGTCGGCGCCACCTTCGGTTCGGTGTTCGTCGGCAGCTCGAACAGCAGCGGCGACGCGTCCGTCGCCCTGGCGATCAACTCGTCGCTGGTCGGCCTGACCGTCTACACCCAGGCGTTCACCTGGGACCTGACCTACACCAACCGCATCCTGGCCAGCAACGTGATCGGCGTCACCATCCGGCCGTGACCGCGATGCGCGGCCGTCAGCCGGGTGGCGCCGCGGCGATGCCTTCGAACGCCGCGATCGCGCGGCGCGCCGCGGCCGGGATCGGCCGCGCTTTCAGCGCCGCATCGACGTACACCAGCGCCGCCTTGCCGGTGGCCAGCAACTCGGCGCCGGCCCGCACTTCGTACTCCATCTCGAAGCTGCTGTTGCCGAGCCGGCTGGTGCGGGCGGAGACCGAGGGTCGCATGCCCATGCG
>Ga0209488_10002121_pt1 | contig 16581 bp, 12 predicted proteins | sample Rivendell_Oct201_8_FD_188349 | JGI IMG/M metagenome (GOLD analysis project Ga0209488, IMG submission 188349) | Vadose zone soil microbial communities from the Eel River Critical Zone Observatory, Northern California, USA -... | ecosystem: Environmental > Terrestrial > Soil > Vadose zone >... | reverse complement strand
CGCCGACCGCGGCGCGGGCAAGCACGATATTTTCGCGGGCAAGAACGCGTTCGAGGCCCAGGTTGGACATGGACGTAGCCACGACGCGGTCACCTTTGAGCCTATTCTGAGACTTGAGGAAACGCGCGGCAGCAAGGAGCACGCCGTCGCCATTCACAATTTTTCCAGTCTCGCAGACGAAGAGCGCGCGGTCGGCGTCCCCGTCGAAGGCCACGCCAAGTCGCGCTTTCTCAGCGACGACGCGTTTCTGCAAGCCCTCGAGGTTCAACGAGCCGCAGCCGGCGTTGATGTTGCGACCGTCGGGCGAAACGCCCATGGGCACAACGTCGGCGCTGAACGAGCGGAAGAGCTCCGGGCCGAGCTTGAACGCCGCGCCATTGGCGCAATCGAGAACAATCCGGAAACCCGTGAGTTTCGCGCCGGGAATAAAGCGCTTCTTAAGGAAAGAGAGGTATTGGGCGTCGAGGGATGCGTCGGCGGCGAGCAATGGCGGATTCTTGGGCGCGGCTTCGCGACGGTGCTTCAGGATGCCGACTTCGAGTTCTTCCTCGACCGCATCAGGGAATTTCATCCCGGCGTGCGAAAACAGCTTCACGCCGTTGTCCTGAAATGGATTGTGCGAGGCGGAGATGACCACGCCGGCTTGAAAATCATTCTGGCGAACAAGGCAGGCCACGCCAGGAGTGGTAATCACTCCGGCAAAGGCAACGGTGGCGCCAGCATGAGCGAGACCCGCGGCAAGCAGTGAGGCGATGTGCGGGCCGGATTCGCGAGTGTCCATGCCGATCAGGACATGCGCTGCACCATGTTCGCGCTTGAGATACGCGCCGAGAGAGCGTCCGGTGGCGTAGAGAGTGGCGTCGTCGAGCGGCGGAGTGCCCGGGACGCCGCGAATCCCGTCGGTTCCAAAAAATTCTTTGGCCATGGGAAGAAGCCTGTCTCTCCAGAGTGTGGTGCGGGCCCGGTCGCGGCCAACTCGCGTGGCTATGACCTCAGAAAAGCTTAACACACGTAAAAGCGCGACTTTACGGCCCCGGCCCGCGCATGTCTTTTGCATAAACGCGAGAAACGGAGAACGCAAGCAAGTAAATCTTTGAATTTGCGGTATCGAAACACCCGCACACGGCGGCGTAATCAGATTGCGAGAGTGTGCTAACGTGTAGCACCGGAGTTGCTCGTGTCCGTCACGCAAACACCACCATCGATGGTTCGCTTTACCGGTTCAAACTTCAGCATGCGAGTGCTCGCCGCGGCCATCATTCTATTGTTTTTCTATTACGCCGCCGGCGTCGTCATCACCCTGCTGCTTTCCATTTTGCTGGCCTATTTTCTTGATCCGGCGGTGGAATTCCTGGAACGGATGAGCCTGCCTCGTACGCTGGGCGCCATGGTGATGGTGCTGATCCTTATCGCCGTGCTGGTCGCGGGCGGTTACGGACTATGGACGCGCACCTCGGATTTCGCCGAGAACTGGCCGAAATACAGCGGTGTTCTGCAACAGGTTGCGGGCGCTGTGGAAGGCAAGATCAAGGGGATCGAGGGGCAGGTTTCGCAGATTGCTCCGGAGCAAGGCACTTCCTCCACGCCCACGGTGCGGACCGAGTCCAGCATCGTTCGAACGCTGATCTTTCGCGGAATTGGATCGCTGTACGCGCTGTTTCTGGAAATCACGTTCATGCCCTTCCTGGTTTTTTTCATGCTTGCGGAGAAGCGGGAGGTATGGCACGGGACGTTGCAACTCTTTCCCGCTTCGCGGCGGACGCAAGTCAAGGAAACACTGGAAGATTTGCGTGACGTCCTGCGCGATTACCTCGCAGGAATGAGCATCGTGACGCTGATCGTAATTGCAGCGAGCAGCCTGTTTTTCTGGGTCATCGGGATGGAGTATCCGATTCTCACGGGAATCGCATCAGGACTCCTGAACATGGTGCCGTACATCGGGGCAGTGATGGCGTGGCTGCCGGCCTTTGTCATCGCGCTGGCGAAATGGAGAACGCTCGGACAGTTCGTTTTGATTGCCGCGACGCTGACTGGCATCCACGTTTTGGCGATCAATCTGGTGGCGCCGCAACTGGTGGGCCGCCGGGTGCGCTTGAATGCCGTGGCCATCACCATCGCGCTGCTCTTCTGGGGCTGGGTGTGGGGAGGCATGGGGTTGGTTCTGGCCATTCCCATCACCGCGGCTTTGCGGGTGATCTGCGATCACACCGAATCGTGGAAACCGATCGGGCGCTGGCTCAGCGCTTGAAACCGACACGTGAGCGGAAAACGTCTTACCTCATTTGTGATGAGCCACGCTTCAACAGGCAACTTTTGTTAAGGCAAAATCAATGAATCCTAAGATTGCAATACTTGCGGGCGCTCTCGCGTTCCTGCTGTGGACCGCTCCTAGCGCCGATGCGTGGGGTTGCAAAGGTCATCAGACGGTGGCCTTGATTGCAGAGAAACACCTGACGCTCGAAGCGCGGCAAATGGTTCAGAAACTTCTTGGCGACAATCCTATTGATCCGAAGCTGAAACGCTGGTGCGGCAACGCCACGACGGACCTGATGGTGGATGCCTCTACCTGGCCGGATGACGTGCGCAACGAGCGCAAGAACGGTCCCTGGCATTACATCGACATTCCTCGTGGGAAGCACAAGGGAGAGTTGGACGAATACTGCGGTACCGAAGGATGCGTGACGCGGGCGATCGAAGAGCAGCGCGCCATCCTGAAAGACAAGTCCGCCGATCTCGTAAAGCGCGCCGAAGCGATCCGCTACCTCATCCACTTTGTCGGCGATATGCATCAGCCGCTGCATGCCATCAACAACGCCGACAGCGGCGGGAACTGCGTGGCGGTGAAATATTTTCGCCATGAACCGCTCCTCAACCCTCTCCATCCAGAGCATGACGATTATTCCCCTAATCTTCATCAGATCTGGGACACGGAGATCGTGGAACGCGACATGGAAATCTCCAACCCACACCGGTACGCCGATGAACTGGATGAAAAGTTTCACGCGGAGAGCGTCGCCTGGGAAGCCGCCGGCATCCATGTGGACACCTGGGCGTGGGAGAGCCACGAGCGAGCGGAGACCGCGGTCTACGATGCGTTCCCGGAAAAAATCGGCATTGAGCCGGACTTGAAATTGAAGAACTGCAACGAGAACAACCACATGGGAAAGCGGATGTTTGAGAAACATCTTGCTGTCGGCGAGGATTATCAAAACAACGCGGCTAAGGCTGCCGAGGCGGGCCTTGCGGAAGCGGGCGTGCGTTTGGCGATGATTCTGAACGATGCAGCCAAGGCTGCGAATTAGGATTCTTCCGTCAAGGTTTCGGTGAGAGAGTTTCCGCCGCTGGAGGAGGCCCGCCAAGCGACTTGCTGTATCTCTCCGGCTTACAGCGCCAGTGCTCCGGAAGCTTCGACCAAACCGGCATCTTGTTTCGAATCTGAGGCTTGCGTCACCTCTTTCAGGCTCTCTACGCGCGTATCCGGCATGATTCCGGGAGAATTACCGATTGGTCCAATTGGTACGCATGGCCATTGCGCATGGCGTTTTTCGTAGTAGAATCGGAAAATTAAAGCTGCGGCTGTGTTTGCAGCACTGAACGGCCCGCTGGCTCGGCCCTCTCGCCCGCGGGAAACTTCCCCTGAATACTAAAACCTTCCCCTTTCTGAAGGATGGTTAGGCTTCGATGCCGCATCACGTGGTCCGCGAGCATTTGCTTAGCTCTCAGCTCGAATCGCAAGAGGACGCAATCCTCAGCGTTTCCCTCGATGGCAACATAGAGACCTGGAGCAGAGGGGCGGAGCGCATTTATGGCCACACAGCTCAAGCGATTAAGGGGCAGCCCTTGAGTCGCCTTGTGCCGCTGCACGAGTGGTCGGGACTGAAGAGATTCTTCTCCGAAGCGGGAGAGAATGGCTTGAAGTGTTGTGAAACCTCGGAGCGGCTCCACAAAGATGGATCAAGGGTCTTCCTGAGAATAAAGCGTGCACTCATCCGGGATGAACAAGGTGAAGTTGTGGGAATTCTCGAGAGCGGGCGCGCGCTCAACTCACACAGAGCCGATCCGTCGGCCGAAGGGCCTCTCCGGTTGATCATCGAACAGATGCCGGGACTCCAATGGACAACGGACCGGAATCTGCGGATCACGTCAAATTGGGGCAAGGGTCTGGCTTCTTCAGAGATTTCACCTGATGCGCTAGTTGGCCGCAGCGTTTGGGAATTCCTGGGATGCGCGGACCAGCACACCACACCAATTGCAGAGCACTACGAGGCTTTGCGGGGGGTGTCTTCGAATTTCGAATACACCTGGAATAGCCGCGTTCTGGAAATCCATCTTGAACCGCTGCGCACGGGGTCCGGCGAAATCGAAGGTGTCCTCGGCGTGGCAATGGACATGACGGAGAGGAAGAAGAACGAAGAGCAGGCCCACTATCAGGCCCGGCACGACGCCCTGACGGGATTGGCAAATTACAGGGAGTTTATGGACAGGCTGGAGAAGGAAGTGCACCGCGCCGAACGGAGTCATCACTCCTTCACCGTTCTGCTGCTGGATCTCGATGGGCTGAAGCGGATCAATGATCTCCACGGCCACCTGACGGGAAACCGCACTCTGCAGCGTCTGGCGGCGGTCATGAATGAGCACTGCCGTTCGACGGACCTGGCTGTGCGGTACGGCGGCGATGAGTTTGCAGTCGTCCTGATCGACTCCGACAAAGGGATGGCCGAACAGGTCGCTCACCGCATCGAAACCGGACTGCGAGCCGATCAAGGTAAGCCAGCCATCAGCGTAAGCATCGGCATTGGCATCTACCTGGATGACGGCAGGACTGCCGCTGAACTGATCGAGGCCGCGGACCAGCAACTTTACAGATCCAAGAGAACAGAGAATAGACGGACGGTTTCGGCTACGGGACGAATTCTATACAGCAAAAGGGCCGGGCGTTGACACGAAGGAGCGAGCGCGCCATCCTTTGCGGGATTCTCTCTCACTGACGTCCCCATGAGGAGGCCCCGTGGATCCCGCAAAGCTCGTGCTCGCGCTGCTGGATGAAGCCTACGAGAAAAAGACCTGGCATGGACCGAACCTCAAACAATCCATAAAGGGAGTAACCGCAAAGCAAGCCGCATGGCGTCCCGGACCGGGCCGGCACAACATCTGGGAAGTGATGCTGCATGCTGCGTACTGGAAATACGCCCTGCGGCGAAGAATTGAAGGCGGGAAGCGGGGTTCATTTGCATTGCCGGGCAGTAATTTTTTTGCAAGGCCCGAAAAAGGCAAATTGACGGAGGCCGCCTGGAGCGCGGACAAGAAATTACTTGAGCAAGAGCATCGGGCCTTGCGTGTGACGGTGGGCAACCTATTGCGCACGGCGCAGGGTGAAAAATTCGTGAACCAACTCTACGGCATGGCCTTCCACGATATCTATCACGCCGGGCAAATACGGCTCCTACGCCGGCTGATGGAGCGCTGATTAGCGTGTCAGCTTTCGCAGGGACTGGACAAGTGCGGATATGTCCCGAGCGTCCTGGAAAAGCCGAATGGCCGCGATCCCCGAAGCACCGGCGGCGAGACAATCGGAGGCGTTCAACGACGTAATCCCTCCGATGGCAAGCACGGGGATGGAGACCGCGCGGCAGACTTCAGCGAGCCGCTTAAGGCCCTGCGGCGCACCGAATGCCGCCTTCGACGGTGTGGCAAAGACGGGGCCAAAAAAAAGATAATCTGCGCCGTCGCTCGCGGCGGATTTTGCAGCTTCCTGAGAGTGACAGGAAACGCCGATCAGGAAATCCTGGCTTTGGGCATGTGCGTTCGCAAGCCGTTTTGCTTCCGGCAGTGGCAGACTGTTCTCGCCCAGATGCACGCCGCTGGCCCGCTCCGAGAGCGCGATGTCCAGTCGATCATTCACCAGGATGCGTGTTGCAGCAGCGTTGCTTGCCTGCGATTTTGCGGCCCGTCGCAAAGCTTCACGCGTGAGCAAGCCGCAGTTTCTTGCCGAAAGATCTTTCTCCCGAATCTGAATCCAATCGACACCTGCGGCGGCGGCGGCTCCGATCTTCAACAAGAGTGTTTCCTGTGCCGGTCCAACTTCGACTTCGGAGAGGCTGTGCCGGTCCGTCACGTAGTACAGGAGCGGACCACAAGATGAATTATTGAGGCGGGACACGATCAGGCCCCGGGCGCGAACCGATCCAGCCGATTGCCAGAAGGATATCCAGGACTCCGACGCCGCTCACCGCGCCGCGAAACGACGGATGAAGCACGATAGGCATGAGCGAAGGGAAGTGGCTGAGAAAGAAATTTTGTTCCCAATAGACGGACCACGGCAGGTAGAGGAGCATTGCGCCCATTTCGAACGCAAGAACGACCAGAAGTGCACGATAAACCCGGTTCATGGATGAGCGGAATCCCGTCCTGTCAGGAAAGGTTCAGGATCGACGGATGGGCTTCTGAAGGGCAGCGATGCGTTCGGCCACGTCACGATAGTCGATGTTCATCGCATAGACCTGGGAGAAACTCTTCAGCGCCGCTACAGGCTCGCCCGCCGATTCCTGAGCTACGCCCAAATCATACCGCAAGGCGAGCACGCTTTCCGGATCATTGCCGGGTGTCTTCAAGGCGCGTTCATACCAGATCGCCGCGATGGCCGGCTGGCCTTTCTCCATGAACGCCAAGCCGAGAAGTGTGCAGCACTGCATGGTGTAGCGGAAGGCGCGGCCGCGATCAGTGGCTTGGGCGACTTTCTGGAACTCGCTGATGGCTTCCTCGAGGAGCCCCATTTCACGGAACGCGATGCCCAGGTTGTAGTGCGTTTCGAGGTCTTCGTCCTCCACGCCCATCTCGCCCAGTTCGGCTCGAAACTCGTCGAACACTTCCTTGAGCGGGCCGGACTCGCCAGACGACGCGGGCGCCGCCGGCTTCGAGACAGACGCCGGCTGGGCATTCGGCATCGTTCCCGAAAACCCTGGGGCAAGCCCGCCGATACCGAGCTGATCAATTTCGTTGGCGAGGTCGGCAAGGAATTGATCGGAAGCAAAACCGCTGCCCGCGGGTGGCGCTGGAGAGGCGTTTTGCGCGACCGGCGCGGGAGGAGCAATGGGAGTCTCTGGCGGCCGCTGGTCGTACGCCGGGACCAGGGGCTCCGCTTCCAATATGAGTTCGTACTCCTGTTCCAGTTCAAATTCGGGCTCACTTGTCGGAGGAGGTGTCTGCGGAGCTTTAGCCGCTGGTACTTGTCTAGGCTTGGCCGCTGCCGGCTTCTTCCCGACTTTTTCGGTGATGGGTTCCGGCTCGAGTGGAATTGCAGGAGTGGCGTCGGCGACCGCCGGTACATCGCTTGGCTGAGCGCTCGGTGGTTCCTCGCCAATTTGAAATTCTTCCACGGCCCCAGGTTTCGTGTGACGCGGGGGTGCGGTTGCAGGCTTAGGTGGTACTGGGGCAGGAGTCCCAACAGTCGCCTCGCGGGGACGCGTCTCTTCGAGGAGGGTCGCCCATTCATCGGACAGGTCAACTTCCTGCACCTCCGCCTGCTCGGGAGCAGCGCTTACTTCGACCGGCTCGGGGCGCGCTTCCCCCGGGGGAGCGGCCTGGGCGGGAACGGGAGCAGGTGCAGGTGCTTCCGGCGCGGGTTCGGCAGCGATTTCGGGAATCGAACCATCCATTGGCTCTGGTTCGGCGGCCCCTGGGGCCGCAGGTTTGGCCGCAGGAAGCACACTCGCCAATTCCGCGTCCGTCAGACCGGCAGCACGCTGGAAGCGGCGTCGCAATTCCCCGAATCGTTCGGAACTGCGCTTGTCGCCCGTTTCGCGGTGGATCTGTTCCAAATGCGCGGCAAGTTCGGCGGTGCGCCGGTCGTCCCCTGCGCCGAGAACAAAGTCGAGCAGTTTTTCGAGGGTCGGGGTGTGGCGCGGTGCGCGGCGCAGGATGGCCTCGAGCAACCCAATGGCTTTCTGAGTGAGGCCGTAGCTGGCGAAGAGGTCCACGTCGGTGAGCGACTGCGCGATGAATTTTTGCGTCTCGTCGTCAAGCGCAGGCTCGCCGGACTTGACTGCAGGTTTGGGTGGTATTTTGGGAGCGGATTCCTCGTCCTCGACATCAACAGGCAGCTTGGGAGCGGGAGGTTTAGGAATATCCACCAGCAAGTTCTCCTCGGGAAGCTCCTCCGCTACTCCGGTTGTAGGGAGTCCCATTTTACGGAGCACGCCGTTGAGTTTGCGCTTTGCCGAATCGCTATCAGGTTCGCGCTCGAGGAGCTGTTCGAAGGTCTTCTTCGCCCGCTCCCACTGGTGATTGGCAGCCAGGGCGTCACCCAGATGCGCCAGCGCATCAGCCAGACGGAACGGATCGCTGGTGCGGCCGTACAATTCCACGAGCCATTCCAGCGGCTGGATACCGCCGGGCATTCCTGCTGCAAGCTCGCTGAGTAATTTCGCGACAACCTCATGCTCTCCGGCGTCGATCATGGCCAGCCGCGACTTCTCCAGGATTTTCACGGCTTTTTCGCCGTTCCCGGATTGCAGCAGGGCTTCGACGACCTTTTGCATCGGCCCAAAATTTTTCTGGTCCGTTTCAAATACGCGTTGCGCGAGCGCCGAGGCCTGGTCCCAGTCGGAATTCTTCAAATATAGATCAAGGAGGAGTTCGGTTTGCTCGCCGCCCTTCTCGAGATCGGCCGCCTGTTCCAAGAGCTGCTCAGCCTTGGTGAAATTGCCCTGCGAAGAATACATCCGCGCTTTGACAATGATCGCGGCTAGATTGTTGGGCTCGAGTTTCAGCGCCTTGTCCGCCAGCTTTTCACTTTCTCCCTGATCACCGCGGGCCAGCGCCCGCTGCGAAGCGGAGACGTAAGCCTCGATAGCCTCCCGCGTCTGGCCCATTGCTTGATACAAATCGGCCAGACGGATCTGGATACGAAGATTGTCGGGTTCAGCCTGAAGAAGTTTTTTCAACAGGCCCACGGCATCCGGCTGGCGATGGTTCTTCAGGTGAATCTCCGCCAGTTGGAGGAAGAGTGGCCGGGCCTCGCTCATTACACCCTGTTGAACGTAGAGGTCGGCAAGCTTTTCGAGCGGACGGATTTCTTCAGGGGCGAGCTTGGCGATGCGCTTGTAAACCGCGATTGCTTTGGTCAGGAAACCGTCGCCCACGAAAATCTGAGCAAGGCGTTCGAAGTAGTCGATGGCCTGGAAAGTTTCGCCCTGGCGGATATACAGCTCGCCGATGGTCATCAACGTGACCTGATCGCGAGGCTCGTACTTCAGAATATTCTGGTATTCGGCAATGGCTTGGGCGACTTTGCCCTGGTTGAGCAGCTTTTGTGCAGCTTCAACGTTTTTGCTCTTGTTATAGGCCATGCGCGAACAGGGACAAATCTCCCCTCGGAGTCTGCCCCACAGGTTCTCCTCGATTTGCTGCGGTAGCGGAACGGCTCGTAACGCTACTTCGTTACGCTATCAGGGGGGAAAAAGACAAGTCAACGTACGCAGAACCTCTTGTGAGCAGGCAGTTATCCCCATTCCATTCAGGAAATTTGCTGGCGAAGGTAAGGCGAAGAATTATGGGACTCTTTTCCCTTCGTAATCCTCTGATTCCGGGCCAGCGTCGGGCTGTAGTTGCAACCGAAAGTGATACCATCGCCGAATAGTTCTTGTCGGGGCAAGGGAGGGAACACCCATGTATGCGCTGGCATCCCGGCGTAATTTTCTCGCGGCCTTTGGCGGAGCAGCTGCATCCGCGCTCCTTTGCCGTTCGGGCTCTGGTGCCGTACCTTTGCCGGCGATGAGCAGCCGCTTCAAGCTTTCTGTCATCACCGATGAGATCACACAGGATTTCGGTCACGCCCTGGAAATTGCTTCCAAAGAGTTCGGCCTGGCTTACGTTGAGCTGCGAACTATTTGGAACAAGAATGTCATTAACCTCGATGAAAAGGAAACCGCCGAAGTACGGAGGCTACTGGGAAGATTCAGCCTTCAGGTAACCGACGTTGCCAGCCCGCTCTTCAAAACGGACTGGCCGGGCGCCCCAAAATCAAAATACAGCCCCGAGAAACCGCAATTCGGCGCGGACTATAATTTCGCGCAACAAGGAGAGGTGCTGGAGCGCTCCATCGCGATCGCCAAGGCACTTGGCACGGACCGCGTCCGCTGCTTTGATTTCTGGAGGTTGGACGATCCGAAGCCCTTCCGCGACTCGATGGACGGCAAACTCCGCGACACCGCGGTTGAGGTTGCATCGAAGAAGATCACTCTACTTCTCGAAAACGAATTTGCGTGCAACACCGCGACCGGCGCCGAGGCCGCCCGCACATTACAGGCGGTCCAATCTTCGAACCTGATGCTCAACTGGGATCCCGGAAATGCAGCTTCTCGCGGCGAGATTGCTTTTCCGGAGGGGTTTGGAAAAATTCCCAAGGAACGTATCGGGCACATGCATTGCAAAGACGTGGTGCGCAAGGCGGATGGCATGTACGAATGGGCGGCAATGGGCAAAGGCATCATCGATTACGTCGGCCAGTTCCGTGCGCTCGTAAAGTCGGGCTATCAAGGAACGATGAGCCTGGAAACGCACTGGCGAGGCGCGGGCTCCGCGGAAGAGTCTTCGCGCGAAAGTTGGGCGGGGATGAGGAAGCAGCTGAGCGAAGCTGGCGCGCTAGGCTAGCCGTGGAGCGAAGCGTGCCCGTGGAGTGTAAGTTCTTTGATTTAAAGTACTTCCAAGAAAACCAGCTGAATTTGGTTTGCGGTGCAAACTAGTTTGCGACTCATTTTTCAATTTGAACATGTTCACATCACTCTTTCGGCCCTGCCGCAAATTTCCTGCGGTGCAGAAAGGTGAAAGGAAGGATCACGACAAGGGGAGGACGGTTTGCGTGGCGCCCGCGGCCCAGCAGGCGGAATCGCGCACGGGCGCGAAGGATTGGCGATGCAAGGGCGATGGACCATGAACGCGCAACGCTTCGAGATGGTCGGGCGTGCCATAGCCTTTATGGCGCGCCAAACCGTATTGCGGATAGATGGCGTCCCACTCCCGCATGCGCGCGTCCCGATGCGTTTTTGCGAGGATGGATGCGGCTGCGATGGAGATGCTGCGGGCATCGCCTTTGATCAAGGATTTTTGCTCGATCAAGACGTCGAGTTGCATGGCGTCAATGAGCAAGTAGTCGGGCGGAATCGTGAGTTGGTGGAGGGCGGCGGTCATGGCTTGGCGCGAGGCCTGGTAAATGTTCCAAGCGTCGATGCGTTGCGCATCCACTTCGGCGACAGCCCAGGCGAGGGCGTGTTCGCGGATTCGCGGCGCAAGTTCCGCCCGGCGGTCGGAGGTGAGCTTTTTCGAATCGTCCAAGCCGACAATGCGCCGTCTGGGATTGAGAATCACTGCGGCGGCAACGACCGGACCAAACAGCGCGCCGCGACCGGCCTCATCAATGCCGGCGATGCGCAGCCAGCCCAGTTTGCGCGCCGCTCGCTCGAAACGGGTGGAGCAGAGTCGGCTCATTCGTTGGGTGTGACCCCGATGCAGCACCAGGGCAACTCGTGGCGATTCTAGCATGACGATGCGCCGGATTGTCCCTGTGGTTTTCTTGACTGTGCTGCTGCCTGCGTGACAGGATACCGCGTATTTACATTGGACTCCCGGCAAAATCAGCGACCCGGCTTCTCCTTAAGGGGCATACCTGATGAACGAGCAAACGCACCGCAAGAATTGCAGCGGGTTTGAATCTTCTCGGATTTTAATGAACATCTTGCTGCGGGGGGCGCTGATTGCGGCTCTCGCGTTATCGCTGGGACTTTTCGGCGGCGCTTCTCTTTCCGCTCAAATGCGCCACATTGAGTTGAACGACTACGCGAAAATCACTTCGGTTTCCGACCCGCAGATCTCTCCTGATGGGAGGTCCATCGTTTTCGTGGTCTCCCGGCCGAATCTCGAGCAAGATCGAAGCGATCGCGAACTCGTCCTGATTGATATTGCTACGGGAGCGCAACAAGTCCTGACCTACGAACGCAAGGAGGTCGGCTCACCACGCTGGTCGCCGAATGGCGACCGCCTGGCGTTTGTCGCCGCGGATGGAACAGGAAAAGACGCGAAGCCGCAAGTATTCGTTCTCCCTATGACCGGCGGCGAAGCCCGCAAGATCACCGACGCATTGAACGGCATTGAGCAGCTTGCCTGGCGCCCGGATGGGAAAGAAATCGCTTACGTCACCTCCGACGAGCCCGAGAACAAGAAGGAAATCGAAAAGCACCACGATGCCTTCGAGGCCGGCGACAACGACTTTCTAGCAACAGAAGCGGCGCTGCCCTCCCACATCTGGATTCTTCCGGCGGAAGGCGGAAAAGCCAGGCGGCTGACCTCCGGCGCTTGGAGCCTTCCCAAGAGCGCGCCGCCCAGCTCGCCGGCATCTCCTATTTCCTGGTCCCCCGATGGAAAGTGGCTGCTGTTCACGCGGCAAGAATACCCGCAGCAGGGGGACGCCGACTTGACCACGCTGCAAGTGCTCAACGCCGAAACGGGCGAAATTCGCAAGCTGACAAAACACGACAAATTCGAAAGCTTCGGCCTGTTTTCTCCTGATGGTTCCCACGTGGCCTACTGGTATCCGCGCGATGGCGATCCAAACAATGAAAATGAAATTCTTGTGACCCAGACGACGGGCGGCGACGGCTCCGACGCCACGCGCTCCATCGACCACGACCTTATGCGCGCCATCTGGATGCCCGACGGCAATTCACTGCTGGTCGGCGGGCACGACGGCACGCAAACTTCCCTTTGGGTGCAACCGCTCGCGGGGGCCGCAAAAAAACTCCCGCTTGGCGATATCAGCCCCTCGTGGTTGTTCTGGGTGGATGCTTTCGTCGGCCGCAAGGGTGAGATCGCCTTTACCGGCAGCACGCCTACACAGCCTTCGGAGCTGTACTACATGGCTCCTGCCAACGACAAGCCGAGGCGTCTGACCGACTTCAATCGCGAGATTGCCTCGCTGGCGCTTGGCAAAGCCGAGAGATTCGAATGGAAAGGCCCGGACGGTTTTCAGGAAGACGGCGTGCTCTTCTATCCGCCTGATTTCCAGAAGGATCACAAATATCCTCTGGTCTTGATTATTCATGGCGGACCACAGGCTTCCACTACCACGCAATTCAGTTTTCTCCCGCAACTCATGGCCACCCACGGGTTCGTGGTGTTTTCGCCGAATTACCGTGGCAGCGACAATCTGGGCAACGCTTACCAGCGCGCCATCTGGAACGATGCGGGCGACGGTCCAGGGCGCGACGTCATCGCAGGGATCGATGCGCTTAAGAAACGGAGCTTCATCGACACAAGCAAAATTGGGGTGACCGGCTGGTCTTACGGCGGATACATGACGTCCTGGCTCATTGGCCACTACCAAATCTGGAAGGCCGCGGTTGCCGGCGCGCCGGTGACGGACCTCTACGACGAATATAACCTCGCGGACGGCAACGTGTCCGCCCGCTACAGCTTCAAAGGCTCGCCTTACATGGGAGAAAACCTCAAGGACTATCGCGCGCAATCGCCTATCACTTACGCCGCGCAAATGAAAACGCCCACGCTCATCTTGCACGATACCGGCGACGCCCGTGTGACCATCACCCAGGGCTACTCGCTCTACCACGCGCTCAAGGACAACGGCGTGCCCGTCAAGTTCATCGTCTACCCCGTGGCTGGCCATTTTCCCGGGGATCCGGTGCGGGCCATGGATGTCGATCGCCGCTGGGTCGAATGGATGGACCAATACTTGAAGTAAAAGAATTGCGCATGGCCCGGCGCTGCATAAGACACCTTGCCGGAGCTATGCGTGTATCTGGAATTTAAGGGGGAGAACTCGATGCGCCGGCAATTGCACTCGATTTTACTGCGAGCTGGTCTCTTCTTCTTATCTTCATCAGGTCTGCTCGCCTTAGCCCCATTCGGCGGCGCCCAGGGTTTGAGCAGCGGCGATCTTTCGCGCTTGCGTTCCGTTGGCAGCGTCGAGCTGTCACCCGACGGACGGCGGATCGCCTATACCGTGACCATGCGCGATCGGCCAGGCCGCCCTTACGGCCAACTTTGGATCATGGATGTTGCCACGCAGAAATCCGTCCGCGTGGGAGGCGAAAAAGATTCAGGTGGCGGCCCGCTGTGGTCACCGGACGGCAAATGGTTCGCGTTTCAGGGGCATCAGGGTGAAAAGGGCGGATTGTTCGTAGCGAGCCCGGATGGATCCGACGTCACCTTTCTCGCGTCGCTAAGCGGCACCAACAGCCCGCTGCCGGGCACGGGCAAAGATGTGACTTGGTCGCCCGACGCCAAACAGCTCGCGTTCATTTCCTCGACTCCCGGCCCAGAAGCGGCGGAAGCCGCCGGCGATCCCATGGTCATCACGCGCTATCTCTATAAACCTGATGCTGGGGAAGGAATGACGCGCTTCAACGACAACCAGCGGCTGCACATTTTTGCGGTGGACGTGTCCACAAAGCAGGTGCGCCAGTTGACGCAAGGCAATTTCGATGAGCATTCGATTGACTGGTCGCCCGACGGCAAGGAAATTGTCTTTGTTTCGAATCGCGAGACGAATCAAGATGAGTTTTTCAATTACGACATTTTCGCTTTGAAGGTCGCCGACAACAGCATTCGCCGCCTAACGGCGACGGAATACAGCGAGTATGAGCCGCTGTGGTCGCCGGACGGCAAGCGCATCGTCTTTCGTGGCACCCTCCGAGGCTTGACCGACCGCGAAACGACCATGGAAGACACGCACGTTTGGGTGATGAATGCCAACGGCAGCGATCACCGCGAAATCGGCGCCGTCCTGGACAACCGCCAAGGTGCGCCGCGCTGGGCGCCCGACGGCAGCGCCGTCTACTTCACTCTTCAGGAGCGCGGCAGCAACCGCCTGGTGCGCCTGCCCATCTCAGGCGGCAAGCCCGAATACGTGGTGAAAGATACCGGAGGCGTGGGCGGCTGGTCCGTCGGCAAGGACGGCGCTCTGACGTACGGATTCGCTTCGCCTCAAGACGCGTCGGAACTCTATTTGAAAGCTGGCAACGGCGCGCCCCGCAGGCTGACGGACTTGAATGCGCAACTGTTCGCGGGAAAGCAAATCGCCGAAGTCGAGTCTTTCACTTTTGTCAGCAACGACAACAAGTTTGAAATCGAGGCCTTTCTCACCAAGCCTCTGGGAATGACGGCCTCGTCGAAGCATCCTCTTATCGTCAATATTCATGGCGGTCCGCACGGCCAGAACGGTCCAGTGTTCAATTTCAAGAATCAGGTCTACGCGGCCCGCGGATGGGCCACTCTGAACGTCAATTATCGCGGCTCCACCGGGTACGGACAGAAGTTCGCCGACGCCGTCTTCGGCGATCAGGACGGGAACGAGGGACAGGATGTTCTGTACGGGGTGAGTGCAGCGGTGCGGCGTTACTTGTGGATCGATCGCGAACGCATGGGCATCGAGGGTGTGAGCTACGGCGGTCAACTGACCGACTGGCTCATCACGCAAACGAATGAATTCAAGGCCGCGGTGCCCATCGCCGGAATCGCCAATCTCGTGAGCTACAACTACATGACCTACTACAACCAGTATGAAGAAATGGAATTCGGCCAATTTCTGCACCAGGGAAACTTGATGGACGTCGCGTGGGAACGCTCCGCGCTGAAGCATGTCGCCGCCGCGCACACGCCCACGATGTTGATGCACGGCGAAAATGACAACGACGTGCCCATCGCCGAGGCCGAGCAGTTCTTCATCGCGCTGAAAGACGTGGGCACGGAGGCCATCTTCGTGCGCTATCCGCGCGAAGGCCACGGCCTGAGTGAAGTGAAGCACAACATCGATTCCACCGACCGCTGCATCGCCTGGTACGAAAAACACTTCCCCAAACCCGGCGCGGAAGGCGTCACCAACGTCCAGCCCTGATGGGAAATAAAAAAAGCCCCGGTTGACCGGGGCTTTTTTGTCAGTGCTTGAGATTGAGGGATCGAAAATCGCCGCTTAGGCCTTCGCTTCGGTTCCCGCGGTCGCTACCGCAGCAACTTCCTCGCGTCCCGCGCGCTTGATGCGTGCAGCCTTGCCCCTCAGATCGCGCAGGTAATACAGCCGTGCCCGGCGGACTTTACCTTTGCCAACTACCTCAATCGAGCTGATCGTGGGCGAGTGCAGCGGGAAAATGCGCTCGATGCCCACACCAAAACTGACCCGCCGTACCGTAAAAGTGGCGCTGGAGGCCCGGCCCTTCTTGGAGATCACCACGCCCTCAAATGCCTGGAGGCGCTCCTTCACCTTCTCGCCTTCGCCTTCCTGCAGGCGGACGTTGACGCGCACGGTATCGCCCGGGCGGAACTCGGGAAGGTCTTTGCGCAATTGCGCTTCATGCAGTTTACGAATTACCGGATTCATGTTCCTGTTCCTTTTAGACCCACTCAGGCGGGGCCAACTCTTCAGACGCAATCCATGATTATAGACAAATCGTCATATTTTTCCTAGCGGTTTCGCGGCGCTGGATGATTCTTTCGCTCGTTTCTGGTGGCGCGGTGGGCGGCAAGCTCGTTGCTAAGCCGGCGCCGCCAGCGATGAATCCCCGTGAATGATGGCAT
>Ga0209488_10002120_pt1 | contig 16593 bp, 15 predicted proteins | sample Rivendell_Oct201_8_FD_188349 | JGI IMG/M metagenome (GOLD analysis project Ga0209488, IMG submission 188349) | Vadose zone soil microbial communities from the Eel River Critical Zone Observatory, Northern California, USA -... | ecosystem: Environmental > Terrestrial > Soil > Vadose zone >... | reverse complement strand
CTTGGCCAATAGGTAGCCGCCGCTGGAGCCATGCTTGGCGGCGACGAGCGAGTGATGCGCCAGCTTTTGCAGCACTTTGGCCATCAGCGTCGCGGAGATTCCGTACTCCTCGGCAATCTCGTTAGCGCTGCAAGCGTGCTGCTGGCGATGCATGGCCAAGTGCTTGACGGCAATCAGACCGTAGTCGGCTTTTTTGGAAAGCTTGAACATTGTTCAAGAGACTTTCTAAACGCTCCTGAATATGCGACTGATTCAGTCGCATATGAAGTTTATCCCCAGAGAGGCTCTAAAGTCAAGCCAAAGCGCTCCTTGCCATCAATGCAACCCCTGTATTTCTAGCAGCTTATAATACGACTGAAATAGTCTTAGTTCAAAGCAAATTACAGCTAACGGTTGCCTGATGCGGGGAAGCGCAGGAATCTTACAATGAACTGCGATTCGCTGAGTTTGCCGACGCAACATGGTAGCCTAAACGTTCGATGGGGGAGACGGATGCTCGGATACATCCAGAAATACAAAGACTTGAGTTTCCGCTTGTTGTCAGGGCCGGCAATTCTTGCACCCGCTTTAATCGTTGGCTTCGGCCTCGTCGGTTGCTGGTGGGTAGCCCGCGATCCAAAGCCTCGTACATCGGTCCAAGGCGCTCGTTCGGCACCTCAATCGGCGAGCGAAAGACAAACGTACGTCCTAGTTGGTGCCGGCGACATCGCCAGTTGCAAGAATCCGGAAGGCGCCCGGGCGACGGCCAAGCTAATCGAGCAAATTCCTGGAGCGGTGTTTGCCGCAGGCGACCTGGCATACGAAAAGGGGAGCGCGGCGGACTTCAAGAATTGTTATGACCCGGCCTGGGGCCGCTTCAAAGACCGGACGAAACCGGCTCTGGGAAATCACGAGTATGCAGATCCTACGGCGTCGGGCTATTTCCAGTATTGGGGCGCGCAAGCGGGGCCCGCAGGCAAGGGCTACTATAGTTACGACCTGGGTGACTGGCACATTGTCGTGCTGAATACGAATTGCGATGCCAAGGAAATGGGGGGCTGTGCGGCTGGCTCACGTCAAGAAATCTGGCTGAAAGAGGACCTTGCGAAGCATCGTCAGGCTTGCATTCTGGCGTATGGCCATCATGCGCTGTTCAGCAGCGGTCTCTTCAAGAAGCATGCCGTACATCCCGAGTTGAAGCAGTTGTGGGACGATCTGTACGCCGCTCATGCCGACTTGGTTCTTGCAGGACACGAGCATTCCTACGAACGCTTTGCGCCACAGGATCCGGAGGGCAAGGCCGACCCCGCGAATGGAATCCGCGAAATCGTCGCGGGGACCGGAGGACGCAGCCACGATCTGCTTGGCTTTGCCACTCCGAACAGCGAAGTCCGCGAATGGGACACTTACGGCGTGCTGAAGCTCACGCTTTCACCAGGCAAATACGCTTGGGAGTTCATTCCAGAAGAGGGGAAGACTTTTCACGATGCAGGGAGCAGCGTCTGCCACAACTATCCGACCGAATCGAACTGAACAGCTGATACGTCGGCGCAATTTGGGCCTAAGGCTTTGGAGCGGAGCAGGCGCCACCCGCGGCGGCGGCTTCGATTAGTTTCTGGGCGGCGGGCGCGGGAGCCAGCAGCAATTGCGCCTTTGGTTTTTTCACCTGCTCGATGATGGCGAGCTGTTGCGCTTTCCATGAATCGGGAGCGGGCTGCCCTTTTGTGATGGCGTCGAGGGCGGCGAGCCCTGCTGTGCCCAGCGCGGAGAGATCCTGCGAGTTGGCGGTTACTTCTTTCACCAGGAAAGAGCGTTGCGCGAGAGGCTGGAGTATAGCGTCATTGTCGCGCCAAGCGGTGACTTGTGCGCGGAGACGCGCTTCGGCTGCCGGATCGTGGCAGGCGGAGGCGAGGTATTGGTCGACTAGCTCGCCAAAACGCCTTCCCACCTCGCTTTCGAGAGAAACCGCGTCCACGACGCGATTCAGCGGCGTGCTGCTGGTAGGCACTGCCGGAGCTGTCTGTTCGCGTGTGTAATCTTTCACCGGTTCCATGACCTCCGCAAGAGTGCGTAGCGCGGCAAATTCCGCCGGCGATGCGGAACCGGCGAGGCGCTGCAGCATGTGACGCAAAGCGGTGCGGTACGTGAGTCCCAGCCACTCCAGGCGGGCGCTGACAAAATCCAGCCGCGCGTACATAGAGGCGGGGTCGCGGACTTCCTGCGGAGACCACAGACGCTCCGCAATCGCCGCGTTCCTTGGCCAGATGCGCGAATCCACGTTTTCCGGACTGACGTACTCGGCCCACATGCAGGATTCACCACCCAGGATTCGCTGTTTTTCCTCCGCGGAGAGATTTGCCGCGTCGCCGCCCATGGGGTCCACCGCGTAGTGCCGCGCCGCGGACCATCCCAAGTCCAAATAGTAGCCGTTCGAAAGAATTCCGCGATAGCCTTGCTTGGCTGCTTGCGCCAGCGAAGCTTGTCCGCGCCAGGATTGGATCACAATATCCTTCGGCACTCCCGGCACCAGCACCTCATCCCAGCCAACCACGATTTTCCCGTGCTTGGTCACCAACTTCTGGACGCGCCCGCTGAAATAGGCCTGCAGCGCTTCATTGTTCTTGATCCCATGGGCCTTCATGAACGCCTGAATCTTTGGATTCGCGTTCCACTCTTTGCCGTTTACCTCGTCGCCGCCGATGTGAAAGTAGTGATCCAGAAAAATCCTGGCCATCTCGGCGATCAAATCATCGAGGAACTTGTAGACTTTCTCGTTTGTGGGGTCCATTGCCGGATCGAAGATTCCCCACTTGCGCTCGATATCGTACGGTCCTTTTCCACTGGCCAACTCGGGATGACCAACGAACCACGCGGTGCTATGCCCCGGCATATCAAACTCCGGCACAACGCGAATTCCGCGGTCCCGCGCGTAGGCGATCAGATCGCGGATTTCATCCTGCGAGTAATAGAGGGAGTCGGAACCCAATTCGTGAAGTTTGGGAAATTTCCTGCTCTCGGCGCGGAAGCCCTGGTTCTCGGAGAGGTGCCAATGGAAAACGTTCATCTTCACGGCTTCCATGCCGTCGATATTCCGGCGGAGGACATCAAGGGGGATAAAATGGCGGGCGGAATCGATCATCAAACCGCGCCAGGGGAAACGCGGCTTATCTTGAATCGTAACCGCTGGAGCGGCAAATCCGGCGGGGGAGACATCCACCAATTGAAGAAAGGTCTGGAGACCGTGCATCGCGCCGAGAGGCGTTGGCGCGGTGAGCTTCGCGCCAGTGGCGGTGACTTCCAGGACGTAGCTCTCGTCCTCGCCGACGTCCTGAATTTCCTTGCTCGCGTGATCGGTCTGAATCACGAGCGTTGCTTTTGCCGTCTTGACCGGCTTGAGGAAGAGCGGGAGACCTGTCTGACGCGCGAGTTGCTTCAAGAATCGCTCGCCGGCACGCTCCAGCCGCGGCTCGGTATGGCCGGTGAATGCCGCCGAAAACGACGAGTCCACTCCGAGGCTCCCTATTCCAGGCTGCGCGCTGACGGGAAGCGGCATCAGATTCAATCCAGACTGTTGAGCTATAGTCATCGCCGGGTACAACAAGATAGAAAGAACAAGTGTGCTAAGGCGTTGCAACTGCGCATTCTGAGCCATTGTCCGGAAAATCCTCCCACGCAGTGTTCCAAATCGTTGATGACTGCTATGTAGCACCAGCTTCCGCATACTGTCATATCTTCGGCGTCCTGCGAAGAGGATTCCTCCCGCGGCCGAAATAATCCACTTTGGCCTCCCGCTAAGTTTGCAAGCTGCGGTTCTCCCCGCCTGAGTTAGAATAAGCGGAGACGTGCGGCGCGGATGATCCCACGATGAAGACTTCGATTGCCATCTACCCCGGTTCGTTTGACCCGGTCACCAACGGGCACCTCGACCTCATCGAGCGCGGAGAGAAGATGTTCGATTTGCTAATCGTCGCCGTGCTGCGGAACGCCGAGAAGGAGCCTCTGTTTTCCGTGGCCGAGCGCATCGAAATGCTGCGCGAAGTAACCAAACAGTGGACCAGCGTGGAGATCGATGTTTTCGATGGACTCCTGGTGGAATATGCACGGAAGCGCGGCGCAGGCGTAATTTTGCGCGGAATCCGCGCCGTTTCCGATTACGAATATGAACTGCAGATGGCGCTGATGAACCGGAAACTTGAGCCGCGGCTTGAGACGGTTTTCATGCTGCCGGGCCTGTCGTACAGCTACTTGAGCTCAAAGCTGGTTCGCGAAATTGGGCAGCTCGGAGCGTCGCTCAAAGGTCTCGTGCCGGAAGTGGTTGAGCAACGCTTGCGCGCCAAGGTCTTGTAGGGGATTTTGAACTGAAGATTTTTGCCGTATTGGGTGGTCTTCAGTTTTCAGTGGTCAGTTATCAGTGGAAGAGAGGGCTCTCGATCATGGGGATCCACGTCGAGTCTTTGTCGTTTCTTGACGGTGAACTGTCCACTGTAAACTGTGAACTTCTAAATTCCTTCGAGGAGCCAAGGTGCAACTAACGGACCGGATCAATCGCATACAAATTTCGCCGACCGCCGCGGTGATCGCTGAGGCCGACAAGCTGAAGTCGCGCGGAGTCGATATCGCTGACTTCGGTCCCGGAGAGCCGGACTTTCCCACGCCGGACCACATCAAAATGGCGGCGATCAAAGCGATCGAGGAGAACAAATCGAAATACACGCCGACGGGAGGCATCATGCCGCTGCGCGAAGCCATTTGTGCATGGCACAAGCGCGAACTCGGCTCTTCGTACGAAGCAAAAGAATGCGTCGTAAGTGTGGGTGGCAAGCATTCCATCTTCAACGTGATGAGCGTGCTGATCCAGCTGGGCAACGAGGTCATCATTCCCGCACCGTACTGGGTGAGCTTTCCGGATATTGTAAAGTACGCAGGTGGGACGCCGGTATTCGTGGAGACGAAACCGGAAGATGGCTTCAGTGTGAAGGCTTCCGCCATCGAAAAGGCCATCACGCCGAAAACGAAATTACTGATTCTGAATTCACCCAGCAATCCAACGGGCGGTGTGGTCGCGCCAGATGAGTTCGAGCGCATTCTCACGGTCTGCAAGAAGCACAGCGTCTGGCTGATGGGCGACGAGTGCTATTCCCATTTTACGTACGAGCCGCACAAGCCGTACTCGATCGCCAGCGCGGCGGGCTCCAGAGAAAACGTAATCATCATCGGCTCCGTCTCTAAGACCTTCGCGATGACCGGCTGGCGCATCGGCTACACGCTGGGGCCGGAGGCGTTGATCCAGGCGCTCATCAAGTTGCAAAGCCAATCCACTTCGAACGCTACATCAATCGCGCAGTACGCCGCGTTGGAAGCGATGCGCGGGCCGATGGAGACCGTGCCGGTTATGCTCGCGGAGTACGCCAAGCGCCGGAACCGCATGGTCGAAGGATTGCGCGCCATTTCCGGCGTGACCTGCGAATGGCCCGGCGGCGCATTTTATGCTTTCCCGAACATTTCTGCACATCTCGGCGAAGGCAAGCACGCACATGCCAAATCTTGCACCGAGCTTTCGAAGTTGCTGCTGGAAAAGGCGCGGGTCGCACTGGTCCCGGGCGAAGCCTTTGGCGCGCCGGGCTACCTGCGGCTTTCCTACGCCACTTCCATCGAACGGATCGACGAAGGGCTGCGCCGCCTCGAACGATTCTTTTCGCGCGCTGAAGCTGCGTCGTAAACAGTGAAGCCGGAACCCTTTCGCATCGAGCCCACTTTCGTTCCGCGCATTTGGGGCGCGCGTTCGCTCGCGCCTCTTTATCCTGAAAAATCAAATTTGCCCGAACCCATCGGCGAAGCCTGGCTTACCGGCATCGATTGCAGGATCGCTACCGGCCCCTTCGCTGGAAAAACGCTGGGCAAAGCTTGGCGCGAGATCCCGCAGGAATGGCGGGGCACAAAGCTAACCGCCGCAGCGGACTTTCCCATTCTCGTCAAATTCATTTTTCCCACTGACAAACTCTCCATCCAGGTGCATCCCGACGATGCCTACGCGGCGGCTCATGAGCAAGCCGCGGGCGGTCACGGCAAAACGGAGATGTGGCATGCGGTCTACGCAGAGCCGGAAGCGCGTGTCCTGATCGGACTCGATCCGAAGGTCGATGAGAAGGTATTCATTGAGGCGATTAAGAATCGCACTTTAGAGGACCTTTTTGTCCACTGGCGCGTTCAACCCGGGGACACGTTTTTTGTGCGCGCCGGGACTCCTCATACGATCGGACCCGGGATGGTGCTCTGCGAAATTCAGGAGTACTCCGACCTGACCTATCGTGTTTACGATTATGGCCGCGTCGACGCCAAAGGGAGGCCGCGAGAATTGCACATCCAAAAGGCGCTGGATGTGATTCAGTTTGGCCGGCCCATCGGCGCAAAGACACATCGAATTCGCTTGCGCGCGCAGGGTTCAGAGGTTTCACTCCTTGCTGCTTGTCGCTATTTCGCCGCTGAACGATGGAAAATCGCTGCGGCCACGGAGGTCCTTACAAATACCGAACATATTGATCTGTTTGTCGTGCTTACCGGCGATGGAAATCTCACGTGGGGATCGGGCTCGGCGAAATTTCAAAGCGGTGAATGCTGGCTGATTCCCGCGGGGTTGGAGAAACTTACGGTGGACTCCAGAAGTGCTTCGAAGATTCTGAGGACCTACGTTCCGGATATGGCGGCACTGACGGCTCGTTTGAAGGAAAAGGGTCTCGGGTTCCAGGAGATCGAGAAAACGGTCTTCGAATAGGTCGGAAGCCAGTCTATGGCGAACGATAAACTCATTACGCATGCGGTGATCCTTGCAGGAGGGCGCGGCACTCGTTTCTGGCCGCGCAGCCGCACGCGGACTCCTAAACATCTCTTGAACATCGTGGGCCAGGACACGATGCTCCAGCAGACCGTGGCGCGTTTGAAGCCGCTGATGGGCGCCGCGCGCATCTGGACGGTGACAAATGCGGAACAGGCTGCCGCCGTCCGCAAGCAAGTCCCAGCGGCCGCGCGCAGGCGCGTGCTGATTGAGCCGAAGGGGATGAACACCGCGGTGGCGATTGGTCTCGCGGCGATTCACGTTCGCCATGCGGCGCGCGGCGACGCGCTGATGGCGGCGCTCCCCGCCGATCATTACATCGAGCGACCGCAAAAGTTCCGGGAGATCGTGGGCGCCGCCCTCGACGTGGCTCGCGAACCAGGGCGAATGGTCGTTCTTGGCATCCCTCCAACCAGACCGGAGACAGGGTTCGGCTACATCGAAAGAAGCGGTGAACCGATTGAATCCAAAGGCTTCCCTGTTTTTGCCGTGCGGCGATTCACGGAGAAGCCCGAACTGAAGCTCGCGCGAGAATACGTTGCTTCCGGTAACTATCACTGGAACGCGGGGATGTTTTTCTGGCGCGTTTCCACGTTCCTCGAGAATCTGAAAAGCTTCTTGCCAAAAACGCACGCCGCTCTGGAAAAACTCGCTGAATTCATCGGAACCAGGAATTACAATCGCAAGCTGCGCGCCATCTATTCGAAGCTCGAAAATATTTCCGTGGACTACGCCGTGCTTGAGCCTGCTACGCGCGTGGACGGACCGCCGCGTGTCTTTGTGATTCCCGCCGAGGTGGGCTGGAGTGACATCGGCTCCTGGGCGGCCGTTTATGAACTGCTCGCGAAGGACAGCGGCGAAAACGTTATCGCTGGAGACGGCCACACGCTCGATGCGGAAGGCAATTTTCTGTGGAGCCCGTCAAAATTCGTCGCGGCGATTGGCGTGCGCAATCTCGTCATCGTCGAGACGCCTGATGCGCTGCTCGTCTGCCCGCGCGACCGGGCTCAGGACATCGGCAAAATCGTGAAATGGCTGGAAGAGAAAAATCTAAGAAAGCTCTTGTAGGGACTACCATCTGAGACGGTCCGCGCCCCGGGAAGCAGGCCAATCCGGCTTTTGGCAAAGAGTTCGCATCGCGTATACTTTTTCTCGACACTCATGACCTCGATCAAGTTCGGAACCGATGGCTGGCGCGGCATCATCGCGGAGGATTTTACTTTCGCGAATGCGCGCGTCGTGGCGCAGGCCATCGCACGTTACGTCGTGCGCTCCGAGGACGCGCGCAAGGGCGTCATCATCGGCTACGACCATCGCTTCGCCTCGGACGGCATCGCAGCCGCGGCCGCCGAAGTGGTCTGCGCCAGCGGCACTCCCGTTTTTTTGACGGACAAGCCCTGTCCCACGCCGGCGGTTTCCCTGCTGGTGCGGCAGAGCGGAGCGGCGGGAGGCTTGATGATCACGGCCAGCCACAATCCCTATCAGTGGAATGGCATCAAGTACAAGGCGAGCTACGGCAGCTCGGCATTGCCTTCGATTGTGGCGCAAATCGAGAATGATCTCGCTGTCGTGCAGAAAGAAAACGTCCCGCCGCTGCCGCCGCGGAAAAACCTGATTCAGCCTCTCGAACCTCGCGCGCCGTATCTCGACGCGCTCGAAAAACTGGTGGACTGGAAGCGCTTGCGCGATGCGAAATTCCGTTTCGTGTTCGATCCCATGCACGGATCGGCGGCAGGTTTGCTGCCGGAGCTCTTCCAGCGCAACGGAATTCACTGCGATGAAATTCGCGGCACCCGCGACCCGCGCTTTGGCGGCGTGCATCCTGAGCCGATCGAGCCGCATGTCGAGGCCTTGCGCCAAGCGGTGCTCTCCGGCAAATTCGATGCGGGATTGTGCGCCGATGGCGATGGCGACCGCATCGGGGCGATTGACCGCGACGGTACGTTTATCAACCCCCATCAGATTCTTGCATTGCTCGTCTGGCACCTGGCCGGGACCCGGAACCTGCCCGGAGATATCGCCAAAACTTTTTCGGTAACAAAACTCATTGACAAGCTTGCCGCGAAATTCGGCCGAAAACTCCACGAAACACCCATCGGCTTCAAATACATCTGCGAATTGATGCTCGAACAGAACATTCTGATAGGCGGCGAGGAAAGCGGCGGCATCGGTACCAACCTCTACCTGCCTGAGCGCGACGCCACGGTTTCCGCGCTTTTCCTTGCGGAATTGATGGCCTGGCATGGCAAATCGCTGGGAGAAATGCTCGCGGCGCTCCATGCGGAATTCGGCGAGTATCATTACGGCCGCGTCGATCTCGATCTGAAACCAGGCCAAAAGGAAAAAGCTATCGCTCATTTTTCCAATGGGAAACTCAGCCGCATCCTGGATCTGCCGCTGGCGCGCCAAGAAGATATGGACGGCATTAAGCTCTACTTGGGTGACGCTGGATGGGTGATGGTTCGCGCTTCGGGGACCGAGAATCTTTTGCGCGTTTATTCCGAGACCTCGAAACCCGAAACGACGCGCCGTGTTCTCGAAGCCGTAACGCAGATAGTTCACAATCTCTAGGTGCTGCCATGAAAACAATCAATCTGAACGAAAAATTCAGCCTCTTCTCCGACTACTGCAACCCTCGGATTATTGGCGAGATAAACGACTGCCACGTCAAAGCGGTGAAGTTAAAAGGCGAATTCATCTGGCATCATCATGAGAACGAAGACGAACTATTCCTGGTCGTTAAAGGCAGTTTGCGAATGAAGTTCCGCAGCCACGAAGCCATCGTCAACGAAGGCGAATTCATCGTCGTGCCGCGCGGCGTCGAGCATTGCCCCGCCGCTGACGAAGAAGTCCATATCATCCTGATCGAACCAAAATCGACGTTGAACACCGGAAACATCACTAACGAAAGGACGGTCGCCCAGCTCGAGCGCATCTGACATTTGCTCTCGCGACGATCTGCGACCAGCCATGGAACACCGCTTTTACACGCTCGACGTTTTCACCAACAACCGCTTCGAGGGCAATCCACTCGCGGTATTTACCGACGGCGACGGACTCTCAGACGACCAAATGCTCGCCATCGCGCGCGAAATGAATCTTTCGGAGACCGTTTTCGTTCAAAAGCCGACAGAAGAAGAGGCGCTCGCGCGGTTGCGCATCTTCACGACAAAAGAAGAACTCAAGCTGGCCGGTCATCCGGTGATTGGAACCTGGTTCTTGCTCGCGGAACTGGGCGTCGTTCCTGCACAAGACGGCGGCGTCCACATCCTCCAAGAAACAGGAGCGGGCATCTTGCCGGTGGAAATTCGGTTCAAAGACGGCCGCCCGCAGCGCGTCACCATGACTCAGAAAGAAGCGACCTTCAAACCCGCGAAAATCAACAAGAAGAAGCTTGCCATCGCTTTGGGAATTTCGCCGAAAGATTTCGACCCGAAAATGCAGCCTGAATTTGTGTCCACCGGCATCTTCAACCTGATGGTGCCGCTGCGCAATCGCGCGGCGCTGGGCAAAATCGCCATGAACATGACCGAACTTCGCCGCCTCCAGGGCAAGAGCGCGACCATGGCTTACTGCTTCGCTCTCGGCCCCAATGGCAGAGCCTTCTCCCGTGGCATGCTGCCCTGGGGGCTCTATGAAGATGCCGCGACGGGCTCCGCAGCCGGTTCGCTGGGCGCGTATCTTGTGCGCAACGGTAAATTGGCGCCGGGCCACACGCTTAGTATTCTTCAGGGCGCGGAAATGGGCCGCCCAAGCCACATCGAAGTGGAGGTCACTCAATCGGGAAAGAAACTAGTCCCCCGCGTCAGCGGCGCAGCCGTGAAAGTTTTCGAAGGCACGATCCGCGTCTGACTTTGGAGTGCGGGAGCTGTGTTCCCGCTATTCTGTATTAGATTCGCAAGCTGAATAGCCGAAAACGAAGAAGGCCGTTCGGGAACTCCGAGCGGCCTCCTTTGCTTTTTTCCGAAGCGGATAACAAAAACTGACAGCTAAGGACTGCCCTTAGTGTCCGCGCTTGTCGTGGCGCAGATCCTTGCGATCCTTGTGCAGGTCTTTTTTATCCTTGTTGATGTCCTTTTGGTCCTGGTTGCGATCTTTGCGGTCCTTGGACAGGTCTTTCTTGTCGTGGTTGATATCGCGCTGATCTTTGTTGCGGTCCGCGCGGTCCTTGTTCAGGTCCGTGCGATCGTGATTGATGTCCTTTTGATCCTTGTTCCGGTCGACGCGATCCGAGTGCAGATCCTTGCGATCGGTTTGCACCTGCGCGCTGTTGACGCCGTATTTCTTGTCGTCCCGCGCTAGTTGATTCTTGTCGTGATTGATATCGCGCTGGTCCTTGTTGCGGTCCACGCGGTCCTTGTTCAGGTCCGCACGATCATGATTGATGTCTCGCTGGTCGGCGTTGCGGTCGGCGCGGTCTTTGCCCAGGTCCCGCTTGTCGTGATTGATATCACGCTGATCGGCGTTACGATCCGAGCGGTCCTTCGCCAGATCTTTCTTATCGTTTCGAATGTCTTTTTTGTCGTTCTGGATGTCCTGCTGCTGCGGGGTCGGATCCTGGCTCTGGGCATACGCACCACCGGCGAGCAAACCGGCAAAAGCAATCGCGAGCACACCTCGACGGACTATGAGTTCTGCGTTCATAAGTCTTTTCTCCTGTTAAGTCGTTCCTGGAATTACCACCACACTTACAAATCGAAACACCTGGAGCGCCGAAAAGTTTCGCCACCCAGGCAGAGGTTGTTAGGGAAAGAGTTGCAAGCAGCCAGAGACACTGCAACTAATTTATTTTCAATGACTTATGGACAGCGTCGAGAACCCCGTTTACAAACGCCCCGGACTCTTCGGAGGAAAACTTTTTCGCGAGTTCGACCGCTTCGTTCAGGACAACTTTGGGCGGCGTGTCCGCGCCGTTCATTTCATGAATCGCCAGCCGCAAGATGGCGCGATCGATGGCCGCGAGCCGCTCGAACCGCCAGTTGTCGGCGTGCTTGACGATGATTGCGTCGAGCGCGGTGACTTCTTTCGCCGCGCCTTCAAAAAGTTTGTTCGCGAAAGCGCGCGTCTTGTCCGCGGCCTTCGCGCTTTTCCAGAATTTCGTTTCCAGCTTGGTGAACTCCTGCTGGCTCATGTCCCACTGGAACAGCATCTGCATCGCAAATTCGCGGGATTTTGTGCGGAGAGACACGTTACTTGCGCCGCGGCTTTCCAGCAGCGGCCGGCTTCGAAGAAGTAGCGCGAAGCTTGCGCGACAGTTGCGCCATTTCGATGGCGGCGAGCCCCGCTTCGAATCCCTTGTTCCCGCCCTTGAGTCCGGCGCGGTCAATGGCCTGCTCCAGTGTGTCGCACGTCAGCACGCAAAACATAATTGGCAAGCCGCTGTCCATCTGCGCGAGCTGCAATCCTCGTGCAGTCTCCGAGCACACGTAATCGTAATGTGTCGTCTCGCCGCGTAAAACACACCCGATGGCGATCAGCGCATCGTACTTGCCGGTCGCGGCCAGTTTTTTCGCTGCGAGGGGCAATTCGAACGCCCCCGGAACGTGCACAACGTCAACATTTTTGCTGGCCGCACCCGCCCGTTCCAGAGCATCCACCGCCCCCGCAAGAAGTCGCTCCGTAATAAAACTATTGAAGCGGCTCACCACAATGCCAAAGCGAAAACCCGCCGCGCTCAGTGCGCCATCAATCTTCCCGGGCTGTATTTTCTCCGCCATCGTCAATCGCGCCGATCCCTACTTTTGTCCTTTACTTCCTCTACCTCATTTACTTCCTCTACTTCCCCTTGAATTGCGGCGGCCTCTTCTCCAAAAATGCCTTCGTGCCTTCGCGCATGTCTTCCGTCGCGCAAGCCACTCCGAAAAGCGTCGCCTCCAGGAACAACCCTTCCTCCTGCGCCATTTCCACACCGCGTTCGATCGCTTCCATGGTGAATTTCACGGCCAGAGGCCCGTTGGCGATAATCTTCTTCGCCATCGCTTCCGCGGCAGGAATCAGCTCTGCAGGCTCGTGGATATGATTGACCAGGCCGATGCGCAGCGCTTCTTCCGCCGTGATCATTTCGCCCGTAAGACAAAGTTCGTGCGCCACGCCCTTGCCGCAGAGACGCGCCAGCCGCTGCGATCCACCATAACCGGGCAGAATCCCGAGTTTCACTTCCGGCTGCCCGAGTTTCGCCGTCTTGCTGGCAATTCGAATGGTGCAGGAAAGCGCCAGCTCGCAGCCGCCACCGAGCGCAAATCCATTGATCGCACAGATCGAGGGCTTGCCCATCGTTTCCAGCAAATGGAAAACGCCCTGGCCGAAGAGCGAGAATTCCTTGCCGTTGACCGGTGTTTGCAGCGCCAGCTCGCTGATATCCGCGCCTGCGACGAACGCTTTTTCTCCCGCGCCCGTAAGGATCAGTACGCGCACGGCCTGGTCCTCGCGCGCGTCGAGCAGCGCATGCTGCAACTCTTCCACTGTCTTGCGGTTCAGCGCATTCAGCACCTTCGGCCGGTTGAAGGTGATGTACGCAATCCCGTCTTTCTTCTCGTACAAAATATTCTCGTAGGCCATCTCAGCTTCTCTCGCTCCGATTCGCATTTTCTCTTGTAGGGGCGCAGCATGCTGCGCCCCTACTCAGCACAAACTAAAATTTTATCGCCTTCGGATTCTGGGGATCCGAGTAGTCATAGAATCCCCGCCCCGACTTCCTCCCATTCCACCCCGCCAGCACCATGCGCTTCAACAACGGCGGCGCCGCGAATCGCCGTTCCTTGAATTCATCAAACATAATCTGCGAGATATAATAGGTCGTATCCAACCCCACAAAATCCAGCAGCGTCAGCGGACCCATCGGGTGCCCGCAACCCAGCTTCATCGAATTATCAATGTCCTCGATGGAGCCAACGCCCTCTTCCAGCGCGCGGATCGCGTCCAAAAGATACGGCACCAGCAATCGATTGACGATGAAGCCAGTGCTGTCTTGCGCGCGCACCGGCGTCTTGCCGAGCTTCGCGCCAAACGCCACCATCTCTTCGTAAACCGCAGGCTCCGTCGCAATGGTCCGCACCACCTCGACCAGCTTCATCACCGGCACGGGATTGAAGAAGTGCAGCCCCACGAAACGTTGCGGCCGCTTCGTCGCTGTAGCGATTTCCGTGATCGTCAAGGACGACGTATTGCTCGCAAAAATCGTCGCCGGTGGACAAATCGCATCCAGCGCCCCAAAAAGTTCCCGCTTCGCCGGAAGCTGCTCGATGATCGCCTCAATTACCAAATCACAATTTTTCAGATCATCAATGGAAGTCGTCCCCTTCAACCGCCCCCGAATCTCGCCCTTCACGGCGTCTGTGATCGTGCCCTTCTGCACCAAACGATTCAAATTCTTCTCAATGCCCTTGATTCCCTTTTCCACCAGCTCCGCGCTCACTTCCAGCACCACAGTTTCGAACCCCGCCGCAGCCGCCACTTGGGCGATCCCCGAACCCATCAGCCCACACCCCACAACACCCACTTTTCGAATCGCCATTTTTTCCTCTTGGAAATGCCGCCTACCGCGCCGGCAGGAGGAGCATGCCATCTTGCGGACCGTGGGGGCACGGCACATCGCGCCCTCTTCGTCTGCGCCCAAATTCTACCAGAGACGAAGTTCCTTTACGTCCTTTACTTCCCTTGCCTCATTTACCTCATTCAATTCAACGCTTCCAAAATCATCGCAATCCCCTGCCCACCGCCGATGCACGCGGTAGCCAGCCCATACCGCAACCCATTCCGCCGCAACTCATTCAAAATCGTAATCACCAGCCGCGTCCCCGAGGCCCCGAGCGGGTGCCCCAGCGCAATCGCCCCGCCGTTGACATTCGTCTTCTCGCGCTTGAGCCCCAGCACTTTTTCCACGGCAAGATACTGTGCCGCAAACGCCTCGTTCACTTCCACGCGATCCATCTGCTCCAGCGTCAGCCCCGCCAGTTTCAGCGCCTTCTGCGACGACGGCACCGGCCCAATCCCCATGATGCTCGGATCCACTCCCGAAACGGCCCACGACACGATGCGCCCGAGCGGCTTTAGTCCCCGCTCCTTCGCGATTTTTTCTCTAGTTACCACAACTGCCGCCCCGCCATCCACGATTCCGCTGGCATTTCCCGCCGTGACGATTCCATCTTTCTTGAATGACGGCGGCAATTTCTCCAGCGTCTCCATGGTTGTTTCCGGCCGCCGGTGATCGTCTTCGCTCACCACAATCGTTTTCTTTCCCTGCTTCACGTCCACCGGCACAAGCTCTTCCCGGATGCGGCACGCCTTGTAAGCCGCCTCCGCAGCCTGCTGGCTGCGCAGCGCGTACGCGTCGGCATCCTTTCGTGTGATCCCATGCTGTTCGGCAAGCTTTTCCGCTGTGAGCGCCATCGGCAATCCGCAATACGTATCCGTCAGCCCCGCCATCAATGAATCTTCCAGCGCTCCCCCGCCCAGCTTCAATCCAGTTCGCGCCCCGCGAATCACAAACGGCGCCTGCGTCATGTTCTCCATTCCACCCGCAAGCACCATGTTCGCTTCGCCAAGCAGCAACCGCTGCGCCGCCTGCGCGATCGCCTCGATCCCCGACCCGCACAACCGGTTCACCGTAACCGCCGGCGTCTCAATCTTCAACCCAGCCTTCAATCCCACATGCCGCGCGCCATAAAGCGCATCCGCGCTCGTCTGCATCACATTCCCAAAAATCGCGTGATCAAATTCCCCTGGATCCACCCCCGACCGCCGAATCGCCTCTTTCGAAGCATGCGCCGCCAGCTCAATCGCGCTCACCTCCGAAAACGCCCCCGTGTACCGCGCCATCGGCGTCCGCGCCCCCGCCACAATCACCACATCCGTCGGAAACATTTTGTCCTCGCTTCTATTTATTCTTTGTAGGGCGCCAGTATGCCCAGTCCGGAATCGGCGATTCAACATCGCCGACGATCTCGAACTGCCCGGCCATGAATCCAAATAAAGGGCGCTCTTTCGATTTCGCGAGATTACGCTTTTCTGCTGCCCGGCCATGCTTTTTCGCTCTATTAGCACGTTTCTGTTTAGCACGTTTTTTCATCAGCATACCTGCTCAAAGCAAAATCCTCGCGATCTAAAGTTTCGGCGTCTCCAACGCCACCACCGTATCCCCGCCGCGCTTCCGCGCCTCTTCAATCGAAAACTCCGCGCGGTTGATCAAATCCGTCACGATGTCTTCGCTGTCGTACTCGTGCTTCGCCACCGCCTCGACAATTCCCGCGCTCAGCGTAATTTGCGTCGAGTCCCACGGCGGCCGCAGCCCGGACGCCGCTCGGCGCAATTTATCCGCCAGATTCTGCGCCCCCGCCAGCGTCGTATCCGGCAAAATAAACGCCAGCGACCACGAAGTGTATTTCACCGCCACGTCGTTCTGCCGCACGATCGGCTGCAACGACCGTGCCAGTTGCTCCAAAAATCGCTCCAGCGGCGATTCGCCCTGGTGACGCAGCAGTTCCGCCCCGTGATCGATCTGCAAGATCGTCAGCGCCAGCGGCGTCCCCTGCGTCCGCGCGCGGTCCGCTTCCGTCAGCAAACAGCTCTGGTACGAGCTCCGGCTCAGCAAACCCGACCGCTCATCCGAAACGCCCATGCGCCGCACCAGCGACCGCAGCCGCGTGTGGCTGACGCTCATCAGCATCTGGTCGCCAATGGCCTGCAGGAAATAAGCCTCGTTGGGCTTCCACTTGTGCTCTTCGGCGTGACCCACGATCAACATCCCCGCTGGCATCTGTGTCTCTTTGTCCGTGATCATCACG
>Ga0209488_10002119_pt1 | contig 16596 bp, 16 predicted proteins | sample Rivendell_Oct201_8_FD_188349 | JGI IMG/M metagenome (GOLD analysis project Ga0209488, IMG submission 188349) | Vadose zone soil microbial communities from the Eel River Critical Zone Observatory, Northern California, USA -... | ecosystem: Environmental > Terrestrial > Soil > Vadose zone >... | reverse complement strand
CAGCGCGGCGATCACCGCTATTTCCTTGACGAATTGCTCGCCGACCTCAACACCGGCCACAACATCGTCGCGACGGTCTTTCTCGAATGCCGCTCGATGTACCGCGCCGGCGGACCAGTCGAGATGCGGCCGGTCGGCGAGACCGAATTCGTCGCCGGCATCGCCGCGATGAGCGCCTCGGGGAATTACGGTCCGACCCGCGTCGCGGCCGGTATCGTCGGCTATGCCGATCTGACCCTCGGCGATGCGGTCGAGCCCCTCCTGTTGGCGCATCTGCGGGCCGGTTGCGGCCGCTTCCGCGGGGTGCGCCATTCCGCCGGCTGGGACGAAAGCCCGATCATCGGCAACAGCCGCTTCGATACCCGGCCGCACCTGTATCAGCGGCCGGATTTCCGCGCCGGGGTCAAACGGCTGTCGGCGCTTGGGCTCAGCTTCGATGCCTGGCTCTATCACCCACAGCTCACCGATGTCGTCGATCTGGCGCGCGCCGTTCCGGCGACCCCGATCGTCATGGGTCATGTCGGCGGCGTGCTCGGTTATGGCCCCTATGCCGGCAGACGCGACGAGGTTTTCGCCGATTGGAAGCGGTCGATGGCCGAGCTGGCCACCTGTCCCAATGTCGTCGTCAAGCTCGGCGGCATGGTCAACCGCGGCGCTGGCTACGATTTTCACCGCGCGCCAGTGCCGCCCTCCTCCGAGACGATCGCTGAGGTTTGGCGGCCCTATATCGAGACCTGCATCGAGTTGTTCGGACCGACCCGCTGCATGTTCGAGAGCAATTTTCCGGTGGACAAAATGGCGATCGGCTACAAGGCGCTGTGGAACGCCTTCAAGCGCCTCGCTTCCGGCGCCTCGCGCGACGAAAAGCTCGCGCTGTTCTCCGGCACCGCGGCCCGCACCTACCGCCTCGACATCACATAGCGGGGAGTGCCCCCGGCATTTCGGTTTTTTTCGGTTGCAGACCGGCCTAGCGCTCCCGACATGATGTGCCCGCCCCCGCAACGGGCATAGCGCACGTCCTGTCGTTGCACGAGGCTCCCTGTCAATGACCGAGCATTTGTCGAGCGAAGCCCAAGGGCTGTTCGCGGTTTTGCGGCAATCCGCCGACCCTGAAGCGGTCGCCGAGATCGAGCGCTTTGTCGCCGAGGCGTCCGATCGCGAGCTGTGCCGGGTCAATGTCATCGATTTTGCCGCCAGGCGCCGGCTCGATGAGGAGCGGGTGATCGCTGCCTTCCTGCATGCAGCGCGGCTCGGCATTTTCGAGCTGTCCTGGAACGTGCTCTGCCCGGGTTGCGGGGGCGTCCTCGACACCAGCACAACGCTGAAATCGGTCAAGCACGAGGATTATATCTGCGCTCTCTGCGCCGCCGGCTACGAGCCGAACCTCGACGAGATGGTCGAGGTGACGTTTACGCTCAGCCGCCGGGTCCGCCGGATCGCCGCGCATGAACCGAACGACTTGCCGTTCTTCGAGTATATGCGGCAGATCTTTTGGGCCTCGGGCATGAAGATTCCCGAAGACCTGGAACAGATCGGCCAGGAAATCACCCTCGATACGCTCGAACTGCCGGCGGGCGAAAAGGCGCAGCTCTCGCTGCAGCTGCCGCAGGAATTTCTGATCGTCTTCGAGCCGGTGACGCACGCCGCGCAATTTATCGATGTCAAGGGCGAGCCGACCCGCGAGCGGCAGAACTTGTCGATGGTCTTCAACGATGTGCGGGCGCCGACCGGTACGGTGGTCATGCGGCCGGGACCGCTTCGCCTGTCATTGGAAAACCGGACCGAGAAGCGCGCCCTGCCGGCTGTCTGGATCGCCGGGCATGCATTGCACGAGCTCCTCGCGCAGCGCCGTCCGTTCCTGACCGCGAAGCGCCTCCTGACCAACCAGACGTTCCGCGACATCTATCGCAGCGACACGATCGACCCCAATCAGCACCTGAAGATCACCAGCCTGACCTTCCTCTTCACCGACCTCAAAGGCTCGACAGAGCTCTATCAGCGGGTCGGGGATCTCGCCGCCTTCGATCTCGTGCAGGCGCATTTCCGCGTGCTCAACGAGATTGTTGCGGGCGAGGCGGGCGCCGTCGTCAAGACGATCGGCGACGCGGTGATGGCGACGTTTCCGACTCCCGACCGGGCAATGGCCGCCGCCTTGCGCATCCGCGACGCGATGCTCGCCCTCAATGCCCAGCGCGGCGGCGAGGATCTGCTGTTGAAGATCGGCCTCCATGAGGGGCCGTGCCTGGCGGTCGTCCTGAACGACCGCCAGGATTATTTCGGCCAGACCGTCAACATCGCCTCGCGCGTCCAGGGTCTTGCTGCCTCGCGCGCGATCTATGCGACCGGCCCTGTCGTCTCCCACCCGCAAACCGCGAACCTACTTGCGGCGAATGGGGTACAGCCGCTGGTGCAGCATCGCGAATTGCGCGGCATCCCCGACACCGTTCCGGTCTACGAGATCCCCTGACCCGAAATTCTCGGCCGTACATCGGATGAGACCGCCGGCCGAGCGGGGCGGGCCGCCGCGGATCGTCTATTTTTACCTCGCGGTCATTGTCGTCACTTGGGCCGCCAATTGGCCGATGATGAAGCTGGCGCTCGGCGACGCGCCGCCGCTGGTCTTCGTGTTGCTGCGCCTGATCGGCACCATCGTTCTGCTCGCCCCTGCCTTGCACGCGATGCGGGTGCCCTTGCTGCCTATCCCGGGGGAGCGGCTTGGTCTTTTCTGGATCGGCCAGCTGCAGGTTGCCGCCTTTCTGGTGTTCGCGATCATCGGCCTCTCTATCGAGGCTGCGGGCCGCGCGATCGTTCTGGCCTACACCTTTTCGCTATGGGCCATCCCGATCGGGCTGTTGCTCGGGGTCGAGCGGCTCGGCCGCTTCCACCTGATCGGCGCCGCGATCGGTTTTGCCGGGCTCGTGCTGTTTATGAACCCGGCGCTGGTCGATTGGACGAGCGCGCGGACGCTTTTGGGCAATGCCTTTCTGCTGCTCTCGGCGATGACCTGGGCGCTCGGCAGTTGTCTTTATCGGCGCCGCATCTGGCGCACCCCATTCTGGACCCAGACCTTCTGGCAACTCGCGGTCAGCGCGCCCGTCGTCGTCGCCTTCGCCGCGCCGCAGATCGGCGGCGAACCGATCCATTGGTCGCCGGCTCTCATTGCGATCCTCTCCTACAATTGGGTCGTCACGACCGCACTCGGCTATTTTCTGTGGGCGGTCGTGTTGACTGCGATGCCGGCGGCGGCGGCCGGGCAGGTCTTGGCGCTGACCCCGGTCGGCGGCTTTCTGATCTCGACCGCGATCTTCGGGGGCGCCGTTACCGCCGATGTTATCGTCGCAATCGCGCTGATCGTCGCCGGCATCATCCTGACGCTGCGCCGCTGATCCCCCCGTGCTAGCCTCCCCGCAGAAAGGCGAGGGAGGAGCGCGATGGCCAAAGGCATCCTGATAGCGGCGATGGATTTCTCAGATGTCGCCGAGGACGAGTTTCACGATTGGTACGACACCGAGCATGTCCCGGAGCGGCTGCGGGTCCCCGGCTTTTTGAATGCCGAGCGCTGGATCGGCACCCAGGACCCGAAAGTCTCGCTCGCTCTTTACGACCTCGACACTGTCGGCGTTCTGCACAGCCCGGCCTATCTCGCGGTCGGCGGCGCCAACGGCACGCCCTGGACGAAGCGGGTCACCGGCCGCACCCGTATGATCATCCGTCTCGAGGGGGAGCAGGTCCGGCCGGGCGATGCGCTGGCGCCGGCGGGCGCCAATGCGCTCCTGCTGATCGCGATGAATGTCGCGCCGGAGCAGGAGGGCGAGTTCAACGAGTGGTACAACACGGAGCACCTGCCGCAGCTCGGCGCGGTGCCCGGCGTCTTGGCGGCCCGGCGTTACCGCGGCGCCGGCGCGACGCAGCGCTATGCGGCGATCTATCATTTCGCCCATCCCGATGTGCCGAATTCACAAGCTTGGAAGAGCGCGGCCAACACGCCCTGGACCGAGCGCATGCGGCCGCATTTCCGCGATTTGTTACGCATCGACGCCCGCCGCTATGGGCGCGCGACCTGATCGTCTCGCCATCGCCGGGATTGCACGGTCACCGGGCGACGCGGGCGGTGCGTCAGCGCGAGGGCCGCGACACCGGTCAGCAGGCAGATCGCCGCTATGAGGATCTGTTCCATGGCGTCCTCCCAAGAAGCGCGTTCGCGCGCCATCAACCCGGTCTCATTTCTCGCTCCGGCGGATGGGATCGGGTGTGACGTAGTTCACACTTGGAGGAAAAATTCGTCACCGGGTCCGGCGGCGCTCGTCCCCTCGCGGGGACGGTGATCCCTGGTATTCAGCGGCCTCATTGAGGCGCAGCGGAGGAGGCTCGGATGAATCGGCTCGACGGCAAGGTGGCGCTGATTTCCGGCGCGGCACGAGGCATCGGCGCCGAGACCGCGCGGCTTATGGTCGACGCCGGCGCCAAGGTCGCGATCGGCGATGTGCTCGACGAGCGCGGCCGCGACACGGCGCGCGGGCTCGGCGAGGCGGCGCTCTATGTCCACCTCGATGTCACGAGCGAGGCGGATTGGCAGGCCGCGATCGACGCCGTGCTCGGCCGCTGGGGGCGGCTCGACATCCTCGTTAACAATGCCGGTCTGTTTCTCGGCAAGGACATCGAGGCGGCGACGCTCGAGGAATGGCACCGCCTGTGCGCCGTCAATCTGACCGGCGTTTTTCTCGGCACAAAGTTGGCGCTGCCTGCTTTGCGTGAGGCCGCGACGACAAGCCCGGAGGGCAGTGTCATCGTCAACCTCGCTTCGACCGCCGGGCTCGTCGGCTCGACGCAGGACCCGCTCTATTCGATGACAAAGGGCGGCGTCACGCTGTTCACGAAATCTGCCGCGCTCGAATTTGCCCGCAAGGGCTACCGCATCCGCGTCAATTCGATCCATCCCGGGACGATCGACACCGATATGGGCGACCAGGTGCTCGTCACTCGGGCGCGCAATCTCGGCACCAACGATGTCGAGATGGCTCGGCGGCAGGTCATCGAGCGCCTGCCGATCGGGCGCATGGGAGCGCCCACCGATATCGCCAAAGGCATCGTCTTTCTCGCCTCGGACGATGCCGCCTTTATGACCGGCGCAGGCCTTGTCATCGACGGCGGCATCACGGCGCAGTGAGCAGAGCGGCCGGCCTCGCCCTTTGAATTTGCTGTCGCCTGCCGCACCGCCCCGTCGATTGCATCCGCGGCGGGTTTCGTCAGGCGTGCAAGCCGCCAGCCAACCAGAGCACGAGCAGGACGATCAACACCAAGCCCAAAACGCCGCCCAGCCCCGACCCGCCATAACGGTGATACCCGTGATAACCGCCGAAACCGCCCAGCAACAGGACAAGCAGGACAATAATCAGGATGGTGGTCATTACCGGTCCTTTCCTCCGCATGCGGCAGTGACGTACTTCATAGAAGCACCAACACTCCGGGATAGAAGCATCAACACTCCGAGACAGCGTTAGGTTGCGGAGCCCAGTCCCGCTGCGCCCCTCCCTCCTTTCGAGGCGGTATCTCTGACGCTGGGCCGCGCAACCCGAACGCTTCCCGCGCCGTTCAACCAAGAGGCGCGACGGCATCGGATGAGGGAAGGTGATGGCGCTCAAATTCGTGGTCGGGCTGTTCGAATCGAAGGGCATCGCCGAGGACGCGGTAAACCGGCTGAAATACGAGGGCGTCCCGGCGACAAACGTTTTCGTGCTGCTGATGCATGAAACCACGGCGGGAGTGCCGGCGGCGATGACGCCGGAGCTGGCGGCGCTTGAGGTCGACCCTTTCGTTGTCGGCAATGTCCGGGAGACGTACGCGCCCTTCATCCATAACGGCGAGACAGCCGTGTTCGTGCGCGCGCACACGGAAGATGAAGTCGACGTTGCGGTCGCGACGATCCGGCTTTACGCGCCGATCAAGATCAAGGTCGTCGCGAGCGGTGAGGGCGCGCCGCTCTCCCACGACATTCTGTAGCCGCGTGACCGCTGCCGCGCCATCATGAGCGGATGGCGCGGGCGATACCCCAGGCGAGCGAGGACGGCGAGGTTCTCGCCGGGCTCGTCGAACGGGTCGTGTTTCACAGCCCGGAGACCGGCTTCTGCGTGCTGAGGGTCGAGGCGCGCGGCCGCCGCGAGGCGGTCACGATCGTCGGCCACGCGCCGTTGATTTCGGCCGGCGAATTCGTGCAGGCCAGCGGCAGCTGGGCCAATGACCGTACCCACGGTCTGCAATTCCGGGCCTCCTTCCTGAAGGCCACGGCGCCGACGAGCCCGGCAGCGATCGAGAAATATCTCGGCTCGCGGATGATCCGTGGTATTGGGCCGGTGTACGCGAAAAAGCTCGTCGCGGCCTTCGGCGATTCGGTCTTCGAGGTCATCGAGAACAACCCGGGCAGGCTGCGGCGCGTGCCCGGCATCGGCGCCAAGCGCGCCAAGCAGATCGCGGCGGACTGGGCGGCGCAGCGCACGATCCGCGAGATCATGCTGTTCCTGCATGATCATGGCGTCGGCACCGCGCGCGCGGTGCGCATCCACAAGCTCTACGGTGCCGATGCGGTCAGGCTGATATCGCAGGATCCGTACCGGCTCGCGCGCGATATCCGCGGCATCGGTTTCAAGAGCGCCGACCAGATCGCGATGCGGCTCGGTATCGACAAGACCGCGATGATGCGCGTGCGCGCCGGCATCTCGCATGCGCTCGCCGAGGCGATGGATGATGGGCATTGCGGCCTGCCGGTCGACGAACTCGTCCCGCTCGCGGAAGCGCTGCTGGAGGTGCCGGCGAGCCTCGTCGAGAGCGCGCTCGCCGAGGAGATCGCCGCCGGCCATGTCGTCGCCGACGAAGTCGACGGCAGGCGCTGCCTCTTCCTCGCGGCATTGTACGAGGCCGAGCGCGACATCGCGGCGCGCCTAGCCGCGCTCGCCGCCGCCATGCCGCCCTGGCCGCCGATCGATACCGAGAAGGCGATCCCCTGGGTCGAGCAGCGTACCCGGCTCACACTCGCGGACAGCCAGAAAGAAGCGATCCGAGTCGCGCTCGGCGCGAAGGTGCTTGTCGTGACCGGCGGTCCCGGTGTCGGGAAGACGACCCTTGTCAATTCGCTGCTGCGTGTCCTGCGCGCGAAATCGGTCGAGGTCGCGCTGTGCGCGCCTACCGGCCGCGCCGCCAAGCGCCTCGCCGACAGCACCGGGCTCGAGGCGATGACCATCCACCGCCTGCTAGAGGCCGATCCGTCCGCTGGCGGTTTCAAGCGCGACGAGTCGTTCCCGCTCGACTGCGACCTCCTCGTCATCGACGAAGCCTCCATGGTCGATGTCCCGCTGATGCGCGCCGTATTGCGCGCCTTGCCGGAAAAATCGGCGCTATTGCTGGTGGGCGACGTCGATCAGCTGCCGTCCGTCGGCCCTGGGCAGATCCTGGCGGACATCATCGGATCGGGCGCCGTGCCGGTCGTCTGCCTCACCGAAATTTTCCGGCAATCGGCGGGTAGCCGTATCATCGCCAATGCGCATCGCATCAATCGCGGCGAGATGCCCGAGCTCGACCCGGTCGAGGGCGGCGATTTCTATTTCGTCGAAGCAGCCGACGCCGAAGACGGCGTGCGCAAGATCCTGGCGCTCGTGAAAGAGCGCATCCCGAAGCGCTTCGGCCTCGACCCCATTCGCGACATCCAGGTGCTGTGCCCGATGAACCGCGGCGGGCTCGGCGCGCGCTCGTTGAACCTCGAATTGCAGCAGGCGCTGAACCCGCCGGGCGAGTTGCGCATCGAGCGCTTCGGCCAGATCTTCGGCCCCGGCGACAAGGTCATGCAGATCGAGAACGATTACGACCGCGACGTCTACAACGGCGACCTCGGTATCATAACCGGGGTCGATGCCGAGAGCGGCGAGCTCGCCGTCGGTTTCGATGGACGCACCGTCGCCTATGGCAGCGGCGAGCTCGATGAGCTCGCGCTCGCCTATGCAACGACAATCCACAAGAGCCAGGGCTCGGAATACAACGCGGTGGTCATCCCGCTGACGACGCAGCACTACCCGATGCTGCAGCGCAATTTGGTCTATACCGGCGTGACCCGCGGCAAGCGCCTCGTGGTCATCGTCGGGCAGAAGCGCGCGCTCGCGATGGCGGTGCGCGGCGGCCAGCAGAGGCGCCGCTGGTCGAAACTGCGCGACCGGCTCGCCGATGCAAGCCAAAACGAAACGGCTGGCCCGAGCAGGCCAGCCGTTCGCTAGAGATCCGCAGAAACGACGGTACGGACGTCGTATTAGCGGATGACCTCGACGACCTTGCGGTCGGTGGGGTCGACCACGACGGTCTCGTCACCGATCACGCTATAGCGGTACTTCGCATAGGGCGCGCTCGACGGGAAGGAACGGAGCTCCACGGTTGGAGGAAGCGGCGCGCCGACCGCTGCCGTATAGCCCGCCGGCGGCGGGACGCGCGTCACCTTTTCCTTGGTGACGTATTCCTTGATCTCGCTCCGCCACGCCGGCTGGAACGTCGTGGTGGTCGTGGTCGTGCTGGTCGTGCTGCCGCTCATCTGCGCCAGGGCGACGCCGGAAAAGCTGGCAAGCAGCGCCGCGAGTAGGATCTTTTTCATGAAGCTGTCCTCTGGGTTTGCCGATTACCTCAGGTGAAAAACCACCGCAGGCGGCGACAGTTCCTGCGCCCGCTGTCGGATTTCGCTATCCTTGGCAGCAGCCCCATTAACAGGTGAACAGCATGCCTAAATTGCACCCACAGATTGAGGCGGTGCTGAAGGCGCAGGCCGCAGCAGGGCTGCGGCCGATCGAGGCGCTGACCCCTGCGGCGGCGCGTGCTCAAATGGAAGAAACCGCGCGGGGCCGCAAGGCCGAGCCCTTGCCGGTGGCGCGAGTCGAGGAGCGCGCGATCCCGGGGCCAGGGGGGCCGGTCCGGCTGCGCCTCTACTGGCCGAAGGAGGCCGATGCGGGCGATCCTGTGCCGGCGATCGTCTATTACCATGGCGGCGGCCACGTGATCGGAAGCCTCGATACCCATGATTTCGTCGCGCGCAATCTGTGCGCCGGCGCCGGGGCGCTTGTCGCTTCGGTCGATTACCGCATGGGGCCCGAGCACAAATTCCCCGCCGCGGTCGATGACAGCTTCGCGGCATTGCAATGGGTGCACGCCAATGCCGGCGGCCTCGGCGCGGACGCCGCCCGACTCGGCGTCCATGGCGACAGCGCCGGCGCCAACCTCGCCGCCGTTGTCGCGCTGATGGCGCGCGACGCCGGGCAGCCGCGACTGCGCCTGCAATCGCTCGTTTATCCGGTCACCGACTACACGATGTCGATGCCGAGCTACGGCAAATTCGCGACCGGCTACGGCATCCTGACGCGCGAGGCGATGCTGTGGTTCCGGAATTACTATCTGTGCCGCGCCGAGGACGCCGAGGATTGGCGGGCCTCGCCGCTGAAGGCGGCAAACCTTGCCGGCACGGCGCCGGCGATCGTCATCACGGCCGAATGCGATGTGTTGCACGATGAGGGCGAGCGCTACGCCGCGGCATTGCGCGATGCCGCCGTGCCGGTCGAGTACCGTGAATATCCGGGTATGATCCACGCGTTTTTCGGCATGGTGCCGCTGGTCGACGATGCGATGAACGCACAGCGCGCGGTGTGGGCGGCCTTCAAGCGGGCCTTCGCCTAAACTCCAACCGTCGACCGGGCGCGAACGCTGGACCCACTCGTCAGAGCCACGGGGCTGAACCGTGGACCCCCGGCCTTCGCCGGGATGACAACAGGGCAGGGAGGCACCACTGTCAGCTGCCCTGAATGAGACGGAACCCCATCCGCGCACCACATTGGGCGCGCTGTTCGGCGCCTTTCTGAAGGTGTCGATGTACGGCTTCGGCGGGCCGATCGTCTGGGCCCGCCGCATCATCGTCGAGGAGCGGGGCTGGCTCGGCGACGCCGAATTCGCCGATATCCTGAGCTTCTGCCAGTTTCTCCCGGGCCCGAACGTCGTCAGCGTGACGGTCTGCATCGGCGCGCGGTTCCGCGGCCCGGCCGGCGCCCTGGCGGCGCTCGCCGGCTTTATCCTGATCCCGTGGACGGTCGGGTTCGCGCTGGGCGGGTTGCTGTTGTCCTATGCCCACACAACCGTGCTGCAAGGATGCTTGCGTGGCATCGCTGCGGCGGCGGCCGGTCTGATCATCGCGACCGGCATCCGGCTGTTGATGCCGCACCGCCAACGGCCGGTCGCGCTCGCCTTTGCCGCGCTCGCTTTTGCCGGCCTGGCGGTTCTGCGCTTGCCGCTGCTCGTCGTCGTGCTCGGGCTCGTGCCGCTGTCGATCGCGCTGGCGCGCCCGCAACAGGCACCCGCGCGATGAACCCGCCCAGCCCTGCTGCCGCGCTCGTCGGGCATATCGCATTGCTGGCGATCATCAGCTTTGGCGGCGTACCCGGGGTTCTCCCGGATCTGCGCGATTTCGTCGTCGGCGCACATGGCTGGCTGACGGACCGCGAGTTCGCCAATTGCTTCGCGGTCGTGCAGGCGATCCCCGGCCCGAACATGATCCTGATGATGAGCTTTATCGGCTGGAAGGTCGGCGGCTTGCCGATTGCGATCGCCAGCGCGCTCGTCACGTTCGTGCCTCCCTGCGCGCTCGCCTATGCCGCCTTCGGCTTCTGGGACCGCTTCCGGGATGCGGCTTGGCAGCAGCGCGTGCGGCGCGGCCTCACGCCCGTGACAATCGGGCTCGTCGTTGCCGGCGGCTTTGTCATGGCGGGCACCGGCTCCGGCTGGGCAAGCCTCGCGATGACTGGAGCGGCGGTCGGGCTGATGCTCGCGACCCGGATCAACCCGCTCTGGCTGGTCGCCGCCGGCGGCGCACTCGGCGGCCTGGGAGTCCTTTAGCGGCTCTTCGCAAGTCCCGCCTGCGGCGTCCTGCCGTCTCGCCGGAGATGAGCCCAGGCACCATGTGAAACCGGTACCCGACGCTTGTCCGAAATCGTGGCGCCTTTCGACGACATCCCCGAACTGGCATCGCCGCTCTGGTCGCCGATTGCTTCCGCGAAGGCCGAGCGGATCGCCGAGAGCCTTAAACTCGCGCTGTTCTTTCGCCCCGGCGCGAGCTGCGCTCGGGCATCGTAGTCCCCGGGCCTTCCTAGTCGCCGGAGGCCGAGGCCACTGGGGTGAACCGGGTGTCGCCCCAATTTCTGCTGCCCACCGTCAGCCTGACCGGCGTGGTCAGCCCTTTGGCAAACTCCGGTTGCTCGGCGGCGCTAGGCGCCGCGGCCGGTTTGTATTTGCGCGCGAAGCTGTCCACGGCCTGCTCAATCCCGGTGACTTCCGCCAACTCGGCGTCGATCGTCTTCAGCTCCTCGGCATGCCGGGCCTCATGCACCCTCAGCTCTTCGGCATGCTGAGCCTCGGCCGCGCTGCGGCGCTGGATCAATTCGTCCTTGGCGCGGCGGATGTCGTCGGGGGTGAGGGTCCACATTTGGCCTGATCCTCTAATGTTCCAAGCTGGCTCAAAGGTTTGCATCAAGACTGTACGGCGGCGGAAGCAGAGCCGTTGTTCTCTCGTTCGAAATCCCCCTGGAGGACGCGCTCCAGACGCCCTGCATCAAGCTCGCCCATCCATCTCGATACGACGAGGGTCGCGAAGATGTTGCTGAACAGATTGGTGACGGCGCGGATCTCCGACATGAAGCGTTCAACCCCTAATAGCAGCGTCAGCCCCGCCGCCGGCAGGATCCCGAGTGTCGGTAACGTCGCCGCAAGCGCGACAAACCCCGCGCCGGCGACCCCGGCCGCGCCCTTCGAGGTGAACAGCATGATGAACAGCATCATCAGCTGCTGACCCAGGCTCAGCTCGATGTCGAGTGCCTGCGCGATGAACAGGACCGCCATGGTCATGTAGATCGCGGTGCCGTCGGTATTAAACGAGAATCCCGTCGGCAGGACTAACCCGACGGTCTCCTCCGAGCAGCCCATACGCTGCAATTTTTCAATGGAGCGGGGGATCATCGCCTCGCCGGAGGTCGCCGTGAAGGCGATCAGCAACTCATCCTTGAAGTAGCGGATGATCTTCAGGAGCGGCAAACCGAACAGCCAGGCGATGGCGCCGAAGCCGATGAGCACAAACAGGATCGAGGTCAGATAGATGCTCGCGACCAGCTGGCCTAGGCTGGCAAGAATGCCGAACCCGAACTTCCCGATCGTGAAGGCGATTGCGCCAAAGGCGGCGAGCGGCGCGACATACATGACGATGCGGACAATGCCGAACAGCGCGTGCATCGCATCGTCGATCAGCGAGACCAGGCGCTGGCCGCGCTCGCCCATCTGGCACAGCGCGAAGCCGAACAGGATCGCGATGACCAGGACCGGCAAGAGATCGCCCTGCGCGATCGCGCCGACAAGGTTCGACGGGATCATCTTCACCAGGAAGTCGACAATGGTCAGCGATTTCGCGCTCGATATATAACCTGCTACCGCCTTCTCATCGAGCGAGGCGGGCGCGATATGGAGCCCGGCGCCGGGTTGCCACAAATTGCCGACGATCAGCCCGACGACGAGGGCAATTGTCGAGACGACCTCGAAATAAATAATCGCCCTCACCCCAACAGCACCGACCCGTCGCATGTCGCCCATCTTGGCGATGCCCACCGTCACCGTTGCGAAGATGATCGGGGGCACGACGGCGCGGATTAGTGTGATGAAGCCGTCGCTGAGCGGCTTCATATCGATGGCAAGGCTCGGCCATACGGCTCCGAGCAGGATCCCGAGCGCGATCGCGATCAGCACTTGCACATAAAGCTTCTTGAACGCCGACCGCCAACCGGGTGCGCTCCCCAGAAGCGTCTTGATGTCCGCAGTCGAGGCGAACGTCATGCATGGCCCCCCAAAATACGGATCACGTCTCGCGAATCTGCACGACTACCTTGATCGCATCTTCGATGCGCTCGCGAGCATAGCGGATCGCGGTCGGCACCTCGGCGAACGAAAAAGTATGCGTGTGTATCAGCTTGGCATCGAAGCGCTTTTGCGCCATCAGCGCGGCGGCGCGGTGGGTCGCGCTCTTGCCCTCGCCACGAATCCCGAACACGTAGATGTTGTTGCGCACGAGGTAGGCGAGATCGACGGGAACCGGATCCGCGGGGAATGCCGCGAGGCAGATCCGTCCGCCACGGTTGACCATCCGCGCCGCCTCATTGAGCGCCTTGGGCGCGCCCGAGCATTCGAGAACGTACTGTGCGCCCCTACCACCGGTCAGCCGCTGCACCGCCTCCACCGCGTCCTCGCGGCCGACATTGACGATATGATCGGCGCCGAGCCGCTTGCCCATTTCGAGGCGGCGGTCGCGCGTGCCGGTGAGGATCACCGGCTGCGCCCCCAAGGCTTTAGCGACTCCGACCCCCATCAGCCCGATCGGGCCCGGACCGATCACGACGACGCCCTCTCCGGCAATCACGCCGCCCATCACATCGAGCCCATACATCGCGGTGCCGGCGGTGACGACGAGCGTCGCCTCGGCGTCGCTCATGTCGTCCGGAACGTGCGCAAGCGTGTTGATGTTGTTGACCGCATATTCGGCAAAGCCGCCGTCGGTGCTGAAGCCATTGGCGCGATGTCCTTTCGCGCGATAACCGTAATTCAGGCAAGAGGTATACATGCCTTCACGGCAGCGTTGGCAGCGGCCACAGCCGGCGTGAACCTCCACCGTGACGCGCTCGCCGACCTGAAATTCGTCGACGGTCGGACCGAGCTTCACGATGGTACCCATGTATTCATGGCCGGGCGTGAAGCCGCGATTGAACGGCAACCCGCCATCGATCATCGCCGGGACGCCGTGACGCATGATCTCGATGTCGGTCGCACATACCGCGATCGCGTCGACGCGCACGAGAACCTCGGTCGGCCCCGGCTCCGGGACCGGCTTCTCAACGACCGACAGCTCCTCCGGCCCGCCCAGGACCCAAGCCTTCATGCTAGCCGGAATGGGATACTGGTTGCCGCGAGAGCCGGCGTCGGGGTGCGGCCTAGCCATGGTACTGCCGTCCTATGCTGTCGCTGCGGATTTCGGGAGCGCTCGCGCGGGCGTCAACGAGACACATGATCATGGGCCGACATGGTCGCCGTGTCCCCGGCAATCCAAACATCGGCAAGATCCTGGCCGATGAAATGGCTAGGCGTGATGTTCCAGCCCTTCAGCTTTGAGGAGTGCGCGACGATGCGGTTCCACCACAGGAGCGGCACTGTGTACGCTTCGTTGAGCGCGTGCCGCTCGAAATCGCGCACCATCTTCGCGCGCTGACGCGGGTCGGTCGTCATGGCCTGGGCGACGAACATCGCATCGAGAAAGCGATCGGTGGAGCCCGAAAAATTGACCGGCGAGAGGTCGTGCGACACGTATTTGGTCAGCTGGAATGTCGGGTCGTCGTAGAAGTCGCCCGAAAAATCGAGCGCAATGTCGAAATCGCGCGCGTCGACGATCTTCTGCCAATCCCAGATGTTGCGGCGGTCCTGGGCTACGGTAATGCCGAGCTCTTTCCAGCTCTCAACGAGCAGCCCGGCGCCGGCGTAATGCGGAACCGGGATATCGCGCACCAGCACAGTCAGCGAGAGCTTGTCGATGCCCGCGTCGGCGAGGAGCTGTTTCGCCTTGGCGCGCGCCGAGACAATATCGCGCGAGAAACCCGGCAACGCCGTGAGTTCCGCCTCCGACATCGCCAGATTGGCGCCTGGACGCATAAGCCCGCCGACATATTTCAAAAAAGTGGTGCCTTGCAGCCGCTCGGCCGCCCCCCAACGGTCGATCGCCAGGGACAGCGCACGCCTGACGCGCGCATCGTCGAACGGCTTCTTCTGTGTGTTGAAGACGACAAGCAGGTTGGAGAGCCACGCGCTCTCGGTAGTCGCAATGCGGTCGCCCGCGATCTCGGCCAGCTGGTCGCGCTGGCTTGGCGTCACGCCGCGGAACTCGGCCATGATGCGGCCGCTCTCCAACGCCTTCACGACCCCCGCCGGTGCCATGAACTGGGCCTCGTAGCCGTCGAGATAAGGCTTGCCGGGGTGAAAATACTTCTCCCAACGCCGCGCCTGCCAGCGCTCGCCCTTCTTGTGCTCGACAAACACGAAAGGGCCGGTGCCGAGCACATGCGTTTTCGGGAATTGTGGGTCCTCGGCCAACTTCACTGCACTGTAGATGCAGTTCCAGGGCGAGGCGAAATTCGCCAGCATCGCGGCATCCGGCCATTGCAGACGGAAGACGACGGTCAGCGGGTCGGGCGTGTCGATCGCCGCGATCGCGCCGAAATCGACCTGCCGCGATGAGGTAACGCCCTGCGGCGGATGAATGATGCGCTGATAACTCGCCTTAATGTCTGCCGAGGTCAACCGCGTCCCATCATGAAACAACACATTCGGCCGTAATTTGAACGTGTAGGTCTGACGGTCCGCCGACACCTCCCAGGACTGCGCCAGATCACCGACGATCTGCGGGTAGTTGGCGGCGTCGAATTTGAGCAATGTCGAATAATGCGGCGCCACCGGATGCAGAAAGGCGAACGAGGTGTTGCCGTGGCAATCGTAATTGCCGGGCTCCACGGTCGAGGCGAATTCCAAAATCCCGCCGCGCTTCGGTACGTCCGCGGCCTGCGCCGGTTGCGGCACAAAAAATGCGACGGCCAACGCCGCTCCTGCGACACGCGCGATCATCCGCGCGGCGGTCTCTCCGGCAGCCCTGATGAACTCCCGGACGGGAGCAGCGCGAAGCACTGCGCAATTCATTGCGGCTGACCTGTCTGCCAATCGCGGAACTGTTGGAAGAGCGCACTCTTTTCCTGCACCGGCAGCGGCGCCTCGCCATTAGCCTGCCGGCGCTCATCGAGAAACCGGGAAAACATCAGCCGCATCTCGTCGGCGCTCGGCGATTTGGCGATCTGCATATTTTTCTGCAGCCATTGTTCGGCCGGCGGGTAGCGCCGCCAGCCCGGCAGATCGGCGGCAAGGTTAACATCGTGCCATTTTTGATGGTGCCCGGGTTCCAGCAGCGACGGAAAACCGGTAAAGAATGTCTCGACGAAGTTCATCACATTGCGGTTCCGCTCGGGAACGAAACGGAGCTCCGCAACCGCGAGCACGGCGCCGACCGCAATCGTTTTGATCGGTTGGTTCGCGGGCACCAGTTCCGGGTAGTCCGCCGCCGTGAGCCGGGTCGGCACATAGATCTCGCCCGCCGCATTATCAAAAGGGATGTCGACCAGATGCAGGTCCGGCCCCTTGATGCTCTGGACGAGAGGTGCCGGCTTGCCAGCGACCAATGCCACGGCGGCGATTTGCCCCTTCCGGAGCGCCTCGAGCGCAACCTCCTGCGGTTCGTTCGTCAAGGTGACAGGGATTTTCAATTGCTCGAAGAGGCGGGCCGCGGTTATTGCCGTTCCGCTGCCATGCGGGCCGACATTCAGCTTGCGGTTCGCGAGATCCGTGACAGTCTTGATCTCGCCTCGTGCCAGCAGGTGAAATTCTTCGTTGTAAAGTTTGGTGATGTAATAAGCGCCGGGATCCGTCGCGGAGATCAGTTTCTGCTCCCTGGCGTAGTCG
>Ga0209488_10002118_pt1 | contig 16598 bp, 12 predicted proteins | sample Rivendell_Oct201_8_FD_188349 | JGI IMG/M metagenome (GOLD analysis project Ga0209488, IMG submission 188349) | Vadose zone soil microbial communities from the Eel River Critical Zone Observatory, Northern California, USA -... | ecosystem: Environmental > Terrestrial > Soil > Vadose zone >... | reverse complement strand
GCGGCGTCCTGCGAATTGCCCGGTCCTTGGTGAGGACGACGTATCGCTTGCCGCCAGCATCGGGCAGCCACTCCTGGTCCTGACGGCCTCTGCCGTACTCGCCGATGACAGTGTGCACCTCTTCACCGGCCTGTTCGAGTGCATCGATGATCGTCTTCGCGCAGATGCACTCGTCGAGCAGCAGGACAGGCTTCGGACCTACCCTGCCCTTCGCACCTCGACTTCGCATCGGATGGCATCCTCAACCTTGTCCACCGTCAGCTCATGGTCTTTGGCGATGAACGATGGGGATTCGCCGGCGCTGAACCGTTCGAACAGGACCGACGTCGTGATGCGCGTGCCGACGACGAAGGGCTTCCCGAACACGACGTTGGGGTCGATGGCGATGTTCTTGGGGTAATCGTGCTCCTGTACCTGTTCCACGTTGGAGACCGGGAACGGAAAGAGGCGTCGCGGCACCGAGCCATCCCATTGGACGCGTCTCGAGAAACACTCGACGATTCCGGGGAAGACCGCTTGACCGGGTTCGGAAAGGCTCTCGTGCACGCCCAGTGTCTCGACGAGGACGTCTTTGTTGAGGGTCCAGAACCTCCTCGTCGCGAGCGGATGACGCTCGCCGGGGAACTTCCTGGCCAGCGCGCTCACCACCCGGCGAAGCCTCTGTAGCGAGACCCCGTGCTGGCGTCGGAACACGCCGAGCATGTGGACTTCGACAAGGTTCATGAACGACAGCAGCCGGTCCATCCGGAGCACGGGCCGGTGGGAGCCATCGCCCTTGGTCCAATAGAGGACGGTCGAGTAGGGCAACCTCGTGTAGCGCGCAGCGTCGCTCACGGCGTAGTTCGGGAAGGTGAGCGCGTTCCTGTCCACAGGCCCTCCTGGAAGGCTGAGGCGCCATTCGAAGTGATCAAGGGTATGGCGCGTCGTTCGCGTCGTCCAGTTCCTCGAGCGAGGAACTGCGATCTGGCAGTGACGCATCGTCGTTGCCCGCCGCTACCGCGCCTCTACGCTGCGTCCCCCATGACCGCGACCGAACCCGCCGTCGCCGTTCCGCGCGCCGCCACGTCGAACACAGCTCCCGCCGGCAGCGAGGCCCGTGCCCACGTGCACGCGCTGCTGCGCGCCACCAGGACCCGCGCACCGATCGATCTGCTGACCGAGCACCTCGCGCGCCTGCACGGTGAGCACGGCTTTCCGGTCCTGCGCGCCGCTGCCGAGGCGACCGTGCGGCGGCTCCGCATCGCCGCCGAAGAAGGACTGCGCGTGCGGCAACGGCCCGACGCCTCGCCGTTCGGCGCTTACACCACCGCGCGCAAGGGTCAGACCGGCCGACCCTGGGCCACCGTGCTGCGCGGTCTCGCGCCGCTGGACGGGAGCTGCGACTGCCCCGACTTCCGCGGCAACTCGCTCGCCCTGTGCAAGCACCTGCTCACGGTGCTCGCCGATCTCGTGCGCCGCCCGCGCGTGTTCGCCAAGGCCGCGGCACAGACACCGCGCCCGCTGCGGGCCCCGGCAGTGCGCTGGTGGCCGGTGAAGCCGCTGCTCGGCGACGGCGATTGGCTGCAGCAGGTGCGACTGCTCGGGCCCGCGCCCAGCCAGCCAGGCGGTCGGTGGGCGCGGCTGGAATCCGCGCTGGGCTCGCTGCCCGGTGCGCCGCGAAAGCGGATCGCCCTGCTCGATCTGCTCGCGGCCGCTGCGGACACGAAGGACGACCCGGCACTCTCGGCGTGGATCACCGACGAACGGCAACGCCTGCAACAGGCCACCGAACTCGCGCCGCTCGGCCGCGCCCTGTCGCGCCACCTGCGCGGCTTCCGCCGCAAGCTGTATCCATACCAGCGCACCGGCGTCGCGCGCTTCCTCGACACCGGCCGCCTGCTGCTCGCCGACGACATGGGCCTCGGCAAGACGACGCAGGCGATCGCCGCCTGCCACGTGCTCTGGCGGCAGCGGCTGGTCGCGCGCGGGCTGCTGCTGGTGCCCGCGACGCTCAAGAGCCAGTGGCTGCGCGAGTGGCAGGCGTGTTGCGATCTGCCGATCGCACTCGTCGACGGCAGCCCGGAGGAACGCGCGCTGCTGTGGCGCAGCAGGAAGCGCGGCTTCCTGCTCGCCAACTACGAACAGCTGCTGCGCGACCTGGATCTGGTGCAGACGTTCGCGCCCGACCTCGTGCTGCTCGACGAGGCGCAGCGGATCAAGAACTGGGCGACGCGCACGGCGGCGACCGTCAAGCAACTGCAGCCGCGCTTCCGGCTGGTGCTGACCGGCACGCCGTTCGAGAACCGGTTGCTCGAACTCGACTCGCTGCTCGAATGGCTCGACCGCCGGCCGCTGCAACCACAATGGCGGCTCGAGCCGTTCCATCGGCTGCCGGCCGACGCAGACGGCCAGGGCGGCGGCTGGCGGCATCTCGACGTGTTGCGCAGCCGCCTGGCGCCGGTGCTGCTGCGCCGCCGCCGCCAGGAGGTGCTCGAGCAGCTGCCCGGACGCACCGACACGCGCATCGACGTGCCGCTGACTCCGCCGCAGCGCGAGGAGCACGACGCGCGCATCCAACCGATCGCGGTGCTGCTGCAGACCGCCGAGCGGCGGCCGCTCACGCAGCAGGAATTCCTGCGGCTGATGATGCTGTTCACCGAGCAGCGGATCGCCAGCAACGGCATCGCGCAGTTCGCCTTCGACGAACTCTGGCCCGGCATCCACAAGGCACGGCCCGAGCCGGCGCTGCTCGACAGCCTGTCGATGCCGAAGCTCCTGGAGCTGCGGCAGCTCGTGCAGCAGCTCGCGGTCGGCCAGGAGCGCAAGCTGGTGGTGTTCAGCCAGTGGCGGCGCGCGCTGCGGCTGTCGGCGTGGGCGTGCAGCGACCTGTTCGCGGACGCCGACATCGCCGGCGCGTTCTTCACCGGCGGCGAAGGCAGCAGAAAGCGCGACGACAGCCTGGTGGCATTCCACGACGACCCGCGCGTGCGCGTGCTGTTCGCGACCGACGCCGGCGGCGTCGGCCTCAACCTGCAGAAAGCCGCGTCCTGCGTCGTGCACTTCGACCTGCCGTGGAACCCGGCGGTGTTCGAGCAGCGGGTCGGCCGCGTATGGCGGCTCGGCCAGACCGAGAAGGTCGACGTCTACTCGTTCGTCAGCGAGGACTGCATCGAGAGCCACATGGCGGAAGTGCTGCGGCACAAGCAGGCGACGTTCACGGCGCTGTTCGACGGCACCAGCGAAGAAGTGCGGTTCGAGCAGCAGGGCGGTTTCCTGGCAACCGCGCGGCAGATCGCCGGCGACGGCGGCCCGCGTGCGCGGAAGCAGGCGGCACCTGCAGAACCGCGGTCGCGTGAAGGTGACGAGCAGGATGCCGCACCGGCTGCGGCCGAGCATGCGCCGACCGACGACACGGTCGATGCAACGCCCGCTCTGCCGCCGATCCCGGTCGACGGCGCATCGGTGCGCGCGGTGCTCGGCGGATTGAAGATCCGCCCGCGGCAGGACGGCGGACTCGTGATCGAGGCAGAAAAGGAGTCGGCCTCGGCGCTGGCGGGCTTGCTGCGCGGCTTGCTGGCGGCGGTGGAGGGCGCGGCGCGGGCATAGCACCTCCGTGGTCAGCCTGCCGCTAGCGGGTTAGCCTTGCGCACCCATGAAGGTCCGCTGCAAGCGCTACCACCAGCCGACGTCCGGCAACCGGCCACGACGCTTGTCGCGTCACGCCAAGTCGCGCTGCCCGCCCTGGGCGGCAGACGACCTGCTGCAGCAGCGGCTGATCACCGAGGCGATCCCGGACCCGCGCGCGGCGGAGGATGTGTTCGGTCGACCCAAGCGGCTCTGGAATGCGGTCGCCGGCACCGTCTTCGTCGGCGTCTCGACCAGCGAACAGGAACCAGCCTACAACTGCTACCCGGAGGTGCCGCTGTCCGAACTCCGTTCGCTGCTGTCCCAGCGTGCCGAACGCACGATCGAGCAATTCATGCGGGCGGAGGAAGCGTGAGCCGGTTCGAGCTACGAGTCGATTGGCTGGCAGCGCCGGCCGACGACGAGGCCTTCGGGCCCGAGCGGTCGACCTGGGCCAGCCTGCGGATCCTGATCGACGGTGAAGTCGTCACCACCAACCACTCCGCCGATGTTCCGACCGCGGACGAGGCCGCCGTCGTCGGACCGATGTCGGGCCTCGCCGACTGGATCGTCGACTCTTGGGTACCGGTCCACCGGGAGACCCACACGCCGTTTCCGAAGGTGCTGTCGCCGCGACAAGGACTGCCGCAGCGATTCCCTTCGCTGCGGGACGCCGCGTCGGGTTGGCCCGGGTTCGTGCAAGACGAAGCTGTTTCGGGCGACGACCTCGGTGCCTGGCAACAGCGGCACACGTTGGGCGCGGCCGCATCGGACCTCGCCCTTCCCTCCATGGTGATGGTGCCCGAGGACGCGTGGATGGGCATCGGCCTCGACCACATTCCCGCCAGCCTGTCGCCAGGCGTTCGCTTCACGCCTCCGGGTTCGCCCGACTCGTGGCCCGCCTCGCCGATCTGGGTGCCGCTGGCCGACGTATCCGAGTCTTTGCATGCGTTCGTCGACGCAACCATACGACGAGCCACGGAAACGGGCGCGGAAACGTGGGCCGCATGGACCCAGGAGCGGTGGCGCTCAGCACGTGCGCGCGCCGACGCGCCCGAGGAGGTGCGAAAGTGGATGTACGGCGAGTTCGTCGCCGAGCGATGGAACGAGATCGAGCAACGACTCGGCCGCAAGGCGGACGTGCTGTCGAACATCCTCATCGACTCGGCCTTGGTCGAAGATGTCAGCGCGCTCGACTGGCTGGTCGGTCTGCTGTCCTCGACCACTCATGCCCCCGCTCCAGCCGAGGGCGACGGAAAGGCGCGAGCCCCGCGGATCGACTGGAGCCTGCCACCATTCCGTGAGGGCTACCGTCTGGCGCAGCACGCACGCAAGGAGCTAGGGTTGGACGACCGCCCGTTGAATGCGAAGCTGGTGCAGGAAGTGCTGCGGCACTACGGCATCGAGGGTCGCGAGGTAAGGGCGCACAACCTGTTCCGCAGTGCCGTCTGGCAGAGCGAAGGTAGCGCGATGCTCGTCTGGGCCGTGGACGATCCGCGGTTCAGTGGCCAGCAACCGCAACGTTTCTCGATCGCCGCAGCACTCGGTCGGCTGCTCGCGAATGGCGGCAGCAGCAATCTCGGCGCTGCCCACAGCAACCAGTCGCGCTGGCGACCGACGCAGCTCGCAAACGCCTTTGCGGCGGAGTTCCTCTTACCCGTGCAAGCCATCCGTCAAGCGGGAGCCGACGTCGAAAAGCTGAGCCGCCGCTTCGGGATGTCACGCTCGGCAACGGCCTGGCACATTGTGAACCGGAGCGAGCCCGAGAACGACTGACGCACGGCGTCCAATGCTGCTCGTCATGCGGCGCACGCGCGCGCCTGCGGGCTTGCCGTAATCGCCGATGACCGCACAGGCGGCCGGCAACGCCGGCAGCAGAGCCCGCACGAAGCCGACCATTTGCCTCGAACCCGCCGGTCTGCGATCCTTCGTGGCCCGTTTCCTGTCGCCGAGCACACCATGGGCCGCCAGTGGCTGCAGAAGAACCGTGAGATCAACGCCAACCGGCGCGCCAAGATCGTCACCAAGCTGGTGCGCGACATCACCGTCGCCGCCAAGAGCGGCGTGCCCGACCCGGTGATGAACGCGCGCCTGCACGTCGCCGTCGAGGCGGCGCGCAAGTACTCGGTGGCCAACGACACGATCACGCGCGCGATCAAGAAGGGCTCCGGCCAGGGCGGCGAGTCGGTCGACTTCGAGCTGGTCACCTACGAAGGCATGGCGCCGTTCAAGGTGCCGGTGATCATCGAGTGCATGACCGACAACCGGAACCGCACGGCGCCCGACATCCGTTCCTTGTTCAAGGACGGCCAGTTCGGCGCCAAGGTGATGTTCCTGTTCGAGCACGTCGGCATCGTCGAGGCAACGCATGCCACCGCCGGGCTCGACACCGAGGCGGCGGCGATCGAGGCCGGGGCGCAGAACGTCGAGCCGCTGGAGCAGGCGCCCGACGAGGGCACCGGCGCGCGCTTCTTCACCGACCGCCAGGACCTCGACGCCGTGACCCAGGCGCTGCGCGCCGCCGGCTGGTCGGTGACGCTGTCGGAGATGGGCTATGTGCCCAAGGACCGGGTGCAGCTGCTGCCCGAACAGCGGCAGCGGGTCGAGGAGTTCCTGTCGGCGATCGACGACCACGACGACTGCCACCGCATCTACACGGCGCTGCCGTGAGCAGTGCGCTCACGTCCGCTCGAGCAGCACCATCCCCGAGAACCGGCGGAACTGCGCCCGCTTCTTCGCCGGCATCAGCTTGCTGAGCAGCCGCCACAGCCACGCCAGCCGCATCGTCCGCCGCAGCCGCGTCGCCTCTTCCCAGGTCGAGCGGTACTCGACCTCGCGCCAACCGTGCGGCAGGAAGAACGCGGTGCCCTCGGCCGGCGCGAACCGCATCGGCGCGTTGCCTTCGGCCAGGCGCTTGCCCCAGTTGCGCTGCAGCATCTTCAGCAGCTGCGGTGACGCCAGGTCGATCAGCCACCAGCGGAACGCCGGCTGGTCGTGCAGCTGCTGCGCTAGGCTCTGCACCTCCGCCGCCTGCAGGTAGACCAGCAAGCCTTCGGCCACCACCAGCACCGGGCCGCCGCCCTGCGCCGCGCGCGCGAACAAGCTCGCGCGCGCCGCCGCATCGACCAGGTCCACGGCCACCGCCTGGTAGCTGCAGGCCGGCTGTTCGCCGGCGAGCTGCTGCTGCTTGTAGGCGACCATCTCCGGCAGGTCGGCGTCGAACCAGCGCAGCGCCTTCGGCAGCGGCAGCCGGAAGGCGCGCGTGTCGAGGCCGGCGGCGAGGTTGAGCACGGTCGTGCAGCCCTGCTGCACGCAGCGCAGCACGATCTCGTCCATCACCGCGGTGCGGACCACCATCGGCCAGGACATCGCCCGGCCGCGCGGCATCGACGCGACGATCGCTTCGCCGCGCGCGCCGGCGAGGCGGCGGGCGAACGGGTCGCGGAACAACGCGTCCGGCCGTTCGGATTCGAACGCGCGGTACATCGCCACCCAAAGCGCGGTGTCGGAGACGTTGCGGATCGGGCCGGTCATGCGTGCATCGGGTCGCCGAGGTGGCCGGAGGATAGCGAATGGCCGCCGCGGTACCATCCCCGCTCCGGCGATGCGCATCCGTTTGCACAAGAGCAGCCACGAGCGCCACGTGCTCGAAGTCCAGCGCGCCGACGGCACCACCAGCAGGCACGAGCTGGAGACGCGCAGCTGTCTGCGCCACGACTTGATGCACTGGGCCTTCGAACGGCGCGCCGGCCTCGGCGACTCGTTCTACGGCAAGGTCGAGCGCGGCATCGATCTGGCCGGGCTGCGCATGGCGGCCCCCATGCCCGCAATGGCGCCGGAACCGGACGAGCTGCTCGCCACCGAGATCCTGGTCGGCATGTTCCAGGGCGCCATCAAGTTCAACGCCGAGCCCGCGGCGTTCGTGGCCAAGGCGCGCGAGATGCTCGAGCTGCAGGGCCATGCCGTCCCGGCTTTCCTGTCACCAGAGTTGGTGCGCGATGTGCTGGCCGACTATCGACGGCTGGTCGGCCAGTGGGAATCGCTGCGCCCTGGCGGCGTACTCGAGCTCGAGGGGTCGTTCGCCAAGTGACCCGCACGGCCGCTGATTCGCCGCGCTGTCGCACGCGGAGATCCCCGAGCAGCCGCAGCGCAGGCGCCGTGCGCATGCTGCTGTCGCGGGCCCTGGTCGCCTGCATCGCCGCCATGCAACGCGTGCAGGCCGGGTAGCGGCTACGCCGACCGCACGGCCCGCGGCCGGACGAACGCGTAGACCACGAGACCGAGGGCCAGCGCCGCGACGTCGATCGCCAGCGCCGCGGGGTTGGCCACGACAAAACTCGCCAGCAGCGCGAGGCCGATCAGCAACTGCAGGCCGACGACCAGCCATCCCTGGCGCACGCGGAACGGCCGCTCCCGCGCCGGCGCGCGCACCCGCTGCACCAGCAGACCGGCCGCGACCAGCGCCGTGGTCGCCGACAGGATCGGCACCGTCACGGACAGCAGTTGCGCGAACGTGGTGGTCAGCGCGAAGGCAATCGCCGCCAAGACGATCCACAAGGTCGCCACCACCGGCGCACCCGACTCCGGCACGCGACCGAGCGCCGGCAGCGCCAGCCGTTCCTCGGCCAGCACGCGGGCGATGCGCGGGCCGGTCAGGAAGTAGGCATTGATCGCGCCGAGCATCACCACCACCGCGATCACGGTCAGCGCCTGCGCCCCGACGGTGCCGAACGCCCTGCGAGCGACATCGAGTGCCGGAAACTGCGACTGCGCGAGGCCATCGATGCCGAGCACGGCGAGGAACGTCACGTTCGCCAACAGGTACAGCGCGGTGATCACCAGCAGCGCCGTGAACAGCGCGCGCGGCAGGGCGCGACCGGGCGCGCGGGTCTCGCCGGCGAGATAGACCGCATCGGCATAGCCGTCGTAGGTGAAGATCACGCTGGTCATCGCGCCACCGAGGGCGGCGAACAGCTCGCCCGGCGCCACGGGGAAGGCGGCAGCAGCGACACCGGCAGCTGGAGCAGGTGCTGCGATCGCCGCGGCGATGCAGATGCCGGCGAGCAGGGTCACCTTCAGCAGCAGCAGCACGACTTCGAACCGCGCCGACCAGCGCAGGCCGACCAGGTTGACGGCGCCGACCGCGGCGATCACCGCCGCGGCCACCACCGCACCGCTGGATGTCGGCGCTGCGCCCGGAGCGAGGGTCGCGGCGCCGCCGCAGAGCAGGTCGCCGGTGGCGACGGCGACCAGCGCCAGCGACGCCGGCCAGGTCACCAGCAGCATCGACCAGCCGACCAGGAACGCTGCCGCCGGGCCGAACGACAGCCGCACGTAGGCGACCAGGCCACCGACGCGCGGCACCGAGGCCGACATCTCCGCGAGGATCAGCACGTCGAGGGTCGCGACCAGGGCACCGATGCACCAGACGCCGAGGATCCAGGGCACGCTCGGCAGCGCCTTGGCCACTTCGCCGGGCGTGCGCAGGATGCCGGCGCCGACCGCGGTGCCGATGCCGACGGCGACGCCGGTCGTGGTGCCGAGGATCCGGCGCAGCTCGCCGAGCGGAGCCCTCACGCCGGCGGGCCTTCGCCGCAGCACCGCCGCGCATCCGCGGCTGCGTCGGCACCGCGCGTCACTTCAACGCGGCCAGCGCCCGATCGTAGTTCGGTTCCTGCGCGATCTCCGGCACCAGCTCGGTGTAGGCGACCTTGCCGTCGGTGCCGATCACCACGACCGCGCGCGCGAACAGGCCGGCCAGCGGGCCATCGGTGAGCGTCACGCCATAGCTCTCGCCGAAGTCGGGCCCGCGGAACGCCGACACCGCCTGCACCTTGTCGATGCCCTCGGCGCCGCAGAAGCGCTTCTGCGCGAACGGCAGGTCCTTCGACACGCACAGCACGACCGTGTTCTGCAGTGCCGCCGCCTTCTGGTTGAACGTGCGCACCGAGGTGGCGCACACCGACGTGTCGATGCTCGGGAAGATGTTGAGCACGACGCGCTTGCCGGTCAGGTCCTTGCGGCTGACGGTCGCGAGGTCGGTCTTGACCAGTGCGAAGTCGGGCGCCTGGCTGCCGATTTTGGGAAGGTCACCCATCGTGGTGACCGGACTGCCCTTGAAGGTGATCTTGGCCATGGGACCGGCAGGATAGCCGACCATGGCCACACGCGACAGCGGCGAGCAGGGGTCCGCGCGCCCCGGCGCCGGCGCCTACGGGCAGCCGGTGCGGCTGTTGCCGATCCGCACGCGCAGGCCGTTGGTCAGGTTGAACTGACCGAACGCCGGGCCGCCGGTGAACAGCTCGGCGCCCTGGAAGATCAGGTCCACGCCTTCGAGCGCCGCGAGGTTCGGCACCGGCGCCACGCGCGCCAGCGTGCCGGAGGCGTTGGTCAAGCCGAAGCCGAGCGAACTGGTGCTCGCGCTGTCGACGTACTGCGTGCAGCCGCCGCCGATCGGCTGGGCCACGGCCGCGGTCGCCGCGAACAGGAACACGCCGGTGTTGGCATGCGCGGTGACGCCGAGGCCGAAGGTGGCGTTGGGGATGTTGGCCAGCGCCGGACTGCCGCTGGCGAACAGCCCGGGTGCCGGGCTGCCGCAGCCGGCGCCGAGGTACTCGTTGCCGAGCCGCATCGGCGCGGGCACGTCGAGCACCTGGAACTGCAGCGCGCCGGCGCCGATGCGCGCCTCGTCGAGCGTGACCGTACCGCCGGCCGGCGCGGCATCGCTGTCGAACCAGACGTTGTAGACGGTGTTCCACTCCAGCGGGTTGCCGGCGCTGGCCAGCGCCGCGACCTCGCTGCCACTGCTGCTGACCGCCCAATCGTCGAGCGTGCTGCGGTCGATGTCGCGGAAGCCGGCATTGAAGATCCGGGCGCTCGGGCACTTCGGAATGTGCACGCCGGCGATGCCGCGGCTGTTGTCGCGGTTGTGCAGCGCGTACTCGTAGTGCCAGCGGCCGTCGGCCAGCGGCGTGACCTTGGCGCCGATCCAGACGCGGCCGTCGGCGGTGCCATTGGTGTTGGAGCGCAGCACCGCGCCGGTCCACTGGTTGAGCACCGTGCCCGGCAGCTGCGGCGACGGGTTGGTGAAGTTCCAGTGCGTGCCGCTCCAGGTCACCGTGTAGCGCAACGACAGCTGGTTGTCCTCGCGCGTCGATTCGGTCTCGCCCCTGGTCATCACCCGGCCGGCGAGCACGAACGTGGCGCCCGGTACGGCGAAGTCGACGTCGTCGACTTCGATGCGGTGTTTGACGCCGTCCATCGCCGCGGTCATCTGGAACGTCAGGCTCATCTGGCCGTCATGGTCGGCCGGCGGACCGACGCTCGGGTCGCCGCGGTCGAAGTACGAGCCGACCGGGTTCCAGACCAGCAGCCACGGATCGATCTCGCTCGGCGGCCCCAGGTCGAAGCGGTCGGCGTTGAGGAAGCCGTCGTAGGTGTCGTTGCAGTGGATGCCGAGCTGGGCGCTGCCCTGCGGCGGCTGGATGCAGCCACCGCAGTCGCCGTTGATCGAGGCGAACGCGTGCTTGACGTAGCTCCAGTCGGAGATCTGCGAGAACCGGCCGTTGCTGTCGCGGCACATCAGGAACGCGTAGCACGGATGGTCCGGGTTCATCACCGCGAACCAGTTGATCGGCACGGTGCCGGGGTTGCAGACGGTCACGCCCGCGGCGAGCCCGCTGCTGCCGGTCGGGTAGGTGCCGACCCGGCCGTACGAAGCGAGACCCGACAGGTCGGCGAGCCGCGAACCGGATCCGGGGATCGTGTTCGATTGTGCGACTGCCGCGGCGGTGGCCAATGGGAACAACACGAGAGCGAGAGCGCGACGCATGCGATTGCCTCCGGGCGCCAAGGGGGCTCGGCAGCATAGCGAGCCGCGCACGCCTCGAGCAGGCGCGACCGCCAGGGAAAAACCTCCCCGCCCACCGGCGACCGTGGCGCGTCTATGATCCGCCGCGCCGATCCACCGCCCGGGACTCCGCCCATGAAAACCACGTCCGCCCTGCCGTCCTGCTTTCTGCTCGCCACCATGCTGCTGGCCCGGCCGGTCGCGACCCAGGTGCCGTGCTTCGAGTCGAGCATCGGCACCAACCTCAACCTGACCGACGACTCGGTGGCGCTCAACCGCCCGCTCGGCTTCACCTTCCCGGGCCCGGCCGGCAACGTCACCGCGATCACCGTCGCTTCCAACGGCTTCGTCTGGTTCAGCAACACCAACGATTCCGGCTGCTGTGACGGCGATCCGACGCTGTTCGTCGGCAGCGCCGCGCGCCTCGCGGTGGTGTGGGCCGACCTCGACCCGAGCAGCGTCGGCACCGGCGGCGGCGTGTTCATGAACACCTTTCCGGCGAGCGGCGGCATGCTCGCGCGCGCGGTGGTGACCTGGAACCGCGTGCCCGAGTACGGCACCGGCAACCTGGTCACCGCGCAGCTGCAGCTGTTCAGCGATGGTTCGTTCACGCTGGCGTGGGACCAGAGCGTGCAGTTCGTCAGCCACTCGCCGCTGGTCGGCATCACCCAGGGTGGCGGCGCGCTGGCGAACACCACCGATCTGTCGCTGATCACCGGCTCGACGGTCTACAGCAGCGGCGCCAACCCGACGGTGTTCGAGTGGTTCACGCCCGGCAGTTTCGATCTCGGCGGCCGCAGTTTCGTCTGCACCCGCAACGCCACCGGCGGCTACTCGATCAGCGAGCAGAGCCTGTGCCGCAACGCCTCGTTCACCGCCTACGGCCGTGGCTGCCCGAGCCCGCCGACGGTCTACGAGCGCTTCGCCATCGGCACGATCGACCTCGGCAACCGCAGCTGCCGCTTCGCGCCCAATGGCCAGGGCGGCTGGCTGGTCACCAGCAGCAGCAACGCGCCGAACCTGCAGGTCACCAGCCACATCATCATCACCGGCGACGACCAGCTCGCCGTCGGCCTGCCGTTGCCGTTCACCTGGAACTACGCCGGCAGCTCCACCAACGCGATCGACGTCAGCAGCAACGGCTGCGCCTATCTGGTGTCGGGCACGATCCTCGACCCGCGCTGCTGCGAGGGCAGCGTCACGCGCTTCCTGGCCGAGACGCCGTCGATCGCGGCGCTGTGGCTCGACCTCGACCCGCCGGGCGGCGGTGCCGTCTACTTCGACGTGGCGAGCAACGGCCAGACGGTCTACGTGACCTGGCGCGACTGCCCCGAGTTCGGCAACTCGGCGGTGTTGAACACCGCCCAGCTGGTGCTCGAGGCCGGCGGCGCGTTCGAACTGCGCTATGGCACGGTCAGCAACACCGTGCACGCGGCGCTGGTCGGGTTCACGCTCGGTCGCGGCGCCGTGGATCCCGGCAGCATCGACCTGTCGACCTCGCTGCCGTTCGACACCGGCCCCGGCGGCACGCCGCTGGGCCTCGCCGCGGTCGCTGGCAGCCGGCCGGCGCTCGGCTCCACGTTCGCGATGCGCGTGAACGGCGTGCCGGCCGGCTCGCAGTTCGGCTTCCTGGTGCTCGGCCGCACGCGGCAGACTCCGCCCGTCGATCTGAGCGGCCTCGGCATGCCGGGTTGCTTCCGCCACGTGAGCCTCGACGTCACCCAGGTCATCAACATGACGGCGTCGCCGGTGCAGACCACGGTCGCGATCCCCAACAACACGGCGCTGCTCGGCACTTCGGTGTTCGCGCAGGCCGCGGTGCACGCGCCGGGCGCCAACGTGCTCGGCCTGTCGGCGTCCAACGGCGGCGAGATCGCGTTCGGCCGGTGACCCGGCCGTCATTGCTCAGCGACCGGTAGCCGGCAACGCAGCAAGCACGGTGCGATCCACCGTAGTGCGCAGAAACGCGGCATGACCGCGACACGACTCAATCGCCGAGCGCGATCCGCAGTCCCTGGGTCAGTTTCAGCCCCAGCGGCGCGCTCGGATCGAACACCGCCGCCTGGCCATACAACACCAGACCGTGCAGCGCGTACGCCAGCGGGATCGGGATCGGTTGCACGGCCATGCCGGTCGGATTCGCGAGCACGAACGTGGTGGCCGCCGGCGCCGTCAACAGGAACGTGCAACCGCCGCCGATCAGCGTGCTGCCCTGCCCGGTGGCCAGCATGAACACCACCGGCTGACCGCGGGTCACCAGGGTCTCGAGGCCGAAGGCCGGTTCGCCGATGCGCGGCCGCGTGCGGGCCATCAGCACGGCGACCGGAGCGCCGCAGCCGGCGCCGTACGCCGACAGCGAAGCCGGCTGTGAGCTCCACTCCCAGACGCCGCCGCCGTCCGAGAGCACCAGCCGTCGTCGCTGCTGGTCGAGGACGGTACGCGGACTGCCGATCAGCACCGCCTGGCTCGCGACCTGGGTCCAGACGCTGCCGTCGTACTCCCACAGTTCGAGGACGTTGGTCGAGCCCTGGATCGACACGCCGACCAACACCGTGACCAGCCGCGTGAAGTCGAAGTCCAGCGACGGCTCGAGCAGGGCCGGCGGCCTGATCGTGGTCTGGATCTGGCGCCAGATGCTGCCATCCCATTCCCAGGTGTCGTCGAGCTGGTCTGCCGCCGTGGCGCCGATCCGCCCGCCGAACAGCACGGTCCGGCCACGCGCGTAGTCGAACGTCATCGCCGGCGTCTCGCGCGCCGGCGGCGACACCGTGGTCGGCCGCGCGGTCCAGGTCGTGCCGTTCCATTCCCAGGTGTCGCGGCGCAGCGATGCGGGCAGGTAGATCGGTCCGGCAGCGCCGCCGAACAGCACCGCCTGGCCGCGCAGGAAGTCGAACGCCAGGCCGGCACCGCTGCGGTTCTGCGGGCCGGAACTGGCGAGCAGGGTCCAGTCGGTCCCGGTCCAGGTCCACAGATCGCCGAGCTGCAGGCCCTGGGCGAAGCCGCCGAACAGCAGACCGCGGCCGGTGGTCAGATCGCGGGTGACGGCGGCGTTGGTGCGCGCCGACGGATGGTTGGCCGGGGCCAGCAGCGTCCAGGTGCTGCCGTCCCAGGCCCAGGTGTCGTCGAACAGCGAGAGGCCGCGCATGCCGCCGAACTGGATCATCTGGCCGGGCACCAGCCCCGGAAACCACGAGTGGCCGAAACGGGTCGGCGGCGTGCTGTCGGCGCGTTCGAGCGTCATCGCGTTGCCGTCCCAGCTCCACGCGTCCGATCGCACACTGCCCTGGAAGCCACTCGGAAAGATGTCGGTGCCGCCGGCTTCGATGACCCTGCCTCGCCGCGGGTCGAAGTACGCGGCCGGGTCGATGCGGATCGGTGCCGTCACGGTCGCAGCATGGTTCCAGGTGTTGCCGTCCCACTCCCAGACCTCGTCGCCCGAAGTGGCCCCCCCGACCATGACCGTCCGCTGCCGCACGAGATCGTACGCGAGGTTGGCGTTCGATCGTCGCACCGGCGTGACCGCCGGCGTCCGCACCTGCCAGTCGATGCCGTTCCATTCCGAGGTCATCAGCGGCGCGCCGGCGAGCCCCGGGTCGGTCACCAGCACGGTGACCGCGCGCACGATGTCGTACACCATGATCGGAGAGTTGATCGCACCCGGCACCGTCGCCGGCGCGCGCTGCAGCCACTGCGTGCCGTCGTGTACCCAGGTGTCGGCGAGCACCTGCGAGCCGAGGATCATGCCGCCGAACATCACCACCCGGTCGCGGAACGCGTCGTAGGCGATGCCGGCGCCGACGCGCGGCGGCGGCGTCACCGGCGAAGTCAGCGGTTGCCAGACATTGCCGTCCCAGGTCCAGCTGTCACCGAGCGTCACCTGCCCCTGGGCGCCGCCGAACAGCAGCGCGCGCCCGCGCTGCAGGTCGTAGACCAGCTGCGCCCGCGCGCGCGGCGGCGGTGCGGCCGGGGGACCGATGCCGACCGGCCGATGCAGCAGCTGGTTGCCGTCGTACTCGAAGGTGTTGCCGTCGCTGCCGAACAGCACCAGCCGTCCGCGGCGCCAGTCGTAGGCCGCCGATCGACCGGGCGAGACGGCGGTGTCGAGACGCGTCCATTGCTGCGCGCCCGCCACGCCGGGCAGCAGCAACACCACACCGAACAGAGCAATACGCATGCGGCCTCCAGGGCGCAGATGCTAGCCGGTCCGGGTGTCGTCGTGTGCGTCTGCTGCGGGCAGCGCGGGCGTCGGCCAGGCGACGCCGACAAGACGACCATCCGACGGGCGAAGGGCCGGCGACGGCCGCCGCCGAGAACGCTTGCTCTGTGCCCGGCCGGCTTCGATCATCGCCGGCCACCGCACGCGGCAAAGGCCGCAGGAGTCGATCGGATGTTCACCGCCACCAGCGATCTCGTCCTGCCGTGCACGGTCACCGGCTCGTGGCCGCGGCCGCGCTGGTTCGACACCAGCATGCAAGGCCGGTCGCTCGACACCTGCATGCTCGACGTACGGTTCCGCGAGAAGTTCACCGACGCGATGAGCACGGTGATCGCCGACCAGCAGCGCGCCGGACTCGACATCCTGACGCACGGCGACCTGCACTGCGACGACGACTTCGCCGGCCGCTCGTGGCATCACTACCCACTGCAGCGCTGGGCCGGCTTCAGCGGCGACCACCTGCAGTCGGAAGCGACCCGTTCACCGTGGCTGCGCTATCCGCCGGGCACGATGCTCAACGAGATCTACACCGGCTGGCGCTGGCCGCAGGTGACCGGCAAGGTCGAGCACCGGCCGCTCGACTATCCGAAGATCTGGCGGCTGGCGCAGGCGCGCACGCACAAGCCGGTGCGCTTCGGCACCTGCTGCTCGCAGGTCATGGGCCTGTTCCTCGATCTGCACACCGACCACTACCAGGACCACCGGCAGGTGATCTGGGACATGGCCGAAGCGATGAACCAGGAACTGCTGGCGCTGCGCGCCGCCGGCTGCCGCTGCATCCAGATCGAGGAGCCGACGCTGCACTTCTGGGCCAACACCTATGGCCGCGACAGCAGCGAGGTGAAGTTCATGCTCGAGGCCTTCAACCGTGAAGTGCAGGGCCTCGACGACGTCGAGCTGTGGATCCACACCTGCTGGGGCAACCCCAAC
>Ga0209488_10002117_pt1 | contig 16598 bp, 16 predicted proteins | sample Rivendell_Oct201_8_FD_188349 | JGI IMG/M metagenome (GOLD analysis project Ga0209488, IMG submission 188349) | Vadose zone soil microbial communities from the Eel River Critical Zone Observatory, Northern California, USA -... | ecosystem: Environmental > Terrestrial > Soil > Vadose zone >... | reverse complement strand
GTGTACGAGGACGCGCGCGTGATCGTATGGGACTACACCTGGACGCCGGGCGTCGCGACGCCGATGCACTTCCACGACAAGGACGTCGTCGTGATCTACCTCGGGAACGGATCGCTCAAGTCCACGACGACGGACGGGAAGAGCGTCGTGAACAAGTGGGTGCCGGGCGACACGAGATTCAACCTGCGCGACCGCGTCCACACCGAGACGCTCGTCGAGGGCCAGCTCCGCGCGATCATCACCGAGCTGAAGTAGAGCGACCCTTTCAGGGTCGCCTCATGCCAACCACGACACGAGGTGTTCGGGATGAATCGGCATGTTCATGAATCCCGCGACGCCGAAGAACGCCCCCATCGCGAGAAACACGAACGCGACGCCGAGGAGCCAGCGCTTCCGCGTCAGCGCCGTGACGCCGAGCAGGGCGATCGCCACCGAGATCGCTGCGTCCGACAGATCGAACAGGTCGTGCTGCCCGTTGAGGGCCTCGTATTTCTTTTCGTAGCCTTCGGCCTCTGCCTTGACCTCGGCCTTTTCGTGGTCGTAGCGTTCGACCTGCTTCTTGTAGCGGTCGAGCTGCGCCTGCGCGCCGCCGACGGCGGTCATCTGGTCGAGCGTCGCCTCGGCCAGGTTCTGCTTCATGCTTTTCGCCTGGTAGTAGTTCCAGGTGTCTATCGCCTTGGCCTGCGCCTGATTCATGCGGAGCGTGATGTTGCGGTCTTTCACGCTGGCCAGGGCCATAAATGTCGCCGCCAGCGCTACCGCGAGGGCGACGATGTTACCGAGGGGCGAGCCGGAGTGCCCGTGCTCGACGGCTTCATGAATTGTTTCGGTCAGTTCAGCCATAGCAGTCCGGTATTGTAGGCCAGCCGCGATGCGGCCGTGATACACTCCGCCGTCTCTTTACCTTTCAGAAAGGATCTTTCGACATGGCCGATTTCTTCCTTGGTGAATCCCTGGTTGGCGACGGTAACGAGGTCGCTCACATCGACCTGATCATCGGTTCGAAGTCCGGACCGGCTGGCGCCGCGTTCTGCAACGCGCTCACGAACAATAAAGACGGTTTTACGACGCTGCTCGCAGTCGTCGCGCCGAACCTGCCGGCCAAGCCCGACACGTTGCTGTTCAACAAGGTGACGATCAAGGGCGCCAAGCAGGCGGTGCAGATGTTCGGCCCGGCGCAGGCCGCGGTCGCGCGCGCCGTCGTCGACTCGGTCGAGAGCGGCGTCATCCCGAAGGACAAGGCCGACAGCCTGGTGGTCATGGTCGGCGTCTTCATTCACTGGGACGCGGCCGACGACAAGAAGATCTACGACTACAACTATCAGGCGACGAAGGAATCGATCGCGCGAGCGATGGGCAACAAGCCGTCGGTCGCCGAGGTGATTGCCGGCAGCAAGACGGCGAAGCACCCGTTCAGCCCGAAGTAGGTTCCAGGGGTTCCAAGGGTTCCAGAGTCCAGAGTTCCGGGTTCGCGAGGACGGGGCGGCGCGCTTCGTCCTCGCGTCATTTTTGACCGTGCGCAAACTTCTTCTTCAACTCGACAGCTCCCCGCATCCCAGCGTGTTCGACCGCGTCGTCGGCTTCGACGGCGGGGCCGACGAAGTGATGAGCTATGGCGGCGTCACGGCGGACGCGGTGCGCGATCTCGTGCACGGCTGCATCTTCACGCGTGGACCGCAGGATCTGAAGAACACCGCCATCTTCATCGGCGGCACCGACATGCGGCTCGGCGAGCAGCTGCTCGCGGCGGTGACCAGGTCGTTCTTCGGCCCGATGCGCGTGTCCGTGATGCTCGACGCGAACGGATCGAACACGACGGCGGTCGCGGCCGTGGTCAAGCTCACGCAGGCGGCGGGCGGCAATCTCGCCGGTCAGCGCGCCGTGGTGCTCGCGGGCACCGGGCCGGTCGGCGTGCGCGCGGCGGGTCTCCTCGCCAAAGCGGGCGCGGACGTGACGCTGACGTCGCGCCGGGCCGCGGATCCCGCGGTCATCAGCGGCATCACGAAACGGTTCGGGGGCGCCGTGCATGGCATCGCGATGGCGGATAGCTCGGGCGCCGCGGCGGCGCTCGACGGCGCGAACCTTGTGCTCAACACGGGACCGGCCGGCGTGTGTCTCGTGCCGCGCAACGCCTGGGCAGGCCGCGCGGGGCTGCGGGCGGCTGCCGATCTCAACGCCGTCCCGCCCGTCGGCATCGACGGCATCGACGCGATGGACGACGGCGTGGATCGTGACGGCGTCAAGACATTCGGCGCGCTCGGCGTCGGCCGGCTGAAGATGAAGATCCACAAGGCGTGCGTCGCCCGCTTGTTCGAGCGCAACGATCTTGTGCTCGACGTAGAGACCATCGCCGAACGCAGTTGACGCGCCTACTCCTGGCGGGCGTTTCGACGAGAGCGGCCGCCGAGTCGGCCGCGCGTGCGGGATTCGCCGTCACGGCACTCGACGCGTTCGCCGACATCGATCAGCATTCCACTGTGCGCGCGTTGTCGATGGCGCGCGACTTCGGCGTCCGCTTCACGTCGCCGGCGGCGGCGCGGGCCGCGAAGACCATCGAGAGCGACGCCGTCGCATATCTCTCCGGTTTTGAAAACCATCCGAAGGCGATCGCCGCGCTTGCCGCGGGGCGCGAGCTGCTCGGCAATCCGCCGTCCGTGGTCAGCCTGGTGCGCGACCCGGGGCTCGTCGCTCGCGCGCTGCGGCGGCGTGGCGTCGCTGCGCTGCGCGTGCGGCTGAACGCGCCACGACAAGGGAAGTGGATCGTCAAGCCGCTGGCGTCGGGAGGTGGACGGGGCGTGCGGGTCTGGCGGGCGGGCGCGCGCCTGCCGCGAGGCTCGTACCTGCAGCAGTTCGTCGACGGGACGCCGGGCTCAGTGGTGTTTGTCGCGGCCGCCGGCCGCGCGACGCCGCTGGCCGTGACGCGGCAAATCATCGCCGACCCGGCGTTTGGCGCCGCCGGATTTCAGTACTGCGGGAACATCCTCGAGCCGGTGACCGACGCGCGGTTTGTGCGGCGGGCGTCGGCGATCGCGAGGGCCGTCGCCGCGGAGTTCGGCCTGGTCGGCGTCAACGGCGTGGACTTCGTCGCGCGCGACGGCGTGCCGTATTTGGTCGAAGTCAACCCGCGCTGGTCGGCGTCCGTGGAGCTGGTCGAGCGCGCCCACGGCTTCCCGGTGTTTGACGCGCACGTGAAGGCGTGCCGGCTCGGCGTGCTGCCTGACTTCGATCTGCGCGATCGGGACCGCCGCATCGACGCGACAGGGAAGGCCATCGTGTTTGCGCGACACGATGTCGTCATCGGCGACACCTCGTCGTGGATCCCGGCGGGCATCCGCGACGTTCCGCATGCCGGTGAGCGCATCGCCGCCGGCCGGCCCGTCTGCACGGTGCTGGCAGAGGGGCGGGACGCCGCGGCGTGTTACGGTGAACTCGTGAGACGCGCGCACTCGGTTTACTCGGATCTCGCTCGCTGGGAGCGCCACGTCGCGTGACCGCCCACGTCACCTGCCTCGGCTGCGGCTGCGCGTGCGACGACATCGAGATCGTCACGAGCGACTCTCGGATTGTCGGCGCGACCAACGCGTGTGAACTCGGCGTGCGCTGGTTCGGCGACGGCCGTGTGCCGACGCGGTCGGCCATGGGCGGACGTCCCGCCAAGCGGCACGAAGTCCTGGACGCTGCCGCGGCGCTGCTGAGGCAGGCCTTGCGGCCGCTCGTCTATCTCGCGCCGGATCTCTCGTGCGAGGCGCAGCAGGAAGCCGTCGGCATCGCGGATGCGCTCGGCGCGGCGCTGGACAGCGCGACGTCCTTGACGGCGATGCCGTCCATCCTCGCCGCGCAGGAGCGCGGCCGCGCCGGCGCAACGCTCGGAGAGATTCGCCGTCGCGCCGATGTCGTCGCGTTGTGGAACGTCGATCCGTTGGTCCGCTACCCGCGCTACCTGTCGCGCTATCTGCCGGATTCTCCAGGCCGGACGTTCATCCGCGTCGACGTCGACGCCATCGACGAGGTGCCGACGCTGACGGCGCTCGCGGCGATCGTCGCGGGACAGGTGCGCCAGGAATCCGGCGCAGGCGCCGCATGGGATCGCGCGCGCGATCTGGCGCCGCGTCTGCTCGCCGGCCGCTACGTCACGATCGTCGCCGATGCCGAGTCCGACGACGCCAGTCCGCGCGATCCGGGCCGCGCGGGAGCGCTCATTTCGCTCGCGCAGGCACTCAATGGGCCGACGCGTGCCGCGTTGAGCCTGCTGCGCGGCGGCGGCAATCGCTCGGGCGGCGATGCCGTCATGACGTGGCAGACGGGCTATCCTGCGGCCGTCGATTTTTCGCGCGGTCATCCGCGCTATCAGCCGCACGACGGCACGGCGGCCTCGCGCTTTGCCCGAGGCGACGTCGACGCGTTGCTCGTCGTCGGGGCGGCCGCGCAGATTCCGCCGGCATTGCTCGCACCGATGTCGCGAGTCCCGCGCGTGCTCATCGGCCCGGCCGTCAGCGACAGCGCGCTCGAAGCAGGTCAGCCGCCCGCCATGCTCATCGACACCGGCATCGCGGGCATTCACGACGGCGGCACCGTCATGCGCATGGACGATGTGCCGCTGCCGTTGCGGCCGTCGCTGGCGGGGCCGCCGAGCACCGCGGGCATTGTCCGCGCGCTCGCCGATCTCATCCGGCCGGGACGCCAGGCGGCCGCGCGATGACCGCGCTTCGCATCACCGGCGGCGCCGTTCACGATCCGGCCAACGGCATCGACGGCGACGTGCGCGACATCTGCATCGACGCCGGACGCATCGTCGCCGAGGTGCCGAAGAGCGCGACGACGATCGACGCGCGTGGCATGGTGGTGATGCCGGGCGGGGTCGACATGCATTCGCACGTCGCGTCGGGCAGCGTGAACCTCGCCCGGCGGCTGCTTCCTGAGGAGCACGATCGGGATCCCATGCGCGCGCCGGCGCTTGCCGACGGCGAGTTGTCGCGGTCGGGCACCGGCGGCACGGTGCCGAGCACGTTCACGACGGGTTACCGCTATGCCGGCCTCGGCTACACGACCGTGTTCGACGCGGCCGTCGCGCCGCTGACGGCGCGCCTGTCGCACGCCGAGTTCGACGACACGCCGATTGTGGACGGCGGGTTCTTCGTGTTGATGGGCAACGACGAGTATCTGCTGCGGCAGATCGACGCCGGCGAGCGCGACCGCGCGCGCGAATACGCCGCGTGGCTCCTCGGCGCGGCCGGCGGCTACGCGATCAAGATCGTGAATCCCGGCGGCATCGAGCGGTGGAAGCAGGGCGCCCGCGACCGCACCGACCTCGACACCGCGATCGGCGCGACGAGCGTCACGCCCAGGAAGATCCTCGAGACGCTCGTCGATGCCGGCAACGCGCTCGGCCTGCCGCACGCCGCTCACATCCACTGCAACAACCTCGGCGTGCCCGGCAACGTCGCGACGACGGTCGGCAGCATGCGCGCGGTGGCCGGACGGCGCGCGCATTTCACGCACCTGCAGTTTCACAGCTACGCCGCCGCGGCGGGCAAGGGCGGCGGATGGCGCTCTGGCGCGCGCGATGTCGTCGAGTACGTGAACGCGCACCCGGAAGTCAGCGGCGACGTGGGCCAGGTGATGTTCGGCGCGGCGACGACGATTACCGCTGACAGTCCCGTCGAGTACATGCTGCACAAGAGCAGCGGCCGCAAGTGGATTAACGTCGATCTGGAACTTGAGACCGGCTGCGGCATCGTGCCCCACATGTATCAGGGAAAAGCGGCGGTGTCCGCGCTGCAATGGGTCGTCGGACTCGAGTTGTTTCTGCTGTCGGCGGATCCCTGGCAGATGGTGTTGTCCACGGATCATCCCAACGGCGGATCGTTTCTTTCGTATCCGGAGCTGATTCGCCTGCTCATGGATCGGGCGTATCGTGACGAGCAGTTGAAGCGCGTGAATCAGAAATGGCTGGCGGGCAGCGCGCTCGCCGACGGGATTGCCCGCGAGTACACGTTGAACGAGATCGCCATCGTCACGCGCGCAGGCCCGGCCCGGCTGCTCGGGCTCCGCGCCAAGGGACATCTCGGCGCGGGCGCCGACGCCGATGTGACGGTCTACGTGCCGGATGCCGATCGCTCGAAGATGTTTGCCACGCCGCGGTACGTCGTGAAGGGCGGCACGCTCGTGGTCGAGGAAGGGCAGCTGCGACGGGCGCCGGCCGGGCGCCGGCTGCACGTGCGGCCTGCGTACGACAACGCGGTCACGCGAGACTTGAAACGCTTTTTCGACGATCATTCGACCGTGTCGTTCGAGAACTATCCCGTGGGGACGCTGCGCGACGCGCCGGCCGCGATCGACGGAGAGCGAGGAGCCGGCCGGTGAAGATTAGAGGCGTCCTCATCGACGACACGTTCGCCGAGGCGTTCGGCATGCGGGCGGCGCGGATTGTCATCACGGCTAGCAACGAGCGGTGGGCGCGCGTGGCGGCGGAGCAGATGACGGGGTTTGCCACGTCGGTCATCGCGTGCAAGTGCGAAGCGGCGATCGAGCGCGAGCTCGGTCCGGAAGACACGCCGGATTCCCGTCCGGGCGTTTCCGTGCTGTTGTTCGCGATGGACACCGACGGCCTCGGCAAGCGCCTCATCGAGCGCATCGGCCAGACGGTGCTCACGTGTCCGACGACGAGCTGTTTTGACGGATTGCCGGGAACGCCGGAACGCTTGAAGCCGGGGAAGGCCCTACGCGTGTTCGGCGACCGGTTTCAGAGCAGCAAGATGATCGGCGGCGAGCGGTACTGGCGCATTCCCGTGATGGAAGGCGAGTTCCTCGTGCAGGAAAGCTTCGGCGTGCAGAAGAAGGGCGTCGGCGGCGGCAATTTTCTGATCCTCGCGGACGACGCGGCGAGCGGGCTCGCGGCTGCCGAAGCGGCGGTGACGGCGATTGCTGGAAGCCCCGGCGTCATCCTTCCGTTTCCCGGCGGCGTCGTCCGCAGCGGCAGCAAAGTCGGCGCGCGCGGCTACGCGAACATGATCGCGTCCACGAATGACGCGTTCTGTCCGACGCTGCGGCTGACGACCGATTCGGCGCTCTCGGAAGGCGTGAACTCGGTCCTCGAGATCGTGCTCGACGGTCTTGACTCGCCGGCGATTGTCGAGGCCATGCGCACCGGCATTCTGGCCGCGTGCCGTCCCGGCGTGCGCGCGATCTCGGCGGGCAACTACGGCGGCGGCCTCGGCCCGTACCACTTTCATCTGCGCAAGATCATGGACGGCGCGTCGTGAGCGACAACGTCTCGCTGTCGCTGCGCGCGCCGCTCGACGGCGTGCTCGAGGTCGAAGGTGTCGCGGGCGATCGCTTCGCCGCGCTCAGCGAGTTGGAGATCGCCGCGCTCCCTGTGGTGATGCGATCCCGCCCCGCGAAGCTCGGAGACTTCTTCGACGTCCGCGGCGGACTCTCGTCCAACGTCCGGATCGAAGGCGACCTGTCGTGCGTGCATCGTCTCGCGGCGGGTATGACCGGCGGGCGCGTCCACGTCGTCGGCAACGTCGGCGACGAGGCGGGGCTGGCGATGGCCGGCGGCGTCCTGTGGATCGAGGGCAACGCGGGCGATCGATTGGGCGCGGCGCCGGCCGGCGCATCGAAGGGAATGTCCGGCGGAGAGATCATCGTCACGGGATCGGCGGGCGCGGACGCGGCGATGCGAACCCGCCGCGGCCTCGTCGTTGTCGCCGGAGACGTCGGGACCGATGCGGCCCGCGCGATGCTGGCGGGGACGCTGGTGGCGTTCGGCCGCGTCGGCGCCAGGCCGGGACGCGGCAGCAAACGGGGATCGATCGTCGCGCTCGGCGGCATCGACGTGCCGGAGACGTACTGGCTGGCGTGCACGTATCAGCCGCCGTACGTGCGGCTGCTGCTGACGTACCTGCGCCGGACGCACAGTCTCGCCGTTGACGATCGCATGCTCGACGGGTCGTACCGGCGGCATTGCGGCGACGCCGGCAATCCCGGACGCGGAGAGATCCTCGAGTGGGTAAACGCATGACCAACTTCCGCGACACGCTGTTCCTGCTCGTGCTGCTAGGCGCTGCGACGGCTGCCGAGGCGCAGGTCCAACCAGAGATCGCCAGGCGCTATTTCGAAGAAGCCACGAAGCTCTGCGAGCGGGACGCGGGCCGGCTGTGGGGGGTGTCGCTCTGTGGTCCGCTGGTGATCGTTGATCAGACGACCGGAACGCGTGCCACGAGCCAGCCGGAACCGGCGGGGCCGACACCCCGCTTTTCGGGCTTCGCGGACGGACCGGTCTCGTGGGGCGGGTTGCGGTGGTTCGCCATTCCCTTGTCCTTCCTCCCGGCGAACGCTGCCGACGTACGCCAGCAGATGATCCTTCACGGGCTGTTCCATCGCGTTCAGCCCGAGCTGGGGCTCATAACGGAGGACGGCTTCAACGAGCATCTCGATACGCTCGAAGGGCGCTTCTCGATGCAGCTCGAATGGCGAGCGCTCCGCCGGGCGGTGGAATCGAGCGGGAGCAATCGGGCCGAGGCGATCGCCGATGCGCTGGGCTTCAGACGCGAACGCCGCGCCCGGTTTCCCGGCGCGGCGGACAACGAACGGCGCGAGGAGATTCGCGAAGGGCTTGCGTCCTACACCGGCATCGCGGCCTGGGCCGATTCGCCCGCGGATGCTCACCGTGCCGCGGCGACGGCACTCGCGGGAGGCGAATCGGAGCCGTCCTTCGTCGGAAATTTCGAAGCCGCGTCCGGACCTGCCTACGGTGTACTGCTGGACGACCTCGTGCCGGGATGGCGCCGGCAGGTTCGTAGCACCTCGGACCTTGGCGACATGCTCGCCTCCGCAACCAGCAGGCCGCCGACGCCGGATGTTGCCGTGGCAGCGGCGCGCTACGATGGGGCAACGCTGCGAACGGCGGAGGAGGCGCGCGATCGGGCGCAGCAGGTCCGCGTCGCCGAGTTGCGCCGACGCTTCGTCGATGGGCCCGTGCTGACGATGCCCGCCGTGGGCCGGGGGACCAGCGACACCCACGACAGCGTCGGCATTCCGGGGGCCGGTACCGTGTACTTTCACAGTTTCACGCAGTCCGGTCAGTGGGGCCGTCTCAACGCCGACGGCGGCGTCTTGAAGGCTGCCGATGGGTCCACACTGTCCGTCCCGGTTACCGGACGGCTCGAAGGGGTCGCCCTGCAGGGAGACGGCTGGAGCGTCACTGTGAACTCCGGGTGGGTGGTGCGGCCGGCAGCGCGACCGGGCTCATTTGTTGTCGTTCGCGAGAATTAGTCCGCGTTGCTCACGCGCAGCCGAAACTATTGCCGATTGAATCGCAGCACGCGGCCGGTCTGGTTGAACTCGGACACGAACAGATCGCCCCGCGCGTTCACGGCCACACCGTGCGGTGCGGTGAAGACGCCGGGACGCCACTGTTCGGGCTTGAGCGTATTGGTGCCCGCTCCGGTGTCACTGTTGGCGCCGAACTGGCTGATGACTTTTCCGCTCTTGTCCAGAATGCTCGCGCGGCCGCGCAGCTCGCCGACGATCGCGTAGTCGCCGGAGACGACGATGGCGGCGGGCAGCAGGAGATCCTGGGCGACGACGCCGAGAAATTCGCCGTCGAGCGAGAGCTGGATCACGCGGTTGTTGGCGCGGTCGCAGGCGATGAGGCGCGCCGGCTGAAAGCGCGTGTCCACGGCGAGCTTGTGCAGCGTGTTGAAGCTGTACGGGGCTTTCTTGCCGCCAAAGGACGTGAGGTATTTGCCGGTGCGATCGAAGCGATGGATGAAGTCGCTGGCGTAGCCGTCGGCGACGTAGAGGTCGCCGGTCGGACCGACGACGACATCGGTGAGCAGCACACCGAGTTGTCCGCTGCGTGCGTTTCTGACTTTGAATTCGTCGGGGATGGCCGACGCGGGAATCGTCATCGCCACCGTGCCGTCGAGGGCGATCTTGACGACCGTCTGACCTCGGAGCGTGACGCCGTAGATAAATTCTCCGCTCGCGTCGCGGTGGATGATGAACCCGTGGAGATCGGCGGGGGCGCCCGGCACGTTGCGCAGGAACTTACCGTCCGGGGCGTAGACCTGCAGTCCGGCCTGCGGATCCTGCACGCTGACGTACACTTCACCGCTGGCGCTGACGGCGATGTCGCCGTGCATGTTGCCGAGCGACGGCCGGCCAAGGGCGAGCTTGAGCCAGTCGCTCACTGAGGTGAAGCCCGGCGCGGCGGACTGGGCGAGCAGACTCGCGATGAGGATGATCTTTTTCATGACGGCCCTCCGGCAGACGCGGAACGATATCACGCGATGAGCGCGCTGGGCATGAACGAACGCGCGTGGGCGCTGGCCGATCGCGCAGTCGCGCGCGCGGAGGAACTTCGGCTCGCTGTTCACACACTCGGCGGGGGCGCTCGCGTCATCGACGCCGGCATCGACGCGGCAGGTGGGTCTGACGCCGGGTTGCTGCTGGCCGAGCTCTGTATGGGCGGCCTCGGTCAGGTGTCCTTCGCCTCGCTGACGATCGACGGCGACGAGTGGCCGGGCGTCGAGGTGCGGACCGATCGTCCCGCCGTGTCGTGCATGGCGTCGCAGTACGCCGGCTGGGCGATCAACCCGGACGGCTACTTCGCGATGGGATCCGGTCCCCTGCGTGCGAAAGCACGGGTGGAGAAGGAGCTGTTCGAGAAGCTCCGCTACGCGGAAGCCGACGCGACGCGTGGCGTGCTGGTGCTCGAAAGCCGGACGATGCCGACTGATGACGTCGCGGCCTGGATTGCGAGGAAGGCTGGCGTGACACCAGCCGGGCTGACGCTGGCCATCGCGCCGACCGCCAGTCTGGCCGGCGGCGTGCAGATCGTCGCGCGGTCGATCGAGACCGGCCTGCACAAGATGGACGTGCTCGGCTTCGACGTCACCCGCGTCGTCAGCGCGACCGGCACGGCGCCGGTCCCTCCGGTTGCGCGCAGCGACATGCGCGCCATCGGCCGCACCAACGACTGCGTCCTCTATGGCGCCCAGGCGCGCTACGTGGTGCGCGCCGACGACGAAGAGCTGCGCGGGCTCGCCGAGCGGTTGCCCGCGTCGGCGTCGAAGGACTACGGCACGCCGTTCTACGACATCTTCAAGCGATACGACAGCGACTTCTATAAGATCGACCCCATGCTGTTCAGCCCCGCCGAAGTCTGGCTGACGAGCGCCACCACCGGCCGGACGTTTCATGCGGGCCGGCTCAATCCCGCCGTGCTTCGCACATCGCTCCTCGAGAGCTGAGACAGGCCGAGTGCAGGTCGTCATCCTCAGCGCGCGGACAGGCTGGCACACCGACGAGTTGTGCCGCGCGTTGTCCTCACGCGGACACGTCAGCGTGGTCCTGCCGTACGAGAAGCTGATCGCCACGCTCGGTGCTGCCGGCGGCAGCGGGCTGACGAGCGAGCGCGCCGCCATTCTCGAGGCCGACGCGGTGCTCGCGCGCATCATCCCCAGCGGCTCGCTCGAGCAGATCATCTTCCGCGTGGACGCGCTCCACTGGATCGAAGAGCACGGCGTGCCCGTCGTCAACTCGCCCCGCGCCATCGAACGCGCCGTGGACAAGTTCTACACCGACGCGCTGCTGCGTGAAGCCGGGCTCCCGACGCCGGAGACCGTCGTCTGCGAGAGCATGGCGGACGCGGAGGAAGCGGTCCGCACCTTCGGAGAAGTCGTCATCAAGCCGATCTTCGGATCGATGGGACATGGGCTCGTCCGGGTGAGCGATCCAGAGATCGCGTTTCGCGTGCTGAAGGCCCTCGACCAGACGCGCCCGGTGTTCTACGTGCAGAAGTTCATCGAACACGACGGCAGCGATATCCGCGTCTTCGTCGTCGGCGGCCGCGTGCTTGGCGCGATAGAGCGAAGGGCGCAGCCGGGGGACTGGCGGACCAACGTCGCTCGCGGTGCGGACGCGCGCGCGTTCGACCTGCCCGCCGAGTGGGCCGATCTCGCGTTGCGGGCTGCAGCCGCCATCGGCGCCGACTACGCCGGCGTGGATCTGCTGCCGGCGCGCGATGGCCGGGTCTTCGTGCTCGAGGTCAACGGCATCCCGGGATGGGAAGGTCTGCAGCGCGCGACCGGACTGGACGTCGCCGGCGCGCTCGTGCAGCACGTCGAATCGCGCGTCAGGGCGGCGGTGCCGCGATGACGACGGTGGCGGCGCTTGATGTCGGCGTCATGGCGCAGTTAGCGTCCCTGCTCGAAGTGAGCGCGCCGAAACCGGGCAACGTGAGTCCCGGCCGCTCGTTCTCCGACGCGCGGTACGAAGATTTTCTGGCGAGCGCTGTCGCCATCGGCGCGCCACTGGCCGGGGCGGCCACGCGTCCGCTCGGCGAGACGATTCGTCTGGCCGTCGAGGCTACGGCACAGTGGACGTCCTCGAACACGAACCTCGGCATCGTCCTGCTGCTCGCGCCGCTTGCGCGTGCCGCCGGGCTCGAGCCTCACGGACGCCTTCGCGACTCGCTGCGACGTGTGCTCTCCGCGACAACGGTCGGCGATGCACGTGGGGCCTACGCCGCGATTCGAAGGGCCGCGCCCGGCGGGCTTGGGCGCGCGGGCGAGCAGGACGTCGCCGCCGAGCCGACGGTGACGCTGCTCGAGGCGATGCGCCTGGCCGCCGACCGCGACACGATCGCGCGCGAGTACGCGACATCGTTTGAAATTACGTTCGAGTCCGCGGCGCCGGCGCTCAGCCGGGCCCGCGCCGACGGGCTGTCGTGGGATGATGCGATCGTGGAGACGTTTCTGGGCGTGCTGGCCGCGGTGCCGGATACGCACATCGCGCGCCGCGGCGGCGCGGAGCTCGCCGCCGAGGTATCAGAACGCGCTCGCGCCGTGGTGTCGGCTGGTGGCGTTCGTTCGGCGGAAGGGCGCCGGGCGATTGACGCGCTCGACCGAGGATTGCGCGATGATCTCCATCTGGCCAATCCAGGCGCGACGGCGGATTTGACGGCGGCGGCGATTTTCGTGGTGCTGGCGGAAGGCGGGTGGACGGGGAATCGTGGAGGACAAGATGCAGCGGCGCGGTGAGTTCCGCGTGTCGGTCACGAAAGACTATCTGGTGTTCGCGTCGGCGCACTTCATTACGTTCGCCGGCCACCGGTGCGAAGGCCTGCACGGGCATAACTACCGGGTGCGCGTCACCGTGGACGGCGCGCTCGATGAAGAGAGCTGGTTTGTCTTCGACTTCGTCGTCCTCAAGAAGATCATGCGGCGGCTGTGCGACGAGATCGATCACAAGGTGCTGCTGCCGCTCGAGAACCCGAAGATCCAGCTGACGGAAGAAGGCGAGTCGGTGAAGGTGGCGTACGAGGGGAAGCCGCGCTATGTGTTTCCGAAGAACGACTGCGCGCTGCTGCCGCTGCCGAACACGACGGTGGAGATGCTCGCCGAGCTCCTGACGAAGCGTCTCACGTCGGAACTCGCGTCGATGAGCGCCAAGGGACTGACGGCGGTTGAGATGGAAGTGGAAGAGAACTTCGGCCAGTCGGCGGTCTACCGCGTCACGATCGGATAAGTGCTGTGGGGCGGTCCTGAAGGGACCGCCAGACTCCCGTCCCGCAGCGCCGTGGCGACCAGCGCGGCGTCGTATCCCGCATCAGCCAGTCTCCCGAGATCGTCAGCGTCGCGGACGCCGCCGCCGGCGACGAGTTCCACGTGCGGCGCCGCGGCTTTGACTCGGGCGAGCTGGTCAAAATCCAGACCGGTCCGCATGCCCACGCGGGCCAGGTCGAGGACGATGACCGTCGCCACACCGGCCTCAATCGCACTCTTCGCAATCTGTTCGGCGCGTTCGTCGCGCCCGATGCCGAGCGGCAGGCCATCGCGAAGATCGAGGCTGAAGGCGACGCGGTGTCCGCCAACAGCATCGCAGATGTCCCGAAGCGCCGCGAATGACGGCAGCGTTTCGAGTCCAACGACGACGCGTGCGGCTCCGGCGTCGACAGCGTTGCGTGCGCGCCCAACGGACGAGATGCCGGCATCGAACCAGACCGGCGCAATTCCGAAGATCGTCTGTGGGGCGGGCCTTTCAGGCCCGCCAATTGAATCCAGATCCGCCACATACAGCTCTGTGACACCATGCCGCTCGAGGTACGTGCGCGCCAGCTCGACGGCATCGCCGATCGGCGGGTACTCATCGCGTCTGCCGCCGCGCGCGTGGACGGCCTGTCCGTCGCGCAGGTCGATGACGCCAATCACGCGTGCTATGCTCCGTGGCCGAACGACCATCAGAGGTGATCGTATGCGAATTTCCACAGCATGCTTGCTCGCCGCGGTTGGATTCCTGACGACGGCGTCCGGCGCGTGGGCACAGGCGACCGGCGAGCAGGACCGCACGTACGTCTTCCCTGGGACCGACGAACAGATTCCTTATCATCTTTATGTCCCCGCGAAATGGACGCCGACTGCGAAGCTCCCGCTCGTCGTCGTCACGCACGGCGCGGCCCAGCCCGCGACCGCGCCGTTTCAACGGCCGATGGACGGCCCAACGCTGGCCAAGACCGCGGAGGCGCGCGGTTATATCGTCGTCGCCGTGACGGGATATCACGCCAACGCGACGGGCGTCGGCGGATGGAATGTGCCGTACCCGATGGTGCAGGTGCCGCGCACGGCGCCGGCCGGCGGGGGAGGCGGCGGACGCCGCGGCGGCGGGACACCCCCGGCGCCGCCGACCGCGCAGGATTTCGAGCGGGCCGAGATAGACGTCCTCAACGTCGCCGATCTGGTCGCAAAGGAATACGCCGTCGATCCCAATCGCATCTATCTGATGGGTAACTCCTCCGGCGGAAGCGCCGTCTGGAATATCGCCGTGAAGTACCCGCAGCGCTGGACCGCGATTTCACCCAGCGCCGCGCCCCTCGAGGACGCGATGTTTCCGTACGAAAAGCTGAAGTCGCTGCCCGTCCTCGTCGTTCATGGCGACATGGACACGACGATGGTGTTTGACGGGAGCAAGGTGATGGTCGACCACGCGAAGGCGAAGGGCGTGGACGCGACGTGGCTGCCGGTGCCTGGCGGCAAGCACGTGGACGCGTGGGCGCAGCCCGAGATCATCGCGAAGATCTTCGACTTCTTCGACGCCCACAAGACGAAGGCGCGGTGACGACTCTCGGGTGGGACGTTGGTGGCAGTAACACCAAGGTCGCACGCGTCGAACGCGGCCGGGTGAGCAGTGCGCGCGGGCGTCCGTTCGAACTGCGTCATGCGCCAGACGCCCTCGTCCCGCTGTTGAGGGATCTTGCCGCCGAATGTGGGGCCCTTGCCAACGAATGTGGGGCGGCCCTTTCAGGGCCGCCAGTCATTCACGCCCTCACGATGACCGCGGAGCTGTCGCAGTTGTTCCGCACCAAGCGCGACGGCGTCGCGTTTGTGCTCGACGCCGTTTCCGCGGCGTTTCCGTCTTCACCTGTCCGCGTGTTCACGGTGGACGGGCGGTTTGTCGATCCCGACGCTGCTCGCGCCAATCCGATCGCCGTGGCCGCCGCAAACTGGGCTGCAACGGCGACCTTCGTTGCCCGCAATCATCCCGACGCCGTGCTTGTCGATGTCGGAACCACCACGGCCGACGTCATCCCGATTGTCTCTGGGGCTGTTGTCGCCGAAGGCCGCACCGATCCGGATCGACTGGCGTCAGGCGAGCTCGTCTACACCGGTGCGCTGCGGACGCCGGCCGAAGCGATCTCGAGCCAGATCACGGTCGGTGGCCGCATGTTCGGCGTGTCGGCAGAGGGATTCGCGATCGCGGGCGACGTGCATGTCTGGCGAGGCGATCTCGATCCCGCCGACTACAGCGTGCCGGCGCCTGACGGCCGGCCGGCGACGCGCGAGTTCGCGGGCGAGAGGCTCGCCCGCGTGATCTGCGCCGACCGGGAGATGCTCGACCACGCCGGCGTCTCGGCGATTGCCGACGCGCTGGCGAACGCGCAGGTCGATCGCATCGCCGGCGCCATCGGGCGCGTGGCCGCGCGTCATCCCTCGATTCGCACGGCGATCGTCACGGGCCTCGGCGCGTTTCTGGGAAAGGCCGCGGCCCGCGAAGCAGGACTGCGCGTCGTCGCGCTCGCGGACGATCTCGGGAACGACGCCGCCCGGTTCGCGCCGGCGGCGGCTGTCGCCCTCCTGCTCGATAGCAGTCGTCAGTCACCAGTCACCAGTCACCGGTCACTAGTCGTCAGTCCCGAGCCCCGAGCCCCGAGCCCCGAGTCCCGAGCCCCGAGCCCCGAGTCCCGAGCCCCGAGCCCCGAGTCCCGAGTGGACGTCGTCGTGAAGGTGGGCGGTGGCTTGCTGTCGTGCGCTGAGGATCTCGACCGGGTGCTCGCGGTGATTCGCGAGGCGGCCGGGGATCGCCGGCTGCTGGTCGTCCCGGGAGGCGGTCCGCTCGCCGATGGCGTGCGCACCCTGGACGAGCGGCTGGGTTTGTCAGACGAGGCGGCGCATTGGATGGCGATTCTCGCGATGGATCAGTACGCGCACGTCCTTGCGGATCGCCTGCTGGGAAGTGTGCTGGTCGCCGATCGCGCTGAGATTGCCGCCGCGTTCGACGCCGGCCGGATTCCGATCCTCGCGCCGTCGCGCTGG
>Ga0209488_10002116_pt1 | contig 16611 bp, 11 predicted proteins | sample Rivendell_Oct201_8_FD_188349 | JGI IMG/M metagenome (GOLD analysis project Ga0209488, IMG submission 188349) | Vadose zone soil microbial communities from the Eel River Critical Zone Observatory, Northern California, USA -... | ecosystem: Environmental > Terrestrial > Soil > Vadose zone >... | reverse complement strand
ACCATGGTCCAGGATCGATCTTGCGCCCGCGCAGCGCGGCTGATCTCTCTTGCGCCCGGAGTTCGTGAACTTTTACCTGCGCAAGGACACTCTGACTGATGACGTCTGCCTTGATCAGAGCGGTTAATTTGACGAAACGAACACGTGCGAGAACCCCGAGGGTTTGGGGCCTCAATCAAGTAAAAGTAAGTCACAGATTTATCTTAAATAATGAATGCGGATTGAAACGCCCTCGAGTCGTTAGTGACGGCGGCAACCGTGCGTGCTTGAGAAGCGTCGGCCTTCCAACCGTCGCAGACCGACACAAGCGCCTGACCGAGGCGACCTGAGACGCAGATAAAACCTGCTTGCTCGCGCGAACAATTGCGCGACGGGCTAATGCGACCGTGTTAATAAAAGGGGAAATGCGTTCTAAGCTGTTGGGGCTCAGTCAGTCCAGGAAAAATCCCTCAACACGTGAATGGGTACGGAAACGATGTTGGGGCTCTGCCACGGCGTCGGGACCCGCATCACGGTCGACAGGAATCGCACCGTCTGGGTCATCAATATGCTGACGACAGCTACCACCCGGCCTTCGCAATCGAGCACGGCCGCTCCCGAGGCTCCGTGATCGAGCACCAGCCGGTCGTCACCGTCGTGCATCTCGAGCAGCGCTGTGCCGGCGAGTCTCTGATCGTCGCCATATCGCACGAAGCGACCGCCCGCGAACCGCAGCTTGTTGTTGGGATAGGCGAGAGTTACGAGGCGCTCCTCCGGGTTGAGCGGCTCCGCCCGGCTTTGAAGAACGTCGACGCCGGGAATTGCGCTTCTCAATTCGAGCACGGCAACCTTCTCGGCGTGGCTCCCGGCAAGATGCAGAACCCGGAGGGGAACCAAATTCTTGGTCTCTCCGTCCCGCAGCTCGACATCTTTCCACTCGTTAGCCGACAGATGCATGGCTTCGGCGACGTGTGCGGCGGTGACGATCAACCGAGGAGCGAGGAACCAACCGGTGCCCCTTATTCCGACGATGCCAAGCTGCGCCTTGCTTTCCTCTTCGTTGAAATTCCTCGTCATGCTTACTGTGGAGTGAACCAACATCGCAGGATCGATACACGCCGCCTCGGTGCGAGAGATTGCCACCAGCAGGAAGAAAACGAACAACAAAGATGGACGCATGATGCAACACCCCCCGGTTCGCATCGTGAGACTTGGTTCGCTAATGGACGAGGAAAGACCCGACCCAAAGGAAGGCTACCAGCCCGCGCGGGCCAGGACTATGACAAAAATACAACAGTGGAAAACTATTTTGCGGTCGACATTACGTCACTTTTTCCGGGTGCTGCGTGCTGCCCCAACCGAGTCGCTCCAACACCGCTCCGGATGTGATTATAAATCCGCGGAGCAGCAAGAGGCCACACGACCATTCTGAATCGCGCCTACTTTTTGATTTCACTCCGAAGATTTTCAATGAGGGCAACCAGGTTAGGATCATTTGGCAACAGGCGGGTCAACCGCTCGGCGTATTCGAGTGCGGTGGCAAAATCTCCCGCTTCGCGGCTGAAGCTCACGAGCGCCTGCAGCATGTCGCGATCGTTTGGATGCCTTACCGATGCTTCTCTCAGAAATGATACGGCGTCTTCGCGGCGGCCCGCGGAATGGAGTGCAACCGCGTAGACATAGGAGTATCGCGCTTGATGCGGCTCAAGCTCGGTCGCGCGGCGGTATTCTGCAAGCGCCGCTTCAGGCTGCTTGAGCCGCGTGAGCACGAGGCCGAGCGCATGATACAAGGTTGCGTTTCTCGGTGAGGCGGCAATCGCCGTACGCAAAGCATTCTCGCCGTCGGCGTCCCGCCCCATTTGCCGATAGAGATCGGCAAGGTTGGTGGCCGCTGGAGAAAACTGTGGGTTGAGCCGAAGAGCGATTTTGTACTCAACCTCCGCCTCGGCTCGGCGGCCGCGGCTCGTCAGGAAATTTCCCAATACGGAGCGGGCCTCGGGCCGATCCGCGTTGATACGTTGCGCCGCGATGAACTCGGCCGCGACGCGTTCGAACCGCTCCCGGTCGGCGGCTGGCTGGCTTGCAACAGGAACAGCCGCGAGCAGCGAGACGGCCCGGATGCGCACGCCGCGGCTCGAATCCTCAAGCAGCCGCGAAACCAAGGGCCACAATTGGGCGGCCGGGACATTTTCCAGCATATCGAGGGCGCCGATCCGCACCATCGGATCGGGATCCGAAAGCCCGGTTCGCGCCAGACTGATGGTCGACGGCGAGAGATAGGCCGCAAGCTCGTGCAGCGCGCTGGCGCGCGCGAATGCTGGCGCATTGCGGTCGGACGCTACCGCAGCAAGGCGCGCCGGGGCATCGCCTTGGCCCGACCATGCCCCCTGGAACGCCTCGGCGTAGGTCTGAAAGCCTTTCCGGCTTGGCCCATGCCAGCCTTCGATCGCCGATGCCGCCCATGCTGCCGGCTTGTCGCCGTGACAATCGATGCAGGCGTTGGGAGTACCAAGCTTTACCGATAGATCGGGCCGTGGGACGCGGAAGCTGTGATCGTGACGGCGATCGACGACCATATAATTGCGCGCGGGCATGTGACATGACGCGCAGGTGAGAGCTGGACTTGCGTCTGCATGGCGATGGTGCGTCACCGCCGCGTATTTGTCGTTGGCGTGACATTGCAGACAGACGCCATCGCCGGGAGCGCGCAGCTTCGCGCCATGCGGCTCATGGCAATCGCTGCAGGTGACGCCGGCTGCGAACATCTTGCTCTGCTTGAACGACCCGTAATTGTAGACCTCGTCGAGCATCTGCCCGTCAGCATGATAGCGCCCCGGTGCCAACGGCGAGACGACGTGCGTGTCGGAAAGCCGTCGGCCTGGCACCCAATCCTCGGAAAAACCGGCTCGGCGCGCATGGCACAAGCCGCAAGTCTCAACCTCCTTGCGCAACGCGGGGGGCGTGAAGCTCCGTGCGGCGTTGCCGGTCCCCGGATTGATCGACCATGCGATGTCGCGCCGTTCGTCGAACGCAACGAGCAGCCCCTTGCGCGGGTCTTCGATCTTGCCGAACGGCCACCAGCTTCGTTGCCCTTGCGCCCAGTCGACGTGGCTCGACCCTTGCCCGTGACAGCCCTCACAGCCGACGCTGATCTCCGCAAAGGTCGTGGCAAAGCGGTCAGCGGCCGCGTCATAGTTCTTGCGCACGCCGGTCGAATGGCATTCGGCGCACATGAAATTCCAGTTCTGGTTCAGCTTGGTCCAATGCAGGATGTCGTCGTGCTTGATCTCCTCGTCCGGGTAGAGGTGAAACCACCGTTGGCCGCCCACGTCCTTTGGCCGACTGTCCCAGGCAATCGACAATGCCTGCAGCCGACCGTCGGGGAATTCGACGAGGTATTGCTGCAGCGGATCGAGACCAAATGTGTACTTGACCTGGAACGTGGCGAGCTTGCCGTCGGGTCCGTCGGTCTCGATCAAGAATTTTCCGTCCTTGCGGAAAAAGCGGGACAGCACGCCATAATTGGCGAAGCTGGCGTCGTTGAAATTGCCGAGCACCGATTTGTCGGTCGCGTGCTGCATGGCGAGATTGTGCTGCGAGCCACGCCAAAGCTGCGCTTCGGTCCGGTGACAGCCGGCGCAGGTTTCGCTCCCGACGAAAGTAGCTGCGGCAACCACACTACCGGAGGTTCTAGTCAACGGCCCTTTACCGAGGCCGCCCATCAGGAACTCGAAGGAGAGGACGCCAGCGAGCACCAATGCGACTGCGATCACCGTTGCGATCAACAGGCCGCGTTTTGAATACCCTGTTGCTCGACCATCCGCCGTTGTCGGCTGGAGAGCCGACTTTTTGGGGGATTCGGCTTTTTTACTTGGACGGGAGGAGGCCATTCTGCTGCTCGATCCGGCGTTTGAGCTATGGACGACTGATCGACGCTCGTTTCCTGCTTATCACAAGCGTCAAAGTATTATGCGGTGTAGGAGCAGATCCACACCAGGATTGACATCAGGAGCCCAGTCACCCCCGCGTTTTCGGCGAATACGGTCCCGCCCCCTGGCCACCACATAGAGCGTCCAGATAATCAGCATGACCGGACCTCCCGGCTTACCGAGAAAGATGGCCACGCTTCTACTGGACCATGGTCCAGGATCGGGCCGGAGCACCCGCGCCGAATCTGCTGATCCCATCCAAACCTCGGCACCGCCGACCATGAGCGGATCGAACGAGGTTTTCGAAAACCAACAAGTAACAAGTAAAGAATCCCGACGCCTTCCACGCTCAATCAAATCCGTCACAAATTTGTCTTGAATACGCAACGCGGGCTGCAATGCCTCAACTCTTTAGCGATTATGCGAAGAAAAGACAGCCCTGGGTATTTATCATCTTATCCGACCAGTGTATGGTGAGCACGGGGTCATGGCTGGCTGGGCTGAGAGAAATGGAATCTGCCAGCAATTTTTTGGCTTCGATCTTGGCACGCACGCTCCGGACGTGCCGCCTCGTTCTTTTGCTGATGTTCACATTCCCATGGCTTGTTCAATCTCCCGGCGCGGAGGAATTGCCGCCGCGTCTGCTCATGCTGCACGCCTACAACTTCACCCTTCCCGGCACCACAATGATCGGCGACGCGGCACGTAAGCGATTATTCGAGCAGTCTCCGAAGAGGATCGAAATCGACGCCGACTTCCTCGACCTCGTGAGGGTCTCAGACCCTGATTACGAATTGCGCACCGCTAACTTTCTCCGGGAAAAATATGCCCGCGCTCAGCCAAACGTGGTGATGACGCTCGGAGCGGCCGCGCTTCCCTTCATCATCAAGTTCCGCGACACTTTTGTGCCCAAAGTTCCAGTCGTATTTACCTCTGTTTCACGGGAGAGCTACTCGTCGCTGCATGTGCCGCCGGACGTGACCGGTCTCCTTCTCAACTTTGACCTGGACAAAACGCTTGATTTGGCCGAACGGCTTCAACCGCGCGTTAACCGGCTCTACGTTATTGCAGGAAGCGCTCCCATTGATCGCTTGTGGCAGGCAAGGGCCCGAAAGGCCGTTGAGGGCCGTGGCAGAAAATATGATACGACCTATCTGTTCGACCTGCCGTATGACGCTCTCATGACCGAAGTGTCACGCGTGCCTCGTGATACAATTGTCATAGTTCTTACGGTTTTTCTTGATAGCGAGGGAAAGTCGCATGTTCCGGCGGAGGTCGCCGCAGCGGTGGCCGCTAAATCTCCTGGTCCAGTCTATTCACCCTATGACAGTCACTTTGGTAAGGGCGTCGTGGGCGGATACTTCGAATCATTGGATTCGACTGGGGCCGCCGCCGCCGACCTCGTGCTTGAAATCATGGCCGGTAAGGACCCGGCCACGCTTCCACCGAGGATTAATCCTGGACAAACTCATCAAGTCGATTTCAGGGCAATGCAACGCTGGGGCTTGCGCGAAGGCGACCTTAGCCCCGAAACGGTTGTCTTGTTCAAGGAGCCGACCGTCTGGAATCAGCATCGCGGCTTTGTCCTCATAGTTCTTCTTGTCCTTGCGTTGTACACGGCGGTTACCTTCGCCGTGCTGATTCAAATGCGCAGGAGGCAACGCGCCGAGAGACTGCTCAAGGAGAGCGAGGAGCGCATGGCATTTACGGCTGCGTCCGCGAACGTCGGACTTTGGCAATTTGATCGTAGCACAGGTGAATTGTGGGCCACGGAACATTGCCGCGCGCTGTTCGGATTAGGTAGAGATGTACCGCTCACGCGTGACACATTGCTCGCAGTAATCCACCCAGAGGACCGCGCGACTGCCATCACCTCGTTCCGTAAGTCTTTGAGCGCGGAGCAGTCCGCCGCCCAGGACGTTCGCGTGCTCCAACCGGACGGCCAAATACGCTGGGTCAGCGTTCGCGCTCGCTTGCATCCGCACGACCACGGCGCTCCGAACCAATTGAGTGGAATTTTTGTCGATATCACCGAACAAAAGGCCGCGGAAGCCGAATCCGCCTTGCAACGCCGCGAGGTCACGCACCTGATGCGGGTTTCGGTGGCTGGCGAACTCTCCGGCGCGATCGCGCACGAGGTCAACCAGCCGCTGACGGCGATCCAGACAAATGCGGAAACGGGGCTGGACCTGCTTGCACAGAATTCACCAGACCTCGCCGAAGTTCGCGATGTTTTTCAGGACATCGTTCAGGACAATCGTCGAGCCAGTGAGGTCATTAAGCGACTCCGTAACCTGATCAAGAAGGGTGAGAAAGTATCCGAGTCGGTGGATCTTAATGTTCTGGTCAATTCAACGCTTACCCTGCTCAACAGCGAAATGATCAGCCGGCGAATCGATGTCAAACGTGACTTGGGAAGCGCCCTGCCCACAGCATCGGGGGATCCGGTCCAATTGCAGCAAGTTCTGCTCAATCTTTTCATGAATGCCATGGATGCAATGGCCTCGACCCCTGCCGCGCAGCGGCTTGTCACAATCTCTACCCGCGCCACGACCACCGGAGCCATCGAGGTGCGGGTAAAGGATCGCGGCACCGGTATCCTTCCCACAGAGCAAGAGCGCTTGTTCGAGCCGTTTTACACGACCAAGCCTCACGGGCTTGGTCTTGGCCTGGCGATCTGCTCGACGATCGTCGAAGCGCATGGAGGGGACATCAAGCTGGCGAACGATGAAAGCGGCGGAGCGGTAGCCCGCTTTTTGCTACCAGGTCTCGCAGTGCCTATACTGGCCACGTGATGGACAACATGTTTACAGTCTTTATTGTCGACGATGACGACCGAGTGACCAAGGCATTGTCACGGCTCATGCGCGTGAAGGGGTACGAGGCCCGATCGTATACGTCTCCCCGAGAATTCCTGGCCCAGCATGACGCGGCGGTTTCGGGTTGCGCGGTCTTCGACGTGTCCATGCCGGGTCTCGATGGTCTCGAACTTCAAAGCGCGCTTACAGCCGGGGGCTCACACCGGCCGGTCATATTCATCACCGGGAAAGGCGACATTTCGACGAGCGTGCGCGCGATGAAAGCCGGCGCCATCGATTTCCTGACCAAACCAGTTAGCAACCAGGACCTTCTGGAGGCAATACGGCGAGCCGAAGAACTGGATGCCAAATCCCGAAAAGCTCAATCCGACTTGGCATCAATCGAGGCAAAGGTTACGACCTTGACCCCACGCGAACGCCAAGTGTTTACCCACGTTGTCGCCGGTCGGATGAACAAGCAGATTGCCTACGAGCTGGGAATAGTGGAAAAGACCATAAAGTTCCACCGCAGTGCAATAATGAGAAAGCTGGGGGTTCGCACGGTCGCTGACCTCGTGCGAATGGCTGAAAAGGCCGGCATTTCAAAGTAATCGTTATCGACCCTACGGGGATACTGGCCCAAGGGCTAGCTCGACAATGCCCTCCGGCTGTCACACATTCCTCATATGCCGGTAACTTCGCCTTGGATCGCTATTGTGGACGATGACCCGTCCGTGCTCAAGGCGTTGCAACGCACGTTGCGCGTTCGTGCGTTGCTGTCGAAAACGTTTGGATCAGCGAGGGAATTTCTCGCATCGTTACCCGACGGACTCCCGGAATGTCTGATTGTCGACCTGCAAATGCCTGAGATGACAGGCCTTGAGCTTCATCATCAACTGACGCGCAGCGGTATCCACATTCCGACAATCATTATTACTGCGCACAGCGATATCAGATTGAGGGAACGTTCTGAAGCCGCTGGCATATTTGCCGTTCTTTTTAAACCCCTGCAAAACGCATCGCTGTTCACTACCATCGACGCTGCGGCGCGGCACGACGCCGCGATTAAAATCGAAAGAGGGCCCAGGTCATGAGCCTTCATCAGCGAGCCCCTGACATGCAATACCTCCAGTGCTGCATTTCCTGTTCACAGGGCTGAAATTTCTGAAGTCGACGTTTGTCGTATCAAAATTCGCGTAGTAGGATTAATAGGGTTGGCTCAATATGTGGGGGTTGGGTCGGATTCGCTTTCCATGTGCCTTATTGGCGGCGGAGCGAAAACCGCGAATCGGCGATCTTGAGCGCTTTCCAAAAAGATCGACCATAGAAATCGGATGGTCGAAGTCGGAAAGCGCTTTGGATTCAAGCGTTGTCACATTTCCTGACGGAAAACTGGTGTTCACTTTTCCGGGAAATGCTCAAGGGGGCGAGGGCGATATGACGCAGCACACAACACGCAAGCTTAGTTTCACCGCAATTCCTGCTCGGAGACGCCGGGCCGCATTCGCTTGTGGCGTGCTCGTGCTTGCCGCCGTTGCGACAGGGTCGAAAGTCGCCACGGCCGACGAAGGCGGCGTGAGCTTTTGGGTTCCGGGGCTATTCGGCAGCCTCGCGGCAACGCCGCAACAACCCGGATGGACGCTCGCAACCATCTACTATCATACCTCTGTATCAGCCGGCGCCGATGTCGCTTTCGCGCGCCAGGTCGGGCCCGGTGGGATCAAGGTACCGTTCACAGGAAACCTGAGCGCACGGCTCGACGCCGACGCTGATCTCGGTTTCGTCATTCCGGGTTACGTCTTCGCAACGCCGGTTTTGGGCGGACAGGCGGCCGTGGCCTTGCTCGTGCCGTTTGGCCGCAACAAGGTTTCGGTCGACGCAACGCTGACGGGGTCATTGGGGCCGTTCGGATTTGACATATCCCGCGGGCGCACGGAGAGCGTGAGCGGATTTGCCGACCTCGCTCCCCAGGCTTCGCTGCGCTGGAATTTCGGTTTGCATAACTGGATGACCTACATCACTGGGGACGTTCCGGTCGGGTCTTACAATTCAAAGAGTATAGCGAATCTCGGCATCGGGCATGGGGTCGTCGACGTCGGCGGCGGCTACACCTATTTCAATCCACAAACCGGCCATGAATTCTCGGCCGTGCTCGGATTCAGCTACAATTTGAAGAACCCCGATACGCAATATCAAAACGGCGTTGACATGCACCTCGATTGGGGCGCCTCCCAGTTCCTGACCAAGCAATGGCAAGTTGGCCTCGTCGGATATTTCTACAATCAGATCTCCTGTGACAGCGGCTCCGGCGACAGGGTTGGCTGCTTCGAATCAAGAGTGATCGGCGTCGGACCGCAAATCGGTTATGTCTTTCCAATTGGCACGGAACATCAGGGTTATCTGAATCTGAAAGGGTACAAGGAATTCGACGCCGGGCACCGGCCTGAGGGCTGGAACGCATGGCTCACCTTCGCGATCTCTTCGGCGGCAGCGCCGCCCCCAACCCAAAGCAAACGAATGATCGTCAAATAGGACCTGAGGCCATAGTAGCACCTTTGGGGGCACCGGCCTGGAACCCGGCGCGCGCGAGCCCCGGAGATGGAGCCGGTATTGCGCGCTTCGGCGCGGCGTGATCGTGTCGCCTTGACGGCCTCGCTATCGCTTCCGGCCGGTGATCGCGGATCACTTTGACAGGAGCTTGTAATAGGTGGTCGCGTGGTGCTCGAAGAATCCATCATGGCATTCGACTCCCTCGCACGGTGCGCCGATCAGCGGCCAGACAGTGCCGGCGGCGACGTAGTACAGTGACGGCTTCAGCGGCAAGATGGGACTGTGGGTCCCCACCGCCTTATGTCCGGTGGCCAGCGCTAGCGCAGCGAACATGCCGTCGAATTTCGCCAATGCGAGCGGTTCGGCGCTTTTCGCGATGCCCACAGCTCTGCTCAACACCTTGTCTATCGCCGAAAGTGTCAGGGTGCTGAGCGGGTTGGGTTTATCGATGTCGCTCAACAACTGCAGCGTCAATGGCACCTCCGGCACCCAGTCGAGGGTATTGTTGATGGTGAACGCCATGCCCGATTTGCAAAACGCGTTTTCATAATCCTCCGCATAATGATCGTTGCCCGGCTTGGGCTGGGCAAAAACATAGGTCTTGTAGGCGAGATTGGCGGGCCGGTTCGGGCCGTATTCGAGATACGAGCGGATCAGCGTCGCCACGGCAGCGCCTTGGCTGTGCCCGGTGATGTAAACAAAACTGCCGGCGCCGACCTGTTGTCTAGGCAGTTGCGCAAGAATGCCGTTGAGCGGATCGAGTAGAAGCAATAGCGCGCCGAGGGTAAAGCCAAGATGGATGCCGGCCTCGGGATCGGTGGCGAAGCCGTAATCAATCTTGAAGGGGCCGAAATCGATGTCACCCTTCGCCTCGATCATCAACGCGATGACATCTTCAAGGATGCTTCCCGCCTGCGGGATGGTCCCACGCACGACGATCGCGAACGCGCCGTCGTTGCGCTTCCAGAGCTGCCATTTGTTTTGAAACGGGCCGACCTCCGGCGGATCGAGCACCAATGTCCAGCCCGGTGGCGGATTCGGAATGATCGGACTAATGACGTCCTCGATGGCCGCGCTGAGAGCCAGCAAGTCCTTGGCCTCGCTGAGGACAAAACCAGATGCAAACGCCATGGCAGCGCCTGCGTCGTTTTGTGACTGCGGTTGCCAGACACCGCCGACCCGCGGCGGATATCATGAGTAATAAATTGGAATTTATCAACCTCGGTTTGCGCCGTTATTTCAGGTCGCAGCCGTTATTTCAGGCCGCAAAGGCGGCGGCGCCGCAATTTGGGGGCACTCAGAATTCCATTCACTTGATGTTGCGCCTGCCCTGACGTCGGAATCGGTGCACGAGTAGCGGCATGCGTTGCCGCACACCATATTCTGGTCTAAACAGCCCGCGCGCAGGGTAGGCCCAAGGTAGGCTAGTGCGCGACCCTCAAGGACGCGCCACAGCGCGCCCTTTTTTGTGGGCCAAACCAGGTATTTGCCGGATCTCATGCCCAAACGGACCGATATATCTTCGATCTTGATCATCGGCGCCGGCCCGATCGTTATCGGCCAAGCCTGTGAATTCGACTATTCCGGCACACAGGCTTGCAAGGCCCTCAAGGAAGAAGGCTACCGCGTCGTCCTGGTCAATTCCAACCCGGCGACGATCATGACCGACCCTGATCTCGCCGACGCCACCTATATCGAGCCGATCACCCCGGAAATCGTCGCGAAGATCATTGAGAAGGAGCGCCCCGACGCCCTGCTCCCGACCATGGGCGGGCAGACCGCTCTCAACACTGCTTTGTCACTGCGCCGGATGGGCGTGCTCGAAAAGTTCGGCGTCACCATGATTGGAGCTGATGCCGACGCCATCGACAAGGCCGAGGACCGCGAGAAGTTCCGCGAGGCCATGCACAAGATCGGGCTTGAGACCCCCAAATCTTCCCTCGCCAATGCATCTGATCTCAAGCAGCGCGACCGTGCCAATTTCACAATCGAGATCGCGGCCATCAAGGCGCGAGGCCTGTCCGCTGCCAGCGAACAGAAGGCGCTCGACGACTTCAAGGCGCTATGGAACTCGCGCGAACATGAACGCAAACGAGGCTATATCGAGAAAGGCCTGATCGAGGCCCTCGAAGCCTTGGGTGAGATCGGCCTGCCGGCGATCATCCGCCCCTCGTTCACACTCGCCGGTACAGGCGGCGGCATCGCCTACAACAAGGCGGAGTTCATCGAAATCATCGAGCGTGGGCTCGATGCCTCCCCCACCAACGAAGTCCTGATCGAAGAATCTGTTCTCGGCTGGAAAGAGTTCGAGATGGAGGTCGTTCGCGACCGCAACGACAACTGCATCATCGTCTGCTCGATCGAGAACCTCGACCCGATGGGCGTTCATACCGGAGATTCGATAACGATCGCTCCGGCATTGACGCTCACCGACAAAGAATACCAGATCATGCGTGATGCCTCGATCGCAGTATTGCGCGAAATTGGCGTCGAAACCGGCGGTTCAAATGTGCAATTCGCGGTCAACCCCGCCGACGGACGTCTCGTCATCATCGAGATGAATCCGCGCGTATCGCGGTCTTCCGCACTTGCCTCCAAGGCCACCGGGTTTCCGATCGCGAAGGTCGCCGCCAAACTTGCCGTCGGCTACACGCTCGACGAGATTGCCAACGACATCACGGGCGGCGCGACACCGGCCTCGTTCGAACCGACCATCGACTATGTGGTCACCAAGATTCCGCGCTTCGCGTTCGAGAAGTTCCCGGGCGCCGACCAGGTGCTTACCACCTCGATGAAATCGGTCGGCGAAGTGATGGCCATCGGCCGCACGTTTCAGGAGAGTCTGCAAAAAGCGCTGCGCTCCCTCGAAACCGGACTTACCGGCCTCGACGAAATCTCGATCGCCGGGCTTGGTGAAGGGGATGATCGCAGCGCCATCCGCGCCGCACTCGGCACCCCCACGCCCGATCGCATCCTCAATGTCGCGCAAGCCATGCGCCTCGGATTCTCGGACCGCGACATCCATGCATCGTGCCAGATCGATCCCTGGTTTCTGGCCCAAGTCCGGGGGATTGTTGAAACCGAGGCCGAAATAACCGCCAAAGGGCTTCCCGCGGGCCCCGGCGCACTACGTCGCCTGAAAGCCATGGGCTTTTCGGACGCACGGCTCGGGAAGCTCACCGGATTGGCAACCGCCGAAGTCACAAAGCGCCGCCATGCGCTCGACGTGCGCCCGGTGTTCAAGCGTATCGACACCTGCGCCGCCGAGTTTGCTTCGCCGACCGCCTATATGTATTCAACCTACGCAACGCCATTTGCCGGTCAACAGGCTTGCGAAGCCGAGCCATCATCGAAGAAAAAGATCGTGATTCTCGGCGGGGGACCAAACCGCATCGGTCAGGGTATCGAATTCGACTATTGTTGTTGTCATGCCGCTTTCGCGCTCGCTGAAGTCGGTTACGAAACGATCATGATCAACTGCAATCCGGAGACAGTTTCGACCGACTACGACACGTCCGATCGGCTCTATTTCGAGCCTCTCACGGCTGAAGATGTTCTGGAGATTATTTTCACCGAGCGAGCCAATGGCACGCTGCATGGCGTCATCGTACAATTCGGCGGCCAGACTCCGCTGAAACTGGCGGAGGCATTGGAATTGGCCGATGTGCCGATCCTGGGCACTTCTCCCGATGCCATCGACCTCGCCGAAGACCGTGACCGGTTCAAGCAATTGCTCGATCGCCTGCAGTTGCGACAACCCGAAAACGGCATTGCCAAGAGCCCAGGCGAAGCGCGCATCATCGCTGAGAAGATCGGCTACCCGATCGTCATCCGGCCGTCCTATGTGCTCGGCGGCCGGGGCATGGAGATCGTCCATGACACCGCGCAGATCGAGCGATATTTGACGCGTCTGCTGGGCGATCTTGATCGACCTTCTGAACTCGTGGTCTCCGACCGGCGCCCGCTCCTGATTGATCGCTACCTCTCGGACGCCATCGAAATCGATGTCGATTGCCTCTGCGACGGTAAGGACACGCGCATCGCCGGCATCATGGAACACATCGAGGAAGCCGGCATTCATTCCGGCGACTCGGCGTGCTCGCTGCCGCCTTATTCGCTCGACCAGGCGATGATCGCCGAACTTGAGCGCCAAACGAGGGCGCTGGCGCTGGCGCTGGGCGTTGGTGGGCTGATGAACGTGCAATACGCCATCAAGGATGGCGACGTTTACGTGCTCGAGGTAAATCCGCGAGCTTCGCGAACCGTGCCGTTCGTGGCCAAGGTGATTGGCCTCCCGGTTGCAAAGATTGCGGCACGGATCATGGCCGGGGAAACGCTTGAAAGTCTCAAGCTCGCTATACCGAGTTTCGACCATATCGGCGTCAAGGAGGCCGTGTTCCCATTCGCGCGCTTCCCCGGTGTCGACACCGTTCTGGGACCTGAAATGAAGTCGACGGGCGAAGTCATGGGCATCGATCGGTCCTTTGCCATAGCCTTCGCCAAAAGCCAGATTGGCGGCGGGTCAAGGCTCCCGCGCGAAGGAACTGTGTTCATTTCGGTGCGCGATGTCGACAAGCCGCGTATCCTGCCGGCCGTCCAGGTCCTGGCCGGATTAGGCTTCCGGATCATCGCGACCGGCGGCACCCAGCGATTTCTGGTCGATCAGGGTATCAAGGTAGAGAAAGTAAACAAAGTAGCCGAAGGCCGACCTCACATCGTCGATGCCATCCGAAACGGGGGAGTCCAGCTCGTTTTCAATACCACCGAAGGAGCCATCGCGCTCGCCGACAGCCGGTCACTTCGACGCGCCGCCCTCTTGCATAAAGTTCCGTACTACACCACTCTTTCAGGGGCCGTCGCGGCGGCTCAGGGAATCAAAGCCTACCTCGGGGGGGACCTCGAGGTGCGTACGCTGCAAAGCTATTTCGGTGGCAAAGCCTGACCCGGGAATTCGGGTCGCGGGCGAGCAACTTATTGATTCAAGTGCGGCTTTTGAATTTGAAGTTCCCAAACGTATCTGGCCGCAATATAGTGGGAGCTTCAAATTCGCCGTACGAGTGCACCGATTGGCAACGTAGTGATTCTATTGTGATATTTGGACTCGTGTTCCGGTGCGGCCGTACCGCAATAAAGCCCGGAACTTCGAGTTCACCGCACTAGAACGGGATGAGTTTAGAACAAGTTTCGTGGTTGCATGGCAGAAGAAGCCGTTCGGCCGGCAGTGGAGGTTTTGCCTGGGGCGCGTTCCGTTTCGTCGGAAGCTGGAAAAGCCCCAGTCAAGTTTTGGAGGTCAGAAGGTCGAATGGATACGATTCCTATGACGGCGGCGGGCTATGCCGTGATCGAGGAGGAGCTCAAGCACCGCCAGCAGGTCGAACGGCCGCGCATCATTCAGCAGATCACTGACGCGCGGACGCACGGCGACCTATCGGAAAATGCCGAATATCACGCGGCCAAAGAATCACAATCGCTTAACGAAGGCCGCATTGCGGAACTTGAGGATCGCCTTGCGCGAGCCGAAGTCATTGACGTGTCGAAATTGTCCGGCGAGACAATCAAGTTTGGCGCGACCGTGACCCTCGTCGATGAGGATACAGACGAAAAAAAGGTCTGGCAGCTCGTTGGGGAACCGGAAGCCGATGCCAAGAAAGGCAGGATTTCCATCACTTCTCCGCTCGCCCGTGCGCTCATAGGCAAGTCCAAGGGCGCCAGCATCGAGGTTGTCACACCGGGCGGCGCAAAAGCATATGAGGTCAAGAAAGTCGAGTGGCGTTAATCCGCCTGGACCATTTCCACCGGTACAATCGCAGCGTCCTTGGAATTGCGGAGCGTGAGTGAGGTCTTGACGTTTCGCACGTGCGGCGCTGCGGTCAGTTCGGCGACGAACCCCTGCAGCGTCTTTAGGTCCGGCGCCACACATTTGAGAACGAAATCAATCTCGCCGGAAAGCATCCAGCATTCCCGCACCAATGGTTCCTTGCGTACGAACTCTTCGAAGGCCTCCAAATCCGCTTCGGCCTGGCTGGAAAGGTGGACCATGGCAAAAACCGTCACTTCAAATCCAAGAAGTTTTTCGTCGAGCAAGGCGCGGTAGCCCTTGATGTAGCCCGCGAGCTCAAGAGCGCGCACGCGACGCAGGCAAGGCGGCGGAGAAACCCCGACCCGCTGCGAAAGTTCGACATTGGTCACCCGGCCATCGTCCTGCAATTCCTTGAGAATCTTCAAATCTATAGCGTCGAGTCGCAGCCCCACGGCGGCCTCCTTGGATTCGTTGGCCAATCCGTCGTTACCTACTCCGTCAAACTTCACGAAACAATCTTGCGCAATTTTGGTAAAATATTACCTCTTTGGCGATTTCACTTGCCACGTTGTTGTGGCTTCTGCTCTGCGGAACTTGCATAGCTCGTTACAAGGCCTACATTATGAGACCGCATGGCAGACCTCCGATGGCGGCCCGCCACCTCATCATCCATCGCCAACTCGCGCATGAAGGCTGCGGATTTGGGTCGTCCGAGGCTCCTTGGCGCCTAGCAGCCGCAAAAGGGATATTCCAAATGGGGAAGACTACCCACGCCAAGGTCGTGATTATTGGCTCGGGTCCCGCTGGCTATACGGCCGCGATCTATGCGGCCCGCGCCATGGTCGAACCGGTCCTCGTGCAGGGCATCCAACCGGGCGGCCAGCTCACGATTACCACGGATGTGGAAAACTATCCTGGGTTCCCTGATGTCATCCAGGGGCCGTGGCTGATGGAGCAGATGCAGAAGCAGGCCGAACACGTCGGCACTCGAATCGTGACCGATCACGTCAATCAGGTTGAATTGGCGCGGCGGCCGTTCCGGCTCCAGTGCGATTCAAACGACATATATCTGGCAGACGCATTGATCATCGCGACCGGCGCCCAGGCGCGGTGGCTCGATCTCCCCTCCGAACATAAATTCAAGGGATATGGTGTATCGGCCTGCGCAACCTGTGACGGCTTCTTCTACCGCGGCAAAGAGGTGCTGGTAATCGGCGGCGGCAATACGGCTGTCGAGGAAGCGCTGTTCCTGACCAATTTTGCCGCGAAAGTTACGGTCGTCCATAGACGCGACAGTTTTCGCGCTGAAAAAATCCTGCAGGATCGATTGTTTCGACATCCCAAGATCGAGGTGTTGTGGAACACGACGCTCGAAGATGTCGTCGGCGACGAAAGCCCATTCAAGGTCAAAGGCGCGGTGCTCCGCAACGTGAAGACAGATACACTGAGCAGTCGTCCCATTGATGGAATCTTCATCGCCATCGGCCACACGCCGGCTTCGGAGCTTTTTGTCGGGCAGGTCGACATGAAGCCCTCTGGTTACATCATGACCGCG